>Ga0325402_1004691_pt1 | contig 12640 bp, 4 predicted proteins | sample PopdelMetagenome_22_FD_207212 | JGI IMG/M metagenome (GOLD analysis project Ga0325402, IMG submission 207212) | Populus deltoides microbial communities from Bellville, Georgia, United States - Xylem-PdKOR-R3 | ecosystem: Host-associated > Plants > Phyllosphere > Stem > Wood/Secondary xylem... | reverse complement strand
GAAGAAGTTAAAGAGGACTTTGAGATGGAAGATTGATGTAAGGATTAAACAATGATAAGAAGTTAAAGAGGACTTTGAGATGGAAGATTGATGTAAGGATTAAACAATGATAAGAACAATTGTCAAGGTTAGAGAATCCACTAATGGTATTTCAAACAAGTATAGTATAAACTCTTATTATTCAACTAGAAACCACACATAAAGAAGGTTCTAATCGAATTATAAATTGTTAACATGATTACATTAGTTATCTTATTCAAATAATGCTAATAATTGTAAATGTTGTCAGGCATTCATGATTATAACTTATGTTAACAACAAATTAATTTCCTTTCATAGCACAAGTGTCGGTTATACCATACAGTTTGGCCTATAAAAGTGCCAAGTATTTGTTGTACCAAGGTTGTACAACATAAATCTAGATTAACTATTTAACAAGCAAAGTATTAAAAGTGAACAAGATAACAAATATAAAACATATTAGTACTACATATTAAAGTCCATGTTAAGTTTACACTATACTTATTTTTACACCATTAGTGTAAGCTTTTCACATTGACATAATAAACTTAGCTAAACATAATGAAGAAGAGAACAAAAATAAACAAGATACGAACATAAATAAGATATAAGTTAAGTAAGTAAAGGAAAGGAAATGAAAAGCATAAACAAGAGATTAATATAAACAAAACTTAAGCATTACAAAGAGAGAGAAAGAAAGAGAGAGAGAGAGAGAGCATGATCTTGATCTGAAAACCAAGATGCCTAAATACATGGCAAATGCCTCCTTTTATAGGCCAAAATTCAGAACTATTTATTTGTTGACTAATTGTTGAGTGGGTGGCCACATCTTGACTTGGTGACAATCCTTATCTTCTTATCTGCCACAAACATCATTGATAACGTCATAATTTGAACAGACTTAAATCATAAAAGTTCTAGGAAATTGTCTTAGCTTTCCAGAAAAAAAAGTTGAGGTCATCTAGACTTTAATAACCTGAGATATTGGCTGAACACTAAACAGTTTCTGGGCTACAGGACAGATTTAGACTTCTCCGTTGTTGCTACAATTTGGACTTGAAAATGACCTTTTTAAATCTTGGACTCCCCATAAAAGTTTTAGGCCTATGTCTTAGCTTTCCATCCATATAAGGCAGACCTAAATCCAAGATCTACAACTCCAGATATGACCCAATGACCGAACAGTGTTCTAGTTTGGACTGAATCAGCATCTCTTTTCTAAGTTTGGCCTTCTCTTTGTCCTTTCAATTTCCGTACTTAAACTCATCAATCAATCCTTTTATTTATGTGATAGACCTGCATTTAAGATGAATATTTACCAAAAATTAAAGGTATCTTATGGTATCAGACTTATTATTATAAAACATGCTTTAGTTAAGGAGTTATTGATACTTCAAGTGCAAAATGATGATATAAAACCATGATAAAAATGCACTTTTAAGTACTAATCAGTTATCATTACCCTCAGAGGTTGGCAGGGGAAGTGGAAACAAACAATGACTCTCTCTTTTTACATCAAATGCAAATACATTTTTCTTCCAAGTAAACCAATGAAGTGAGTCATTCACAGATACTTTTATCATACGACAAGGGGACTCTTCATGAGGCAACCTCACTTCATCCAACAACTTCCATTTCCAAGTTATTGATTTAAACAACTCGACTCTAATACAGTCATATATATATATAATTTTTTATGTGAGCGAAACTTGGGCTTTGAGAATCTCACAATCTTGTATCATAAAAGCTTTGACCTTTCAATCATTAGGCCAGATTCTATAGTATCATATCGCGTCTTTGGATTCAGGATCTTTTGCCATTATTGGATGGAAGAGTTACACACATAATAACATGGTCCATTGTGTACACGACAAAGTAGAACTCCTTGATTTGTTGATGATACAATCTCCAAGTGTCCAGGAAGAAAATCAAAGTGTCAATTGAAACAAAAAAAATCATAATATTCATTCCTGATCATGATTTGGATAAGAAAACTAGAGATAATGTTAGTTCTTTGGCCGTGTAGCTTTGTGAAAAGGGATTCATAGGTTAACTTGTTATACTCCTTAGAAAGAAGCATACATTTCTCTATAGTCTCCATTGATGAGCATATCAGAACTTTATAGATGGCATCTCAACATAAGTCACCAACTGGGTCCATGGTAGAACAACGAATCCTTTTACCACAAGCTATGTTTCTAGATTGGAAGTTTGAGCGAATCCTCCTCAACACTATCAGATGTCGGCAACTCTTGACTCTAATGAGCAAAACAGAATTGAGGGACCTTTATTCCAAACAGCAAGCATGCATGTTTAAATGTATGAGCATGTTTTACATGATAAACTCACCTTTCAACGGGTGATATATAGTTGTAATTCTTACGTGATGAAACAAGAATTTTGATTTTTGCTCAAACTCTACAACAGAAATTTCCTGAGTGACAGCCATTGTGTCACCCGTAAGTCCTGAATTCAATATGCTTTAAGAAGGGCTTGTATTGATGCAAAACAATGTGTAGGGAACATACATCCTAAAAGCAAGTTCTAATCTTTTTATGTGAAACAAGGGGTAGGTTTACTACCTGGTCTCTAAAAAACAGTTTTTCGTTGTCCTAGTGATCACCCTCTTGAAGGCAATATAGGGGCTCAATAGGTAATGGGATGATATATACACCAATCATTACCAGTCTAAGCACTCAGCGAAGAGTTGGGGTTCACACAAACTTAAACCTTGAATAAAAGTCAAAGGTAAGCTGCTAGTCCTCCATTTAACCTACAGTTTTCCATATAACTCTTGTCACACCCGGACATCGCGACGACCTTAAATAAGAACAGATATCTGGCATCTTGTTCTTTTAGGAAAAAAGGTCTTGTTTAAGGAGTCTTTACCTAGTATTATGGTCACTAGGAACCCTAACTGGTCAACAGAGATTCTATGGTCCGGGACTGGTTACGCGAAAGGGAAGATGCTATCACCCCTTAAGCATTTCACTTGAGGCAGGCTACATTGCTGATTTTGTCTAAAATTGCTAAAGGTTTGTTTGTGTTATGTTCTTATGGTCATCCTCTAATATCCCCAACTCTGGCATCATTGAATATTTACCTATGAATATTTTCAACTCTGGCGTTGGTAAATATTGTGCAATCCACAAAATACGGTATAATTTCTGACTCTGGCGCCAGTGAATTATAAATATTTCCAAATCTGGTATTGGTAAATATTGTGCAATCCATAAAACACGGTATAATCCCTGACTCTGGCACCAGTGAACTATGAATATTTCCAACTCTGGTGTTGGTAAATATTGTGCAATCCACAAAATACGGTATAATTCCTGACTCTGGCGCCAATGAATAAACCCATAAAAATCTGAATAAAAAAATTATTTTTTTATTATGTTTTTTTATTTATTTATTTTAGGTGGGTCTGACCCAGCCTGCATGGCTGGGTAGACCCAACCTCCCCGGTCTGGTCACTGGCCTAAGCCAGTGACCAGGTTGAGACAGGTGAATTATAATTCACTTGCTACAGTAAGAAGTGAACTATAATTCACAGCTACTAACGTGAATCGTAATACAGAAGGGGAAGCGACTCACTGACACTAGCGATGGCTGGAGCCACGGCCGGAAGAGAAAAGAGGAAGCTGACCCCGGTGGAGCAGGATTTTCTCCTGATCAAGGAACTAGTGGACGCTGGCAGGAAGAGCATGGTGGGGAGAGAGGAGTGGCTGTTGGAGCTTATATGCTGATGTTCATGTTCACCGCTGGTGCAAAGGTTGGCGAGAAGAGTGCTTTTAAGCGTTACTTCAATGGAGGCTAGACAGTCCATGGCTGCCATGCTGGAGCCTCGCGGTTCTTGTGCATGAAGAAACTGCACCACTGGAGAAAGGAAAAAAAACTACACCACATGACTTTTGCTGCTGCAGCTGAGTTCTGAAGAAAAATCTTTGTTTTTGCAGCTGCCTGTGGCTGGAACCATTGGGTTTTTGGGTGTTGCTTCTCCATTGCTCATGGTAGTCGGCTAGGGAAGAAAGAGAAATATTACGGATAGGGGAAGAAGATCGTGTGTGGTCAGTTTGAGGGATCAATCGGTCGTAGAAAAAGGAAGTAAAAGGGCTGTCTGTGTATGGTTTCCTTTGGTTTCCCTGTGGCTGAGGATTGATGGGTGGAGGCTTGTGTTCTCAGTGAGGAGGCTGAGATGAAGGATGGTGGTTAACGGGGAGAGTGAGAACGGGGAAGAGAGGTCGGTGACTGGGAGGGAGAAAGACTTTTTATTTTTATTTTTATGAGGAGTTGCAGCTCCTTGGGGTTGAGATTGGAAGAAAGAAAATCAATGAATAGGAGCGTTTAATAGCTGGTTTGGGACCAGGGAAGAAGAGAGAAAAAAGCTAGGGGGAGGGGGCGGCGGCTAGTCTAGGATTTGGCCGCACCCTCTTTTTTTTGTAAATGTCTTTTTTTATTTTTTTTATAAGGTTTCTGCAATGGCCTTTTCCTAGGTTTTTCCTTTTATCCTCCCCCTTTTTTTTCATACCCTGAGATCTATATTTATAGTGGCAGAGTCCCTTCGCGTGTGAGAAACCAAGTTTGAATCAAACTCGTTCTCTTCTTTAAAGTTTGAATTTGATTAAGAATCAAATTTAAAAGCGGATAACTATTATTTTCTTAAAGATAAGGATTATCTCAAAGATAAAGATTATCTTGAAGATAGAGATTATCTTGAAGATAAAGATAGAATGACAAAAGCACACTATAGTCCTTAATTTTCACAGAAGTTAACAAATCACACTTTTCATCGAAATAAATCTTTGATCTTTTAATTTTTCATTTTAAACCTTGTAAAAATTAAATTAAAAGCTAAAAGGCCAAAATTGGGTTATGACAACTCTCATAAAATAAGTGAATGATGCATGGATGAATTTCTATACAATGCATGAACAATATGTAAAAGAATCAAGGCGTTAAAAAAATGCATAATTAACAAACAAACATACAAACCCAACAACCAAACACAATAATCAGACGAAAACAAAGCTTAGTCCACCGAGTCCTTAATGGAGTCACTATTTTGTCACACGTGTGCAGCGTTGCGGCAATATTCCACTCTTGTAATGTATTTTGAAAATGTGGGAGACAAGAAATTTTTATCTTTTATTAGTGGAAAATAAAATGGGAGTCTCCAACTACTATTTTGATCACTAGAAACCCTAACTGATCTTAAAGATCGGGTATGGGGACTAGTTGCGTAATGACAAGATATTAGCACTTCAAATACGTCCCACCTAAGGTAGGCTGCATTGTTTAATTATTTGATAAAAAACTAAGGTCTTGTCATGTTTTCTAATTGTTGGTCCGCCTATGGTTTAAGAAAAGTCTTCATCGGTAAGAAGATCTTTATCTCATCGGGTAAAAACTTAATCGTTCTAATATCTATAAAAGAACCATCTTTTTATTATCAAAAATACGTTTTACATATAAATTCATAATCTTAGATACTAAAACAAAACAACATATTTTTTGGGTGTTTTTTGAAATATTGGCTTAGTTCTCAAGACTTTAATAAACTGGTTATTAAAGCCAAAATGCATGCTAAAACATATATTTTTTTGAATTTTCTTTTTATGAAAACACGATATGATTTTTTTCAGAGACTTGGTCGTATGCATGAAAGCAAGACTTTTTTTTTGTTTTATAATTTTTTCAACGTTTTGACAAAAACTGGGTATTTTAATACCAAATTTGTATCTTTACAGTATAAAAATACAATCCAGTATTAAGAAACATTAATAGAAACATACGTGGGAAAATCAACAAATTTTTTTCAAAAGGATTTTTTTTAAATTATTTTTGGATTGGGCTAGACTAGGCCCAATCATTTTGGGCTGGGCTGGACTTGTCCGACGCAGTAAACAGTAGAGCAGCTCTCCATTGTTGACCTGAATAGTGGAGAGTGAATTAATTCACTCTCCATTGTTCATACAGAACAATGAAGGAGTCGGGGATGACAGAGGAGAATAAGCTGACCTAGTAGCGTTGGCGGTGCTGGTAGCTCGCGGTGGCGTCATTGATGTGGCTGCCGATGGTTTCAAACGGTGGTTCTTCTTTCTATCTCTATTGCTTCTCTATTTCTTGTTATGTTTCTGGTGGTGGTGGAAAGGGGTCAAGAGATATAAGGCACGGTTACTAGCAAAAGGTTATCGTCAAAAGCATGAGATTGACTATGAAGAGGTTTTTGCTCTTGTTGCTACATTGGAGACCATTCGATTAATCATTGCCACCGTTGCCCAACATAAATGGATAATCTATAAAATGGATGTCAAATCAACCTTTTCTTAATGATTTTCTTGAATAAGAAGTCTACATTGAGCAACCTATAAGTTATGAAGTAAATGGACATGAAGACAAGATTTTAAAGTTAAATAAAGGTTTGTATGGATTGAAGCAAGCCCCAAGGGCTTGGTATAGTCACATTGATGGCTATTTCCTAAAGAATGGATTTGTTAAGTGGCCTCATGAATATGTTATCTATGTAAAGATTAAAGAGAGTGGGGATACACTTATTGTATGTTTGTATATGGATGACTTAATCTTCACAGAAAATAATCCAAAGATGTTTAGAGACTTCAAGCAAGCAATGATCAAGGAGCTTGAGATGGCGAATACTGGTATCATGTCCTACTGCTTAAGGATTCTCAAAAGAAGTTTGCAAAGGAGATTCTCAAGAAATTCAAAATAAAGAATTGTGCAAAAGTGAATACTCTAGTCGAGTGTGGAGTGAAGATGCCAAACAATGATGAAGGGGAGAAGATAAACTCTACAACATTCAAGAGCTTAGTTGGGAGTTTGAGATATTTATCATGCACTCATCTGAATATTCTTTATGGAGTAGGACTTGTGAGTAGGTTTATGAAGACACCAATTATGACTCACTTCAAAGCCTTGAAGCGAATTCTACGATACATCAAAGGTACCATAGATTTTGGCTTATTCTATAGTTATTCTAATAGCTTTTATCTTGTGGGTTATAGTGATAGTGATTGGGCTGGAGACATGGATGATAGAAAAGGCACTACAGGTTTTGTTTTCTATATAGGAGACACAGTTTTCACATGGAGTTCAAAGAAGCAATCTATTATTACATTATATACTTGTGAAGCTGAATATGTAGCTACTATAACATGTGTTTGTCATTCCATATGGCTAAGAAGATTATTGAAGGAGTTGCGAATGCTATAAGAGAAGCCTAAAAAGATTTATGTGGATAACTCATCAGCCATTGCATTAGCTAAAAATCCAGTTTATTATCTAAGAGATTACATTGCAAACAAGAAAGTTGAAGTTAAGTATGTGAAGACTCAAGACCAAGTCGTAGATATTTTCAAAAAGCCACTCAAATATGATATTTTTGCAAAGATGAGAGACACTACCAGAAAATTGATAAATACAAATGAAAATACCGAGGGAATATTTCTGTTGGTAAATTTTTAATGGCTTTTACCGACAAAAATATTCTCTCGGTATATACCGAGAGAATTACTATGGAAAAAATAATTAAAACAAAGCAAAAAAAACGATGACATGTCATTTATACCAAAAAAATTATCGACGGAATTTATTTCGTCGATAAAATCATTGGTAAACTGTGAACATTGTTCATAATATCAATTACAAAGGGAATCACTAACGAAAAATTCCATAGGTATTTTCCAAAGAGCTCTAGAACCGTTCACTTCTCAATTGCATTGTTAATTATTGTTCTTTACATAAAAAATCATCGACGGATTGAAAAGTCTTCGGTGTTTTTTGGCGGTTTTTTGAAAAATTTTGATTAAATTAAAAAATTTAATTAAATATTACAGACGGAATCATCAACAAATTAAAAAGTCATTGTTGATATTTGACGGTTTCTGAAATTTTTTAATTAAATTAAAATTTTAAATTAAATATTACAGACGGAATCACCGATGGAATGATTAAAAATATTAATATTTAATTATTCGTCGGTAAAATGCTCCAATAAAAAGCTTAGAATTCCTAATTTCACAACAGACAGGGCTCATTTGTTCTTCTTCTTCTTCTTCCCCATATGTAAAAAACATCAATATCCATTTCTTTCTCTTCTCTTCTCTCCTTCACTCCTTCTTTTCTCCTCCTTGCTCAAGTATGTATTCTTTTTCTTTTTTCTTTTTTCTTCTCAGTTTTTTTTAATTAATATACTAACGAATTTGTTTTTCTTTCTTTCTTTTTAGCTTTACTTGCAATCACATTAAGGTAAGATTTTTATTTTTTCTCCTTTTTTCATGTTTTGTTTTTCAGTATATTTTTATTTTATTTTATTTTTAATTGTTTTTATTCTTAATAAATGTATGAATATTGTTTCAAGATTTTTTTTCATATGAGATCAATTTTTAGTTGATTTATTTATAGGATTTTTAAATTTTTAGCAATCGCAACTTTATTTTTTTCATATGAATTTTTTTAGTTGAATTTATTTTTTCGTGTTATTTATTTGTTGCAAATTTTTTTGAGTTAATTTTCTTCTCTCTTTTTTTCCAAGCATTTTGAGTATTATAGAGTGTTGATTTATATTAATTTAATTATTTTATAGTTTTTTAAAATGGATTTTTTAAGAATATTTTTAAATAATTACCGATGGAATTACATGCGGTATTTTTCCAAGGGAAATACAGACGGAATAAAGCGGGTATTTTTTTTGCGCTCTTTTTCTGTCAGTAAATCCATTGGTAATAATATTTTTTTATTATCAATGGATTTATCGATAGACAAAAAATTACCGACGAAGCATTTCCGTTAGTGATTTTGTTGGTAAATTAATTACCAATGAAATGATAGTATAAATACTGATGGAAAATTTCATCGGTAAATATAAAAATTGTGATAGTGAAATATGCTGAGAGTTATGAAGAATGATGACAATTGATATTAAAAGGAAGTGTTGAAATTCAATATCAACTAGGATTTAAGCTAATAGAATTTAGTGTTTATAGGAGTTTTAATATTAGTTAAAGGAGGAATCCTAGTTAATATAACAATCCTTGATGAAGAAGGATTAATTTGTAATAAACTAGTTTATTAGAATTCTTGTTTAATTAGAATGCTAGATTCCTTATTAGATTAGGAATTTTTTTTTAATAGTTTAATTCCTTGATTAGCAAGGACTTGAGACCTATAATTAGACTTGTAATCTTAAGCATTACAAATAATCTTTTGAGGAAACTCTTAATAAAATATCATACCCCTCATTCTTTTTCATGTTCTTTAGCTTTGTTCTTATAAATTAGCTATCACACCTATTCTTTTTTTTTTCAAACAGTTCGTTATGGGTATGTTTAGTATTGCGGTAGCTGTTGTGGTTGTGGTTTGAAAAAAATTGTTTTATAAAAAGTACTTTTAATTGAGGTTGGTTTGGAAAAATATATGTTTGGTTAAAACTGTAGTTAAAATTGAGGTTGAACAATAAGTAGTTTAATGTGTTTAGTTAAGAATGCTTTTGAAATTGAGGTTATAAAATAATTTAAAAAAATATATATGAATATTTATGGTTTTTAATTTAAATATTGTAGATTTAACTATTGCTATTACATCGTGAAATAAATCATACTTTATAAAAAAAAATTATTATTCCATTAAACTATCTACAATTCTATTACATACAAAATTCATCCGACAAGAACTACAGTTTCCATGATTTTTTGAGCGTGCAATAAAATTATGTAAAATATTATCAAGAATAAAATTAAGATTACAGTACGAATAAATTTAATTCACCTTAAACTATTTTTTTAAATAAAAATTACTGTTCACATTCACGTGAACAGTGCGAGTGAAATTAATTAACTGTACTAGTATTTTGAAAAAAAACGGTTAACTGGTTTTTCAAAAAAAACTGTTCATATACAGTGGAAGTGAAAAAAAATTCACTCGCACTGTTCACTTTAGTGAACAGTGCGACTGTGGAGGGATGCTGCACTGTTCAGTGAACAGTGCAGCATGATGCAGCCACAAGAAGCAGGTAGGACCTATTTTTGTTTTTCATGCGTTTCAAACACATAATTTGGTGGGAATCATAAATAATAATTTATATTTTTCTTGTCATCAAACATTATTACATCTTTATTTTAAATAAAATACAGATACAACAACGTAGACAAACACTCTCGTACTCATTGAACATGAAGCTGCCAGGAGTACAAAGCATTTATAGGGATTTGAACCTATTTAATTTGAAATTCAAATGGCATCTTGATGATTTTATGGGACCAAGGTGACAGAAGGTGTGTTAATCATCACATGCACCAGTTTTTAGGTCGTTGGATCACATTTATCAAATCTTGAAACCCTAAAATTGACATACGCTCGCCAGGTGAGCTCGCGAGTATTAAATTTTGTTTATCAGTGATAACAACTCGCCGTGAAGAAGAAGTTTAACGAGGATAAATATATTGGAAGAAGGAAGAAAACATGGTGATTAAGGGTATATGGCAAAAACTCCAGTACCACAATAACTAGAGAAAAAATGATAATAAATAAGGTAAAGCTACATGGAAAACATGATAAAAACAGTAATTTCTTAAAAAATGGATTCATTCTGATATTAAACAACAATTTCTACTTATTAGTTTTAGCTCTTCTTAGATTTGTTAAGGAATCCAAAAAAAAATCAACGAGAAATACAATTTCATTTATAGTGCATAATATAATTAAATACTTACAAAGAATTTGTATAACTTAAATACAAATATATATATATATATAATAAAAAAACTAAAAAAAGGACTAATTTAAAAACGACCCCTCAAATGTAATACCACGGACTTTTTTAAAACACGCAATTGCATTACTAAACCAAAACGACCCCTCAAATGTGATGAAAAGAGGAAATTTGACTCTTAATTAGCACATATTAAAGTCAAAGTTTCAATATTAGACATTTCGACACCATTCTTGGTAGCTTGGGTTCCAAGGACAAATAGTTTGATGTGGTCCAGGCTGACCAGGTCAGATAGAATCTTCAACTATACCAATTTTCTTAGCAATTTCAGGTATTATAAGGATTCAGACTTCCAAAATCAAAACTTCATATAACAAATGAAAAGGACTAATTTGTTCACCAAAGTAAATTCCCAACTAAGCACTTGCCCTCTTATTCCTGTTAATAAAGTTCTAAAACCTTGCTTTCTTTTATCTGTGCTCATCAACTTCCTTCTCATCCTCTCCAATGGAGTTGAAGCTGCGGCCAGCACGACCAAGATTACTAATATTGGTGCTATCATCGATGGTAATTCCCGTACAGGGAAAGAAGAGAAAACAGCAATGGAAATTGCAGTCCAAAACTTCAACAACATCTCAAGAAACCACATGCTCTCTCTTCACTTCAAGCATCCTAAAGGAGACCCTCTTCAAGCAGCTTATGCAGGTAATAATCTAGCCATCTCTAAATGATTTTGAGTTTCTAGCTTAGTAGTAACGAGATTTGAAGCAGTATAGTGACCGGTCAATTTTTCTTGCAGCTGAAGAGCTGATCAAAGAGAAGAAAGTGGAAGTGATTATTGGCATGGACAAATGGGAGGAAGCAGTCCTGGTTGCTAATATTGGAAACCAGTCTCAAGTTCCAATTCTTTCATTTGCAGCACCAGCCAGAACCCCGATATTAACTTCACTTCGTTGGCCTTTTCTAATTAGAATGGCCAGTGATGGGTCAGAACAGATGAGATGCATTGCAGCTCTTGTCCATTCTTATAATTGGAAAAGGGTAGTAGTGATTTATGAAGATGACGTGTTAGGAAGTGAATCTGGCAATTTAGCTCTTTTAACCCAGGCTCTACAAGAGGTTGGTTCGGAGATTCAATACCGCTTGGTTCTTCCACCGTTTTCATTTTTAACAGATCCAAAAGATGTTGTTCAAGATGAGCTTATGAAGCTACAAAATCGAACAGAAGCTCGTGTTTTTATTGTTCTTCAGTCATCTTTGCCTATGCTCACTTGTATTTTCGGAGAAGCTAAGAAAGCGGGGCTTGTAGGCAATGACACAGTCTGGATAGTTGGAAACAGTATTACTAGTTTCTTGGATTCTGTGGACAATCCTGTTTTTTCTTCTATGGAAGGCACTCTAGGAATCAAAACCTACTATTCTTCCAACAGTTCTTACAAAAGATTCGAAGCACTGTTCCAGAAAATTTTCCGGTCAGAGTATCTAAATGAATATGATTTTCAGCCAGGAATTCAAGCATTAAGAGCCTATGACAGCATTGGTATTATCACACAGGCCATAGAAAAACTAGGTAGCAACATTACTAGTCCAAAAATGTTTCTAAACAGCGTATTAGAAACCGATTTCACTGGTTTGAGTGGTAGAATACGTTTCAAGGATGGGATGCTGTCAGATGCTCCTACATTAAGGATTGTTAATGTGGTTGGGAAGAAATGTGAAGAACTGGATTTTTGGTTGCCAAATTGCGGTTTCTCGGATACCCTCTACGTGGAACAAGGCAAAGGAAGGTGCAGAAACAGTGATGGTGGTAAAACCTCGGGAGGGTTGTCCGGTCCAGTGATTTGGCCTGGGGATCTCAACGGCCGAGACCCAAAAGGATGGGCAATGCCT
>Ga0325402_1004688_pt1 | contig 12641 bp, 10 predicted proteins | sample PopdelMetagenome_22_FD_207212 | JGI IMG/M metagenome (GOLD analysis project Ga0325402, IMG submission 207212) | Populus deltoides microbial communities from Bellville, Georgia, United States - Xylem-PdKOR-R3 | ecosystem: Host-associated > Plants > Phyllosphere > Stem > Wood/Secondary xylem... | reverse complement strand
ATACTCTGACATCCATCTCATGTAAAAAATAGAGTAACTCTTCTCATAGAAGTCCTTCTCCCGTCATCACTAGGGATTCTAGAAGAAAATAAAGCTACCTCAAACCCTTAAAGATGATGTTCCAAGCACTTTAGGTGCGGAGGACATGGAGTTTGTTTCTCGTCTTCAACCAGGAGACTATACAACTCAAATGCATGACTAGGTTGAGTGTATCAGCCGGGAAACCTTTGGCTCTACCCGGTGTTATTTTGAGATTAGACCCTATTTTACATGTATATGATAAGGTATTCCTTCTTTCTCAAAAGTTTCATTAAAGAAGTGTTCAGATACTATCAGTTGGGTTCAAGCTAGTTGCATCCAAATAGATGGATTATTTTGTCCGCTTTTGATAAGTTTTATAGGCTCATCAGAATTAAGCCTATAGTTAATGTCTTAAGAAGTTGTTACCATCTAGTTACTAGCATCGATGGTGGCAATGACATGCGTTGGTTGTTTACCTTCGTCAATAAGCCTATAGGAGTCTTAAAAGGAACTTTATATGGGAAGCCTGCACATGTCAATAAATAAAAGGGAAGAAAACTAATTGTAAGGTATAGCAGGATAGTTAGTCCTAGAGGTGGAATGCAACAAATTTAGGGTTGGTTGCATTACTAGAAGGCCTCCTCATAATGTAAACAACAATCTTTATTTGAACTCAGACAAAAAGAAAACACATGTTGCACTCGCCTCGACTTCAACTGAGTATAAAGTCAATATGATAGCCAAATGATATTATCAAGCTTCTTTGCAAAGTATGCAGCTTCATTATTCTATTGTCATTGGAGATATGTGCAACCACACTAGTGAGGCTCCAGATTCATCCTTTTCAATGTAAATTATGCAATCATATTAGGAAGAATAAGTTCATCCCATCCTTAAAAGGTTGTGAGATTGTTGTCCTGGATATCACCTAGAAAAAGAAGATATCATCATTGTGAATAATTTAATTCATATATATAAAACTTACATTCTTAGTCATTGATCATGGTATAATTTTTTTATTGCCCTTTAAAGCGTAATCATCTCGATGACATTTCTGTTGAGATCATGATCTCATTCTAAAGGAGGAGAGAATAGAGTTTCTCCGGAAAATATCTTTTAGGTGGTTGACAACCAGACCTCACATGTTTTACGGTTTAAATCAACATTCCTCTATTACTTGTTGAAATATTTTCAAAATATTAGGGCTCCAACTATATTCATAAAGTTGGCAAATACCCAGTCTAAATTTGCTCGTCTCATTAAGCCCACGGGCAAGTAAAAAAACTCATACTTGGGGCGATCAAATTGCTGCATAACTTTTCCTACTCATTGAGAGTTGTTGGAACTTTAATGGAGTAGATGTGTCAACAACTGTAGGAAAGTCCATCACACGTCTCGTTCTAAGGATGTTTTTTACCATCTACCTTTAATAGTGATTTAGGATGTTAATAGACCAATTCTAGAAGAACTATCTATAGATTTTTTTTTATCAAGTTCTCACAGACGGTGTCAATGATGATGTCCTAAAAAATCCAAGTAGTTTGAGGGCAAAACTTATATCTTGGATAATCGATAAATCTCTTAGTTCTAGCAATTTAATTTTTCCTAACCAAGATTGCTGGTGGTTGGTGTCAGATACCTACTAAAAGTTCTCTTTAATGAATGTAAGGACTCTATGATACTTAAGTAAACATATTTTTAAGAGAAAAGGTGATATTTAAGATAGAGACTTTGAAAATAAATACACATGAAAGAATGAAGATTAAGAACCCCTTAGGATTTAATAGGTCTTTAGAGTCCATTCTTCTTACTCATCTATTGAGAAAATGACGCAAATATTTTTTTTTCTTTCTAGTAGCATTTAACTTTTCTTTTTAAAGAGAAAAATATCTATGATTTTATTGCAGGAAAAATATCCCTGACTCTATTAGAGAGAAAACATATTTAAATTTATCAGAGAAAAAATATTTCTAATTTTATTTTAGAAAATATCTTTGCACGGGTGTGAACTCGGTGCTTAATTAAACTCAATGATCCTAGGTTATCACCTGAACTTCTGCTCCTACACATGAGGATCCGAAGAAAATAAAACTAAAACATGTTGTTACATCACAAAGCTGCTTGTTTGCCCTTTATTCGTTCATGCAAGTAGAGCACTTTGCTGATGATCAAATTTAAATTCAATCTTGCCGAGAATGGAAGGACTCGTGGTGTCTATACATGCCTGTCGGTGCCTGGATGCACTTATTGCGCCATTAAATGCATGGCAAAAATAAATAAATTAAAAATTCGAAGATATTAAGAGTATATAATATAATGTATATAATCGAAAAGCATATTATCCTTGTATAATTACTAACGGGACTCTCATTTCTTAGCACTGTTCGTCAAAAGCAGAAGGAATAGAACCTTAGGACAACAGCATCCATCACTTTGACAAGCGAGACGAACCTTTCAAGTTCCGATAAAAAGTACTTGATCAGCAACAAAGAACACGGCCATGGGACATGATTCACGTATGTTCTCGGAAACAATAATGAAGCGAGTCAAATGTCATGAGCAGACAAGAATCTTGAGATTAATCAATTTTTTTAGAATGCCACAGTTTAAGTTACATCAATTCTTCGTAGCACAACCTTTTGGTAATGTTAGAAGCCACATCTAACAAGAAGTAACCTAACATGGTATACATCAACATCTTTATTAAAGAGATAATATACATGAAGCATTCTCTCCTTTGTTGCCAAGAAGCTATCTTTCCGTCCAGCAGAATCTTGTATCCATGCCACAATCGGTGGCCCACGAAGAAAGAGAGACCTCTTCGGCTTGTCAGCAATTTATTACTTCATAGGGAGGAGAAATGCAATTCCGTGTTTTCTATGATACACTCGGGTAAGTGGATTTCTTCATCCAATGGAAAGTGGTATTGAATTCGACGTTCTATTCTAAGAGTTCTAATGATAACTGACAACTAGGAGATGAGGTCTACAAGGAAAAGGGAACCAGATTCACTATGCAGCTCGTAAACCAATCAATGAAAACTAGAGCCCAACCAGTCAATCATGGCTTCTATTTACTCTCCACAACAAAACAAATATTTTCCTGGAGAAAGATCATGCAGATCAGGAAGTTAACAAGCTTGTAAAATAGCGAATGTAATTTGAGGTTTATAATGAAGCACTCGAGGAACAATTGTGAAAAGCGTGCTTCAGGTTTTGAAAATGAAAAAAAATGTGTTTCCAGTAATATTTTAAGAAAAATCTTTCAATGCAAGACTACAAAAATCAAGAATCAACTTTGGGAAATGGAACACTCACTGTTCAGGAGAACTCCCAGTCCATTCAAGCCCTGGAGAAGAGGTGCTTGAGCTCCTGTCATGGGTAGCCTTCAATAGCAGCTCTCTCTATAAATCGCATTGGACGTTGGCTGTAAAAAACGTGAAACTTCCTGATAAAGCTGTTCAGCTTCAAATGGCTTGGAAACATACCCATCCATTCCACATCTTTGGCATTCCTCATATGTAGCCTGGATCACATCCGCAGTCATTGCCAGTATTGGTATATGCCCATTTGACTCAATATCCCGAATTCTCCTTGTAGCTTCAAACCTGAGGGAAAGGGCATTGATTTTAGAATTAGCACCAAATATATCCAAGGATATATAAATACAGATAAAATATCGCATACAAATAAAATAAGCATGAACTGGAAGAAAACTAACATTAAAATCTTTAAGGCATGAACTATAACATACCCATCCATTTCTGGCATTTGGATATCCATGAAGCACGCATCAAATTGGTGAGGTGGCTTGAGCAATTTGATCGCCATCTTGCCACTATCTGCACAGATAACTTCAGCTCCATACTTCTTCAAAGCAGCAGCAGCTACTATGAGATTCACTTTATTGTCATCTACAATAAGAATTTTTCTTCCAACAAGATGGTTGCAAAGAGACAAACTGGGGTGTTCTCCATTGCGGGGATTCCCCTTATTCCCGCCCATTGCTCGTTGTAAAGATGCAGCCAGCATACTCGCCTTGAGGGGCTTGGTTATGACACTTAGGGTATAAGCATCAGAAGTTGCAGTGTTTGTTCTGGAAGAACTAAGAGAATTTCCCAAAAGGAACAGTTTTGAAGAAACCCCACTCTCAATTTTTTGTAAGTTATTGACAAAGTGAGCTGAAATGCTTGAGTCCTTCTCCCAAACTTCCTGTTCAACAAAGATCATTTTGAAAATTCTATTTTCATTGCTTATGATAGATAAACCTTGATTTAAATCAGAAACCAATTCAACATGTATTCCTAGCCGCTGGATCTGATATCTTGAAACATTGGCCCTAACAGGCTTGGGGTCAACAACTAATGCAGTCATGTCTTGAAATTCTGAAGGCGCTGTGTTACATTGGTTTTTTATTCTCTGCTTCTGCTGCTTGGAGTCATTTGAATTGGAGCAGCCGTTTCTAAATACAGCAGTGAAAGTGAAGGTGGACCCAATATCTGGTATGCTAGCGAAGCCAATTTCCCCATTCATAAGGCCAACCAAACACTTGCTTATGCTCAGGCCAATGCCTGTGCCTCCATATTTTCTGGAAATGGATGGATCAACCTGCATAAAAGGAGTAAAAACACGAGGTTGGGCTTCTAGAGGGATCCCTTCCCCTGTATCCTCAACTGACACTATTAGATTGACAAGGTCAGAAGAGGATGGTGAGAGAGTATGACTTGAGCCCTCACGACTGAAAATCTTAAATCCTGCACAACTCCTGCGTCTATCTGCAACAGGCAAACCACTCAAGGTGTTTAGTGATGATGATTCTGTCTCGACATCTATCGAGTCCATCACCTCCTCAACAGGATGAACAGTGAGAAAGATGTGCCCTTTCTTTGTAAACTGGAAGGAGAGATACAAAAAACATCAATCAGCATATCTTTTCTTTTCTTTGATAGGGGAAAAATCATAATGAGAGCCCATTAGAATTTCTAAAATCTTGATGATGGATATCATGCTTGTAAAAGAATTCCCATTAACCCTAAAGACAAGGCACAATATTCATCATTCCACTCTTCCTAAGAAAGGTAATTTTTTTTATTTTTTTTGTCACAAAGGGGGCTGATTCCCACCTAACATAGCAAGCACAAAGAGAGATCCCTTCAAGATCACTGGGCAAGAAATTATTAGCTAATACAGCTGCCTGAACTAGAAAAATGTGAAGACCAAAGTCTACGCCTTACCATCAAGAGTTTTAATGAAAAAGAGGCACAATATCAAATCTCAAAATAAATTTGCTTTGCATGGCAATACACCGTAGCAGGTTGTGTTTTATCCTGTACCACTGTTTGTTTTCTCAAATTTTCAGTTAAATGAGTTCTACCACAACTGCATATCAATTTACAGATTTAAATTTATTCGTTACCAAAGAAAATTAAAGACATGGCTGGGTACTTACTTTAATTGAATTCCCCATGAGATTGGTAATAATTTGCCGAAACCTCCCTGGATCACCAATTAGCATTTCAGGAACACCATCAGACACGTAAACTGCCAACTGCTCTCCCACCAGTTTGTATAATGAAAATTTAAAATTTAGATAGCAGACAGTGAAAAAGAACCAAAGAAGGATCAGAGACAAGAAGTATGGCCCAAAGGAAACCAAGTAACACATTTCGAAAAACATATATTACCTCAATCCCTTTCTCATGAGCCTTGCCAGAAAAGAGTGCCAATACATCATCCATTATTGCCCTCAAATCGAACTGCATTTCCTCAAGCTCAATCTTACCAGATTCAATCTTTGCTTGATCCAAAACCTCATTTATAAGCGAGACTAGAGCTTTTCCACTGTCTTGTGCGGTTCTAACATAATCTTGCTGATTCGCATCTAGATCTGTGTCCATAAGCATATGCAGCATTCCTGAAATATGAGAAGAGGTACTATCATGAGTGCATGAACTTTGCGTTGTTCCCTATATTGAACAAATGATGGACAACTTCAAAACTCACCTAGAACACCATTCATTGGGGTTCTGATCTCATGGGAAACTGTAGCAAGAAACTACAGAAAGTTGAAAGTTACTGAGTACTGCATGCCATAATGCATAAAAAAATAAGCAGAATAGAAATGCCAAATACCTGAGATTTTGCAACATCAGCTGCCTCGGCTTGTTTTGTAAGCTCCATCATCTTGTGGCAATCATCTTCAACTTTAGCAATCCGATTCATAGTCGCATGGAATATGTACCCAATAAGCAATGCAATCACAAGGATGCCAATTGATGTTGTTATTGCTAACCATGGCCATGGTGGTTTTTGTTTGAACCTGCATTGAGAGACAAAACTCGTTTACGCAACTGTTTCAACATATATATAGTCAAACACATTACAAACATCGATTTAGCTCCTCCCAGATGGAAGGTTCTCTGTGTCTATCAAATAATAATGACATAAGCACATCGTTACATAAAAATTTGGACGAACCATTTCACCATTTCAATATACTACAAGGCTATCTTTTTTATTGAATTAAAGAACTTTTTGTGGTATCTTGTGGTATGGAAGTGCTTTTTTTACTTTTAGGCAGGTTCATTCGTCGCTGAAGCACGCTCATGTAATTGAGAGTGTTGCACACCCAGCATAGTAAATCAAATAGAGAGGCCTATTTCAGACACAAGTTGAACCTCATGCCATTCAACAAAAGAGAGATTTTACTGATTACCTGCAGCGCATCTCATGCTTTCTGAAAGGATCTTCCAAATTAAGGGCGCTGACATGTTCCAGCCCATCATCTGATACATTTGAACCATACATGCTGATAGGGCAAGACTGATTAGTAGTGTCATACACATTCACTAGGATAGTCTGCTTGCTTGCAAGCTGTTGAAGTAGCTTCTCAACGAGTGACTCGATGTCAAAGATTCCTCCAAGGTACCTGATTGGAGATGGGAATATCAGAAAAGCTGCTTATTAATTATATTTTTCATCACAGTGACAACTCTATATTTTCAAGCCTATTACTAGAGCATAACTTCGAGGACATCCTTACAACATAAAATTTGCAAACATTAATTTTTCTTTCCATACAACTGACTCAAAGTAGGAAAACTGTTCAATATTTTCAAGCATCGCCCTTGCTTCTGGATTTCAATCAGTTTTAGGATCAATTCCCACACTAATTCTGAACTCTTTATTTGATCATGCATCATGAGAGGGAAAATATATGAATTAAGTAAATTTTCTAGTCAAATTTACAGTTGACTAAAATCATACCCATCAGTTGCTTGAATCCTCTCATTTGGAGTTGCATTAGATGGGAGGTCTGTCTTGTACACAGCAAATGTCAAAATAACCCCAAGACGTTTAGTTTTGAGTAACCTGAAAGGAGCAGTTAGAACCCCCTTTCCAGATGCTCTAGCACGCAACACATTTTCACGATCTTCCTGTCAAGGATGTAAGCAAAAAGTCACAGATAAGTTCATTTAAATCAGCAGTGCAGCTCTCAAGGAATTGAAAGCATAGCTTAGCAAAAATTATGAGAACACAGGGAAAACAATAATGTGAAGTTATCACCAGGTTTTTTATTTCTTGGTATTTCATCGTGTCCCATTATAGCGAACACTAGCATAATTTTAGTGAAATAGATGATTAGCCAAGGAACTGAGCCACAAGAAACATTTCTGAAATTGTGAATGAATAAAAAGGCTTACAGTTCCTGACAGCATATCAAGGGAAACCACATGTGCAACAGTATCCTGTGCAAAGATGACAGGAGCATATTCTTCCTGAATTGGCGATGGCTCCAATGCTTTAGGGGCATTGTCATCCTTATGGACTGGGTTTTGTTCAAAGGAATCCATCCTCTTAATAGTCCAGCCTTGTTGCTTCTCAAATTGTTCCCTTTCAGAGTGGAGCACCCTTACAGCATAGGCCACACCACTTGTGAGGGGCCTCTCAAAAGCGGTTCTTTCTGTATACCTCGCAAAAGTCCTCTGCAATTTAGAAGTCAGTTTATATTTTGACAAGATAATACCAATGATAGACAAGAAGAACCCAGATCTAGTTCTGAGCAAAACCATTGACAGTATGAAATAGAGACCTCAAATAAATTCACCAAATTAACACCATGGACTGATCTCCAATCACAAGAAAAGCTTAGAATAACAAAACTACGCACCAAAATTATAAAATATACTAAAGGCAGCTGCGTGATTAAGAGCCTAGATTGATCAAATTGAGCGAGTAAATGGATCAACACTAGTTTTTAAACAATTTGACTTTCTTGAATAAACCAAGTAAGCCAGTTAAGCACTTCTAGGAGAATTATCAATCTCAAACAGATTTAGTATTCAAAATGGCGTAGTGTTGAAGGAGATCTAGTTAACCTGATCAATCGCAGAAGGGTTTTTGCCATGGTGAAAAGTTGAGATCAAAATGGACATGGCCTGCACATGGTTCATGCTCACATTAAACTGATCCTGTAGCATCCTTGCCCTCTCATCACACATACTTGTAAGAGTTTCTTTCCTCTTCTCAAAAGCTTGTGAGCTCATGTACCAAAAGATCCATACAGAGACAGTGATCCAACCAACTATCCATGCGACCAAAAGCTTTCTCCACCATGTTTTGCTAATTCTCTTGGAACCAATATACTGGTAGTAGTGATGATGGATCTTGCAACTATTCCCTGAAACTTTCTCCAAGCATTTTAGCCACATCTTGCCACCATCACCAAGCAAACTAGCCTGGGTCTCCAAAACTCCACCATTAATGAACCAGTTCATGGAAATTACCGATACAATCCAGCAACATAGCATCCAAAGTAGATGCCGCACCTTTAAACCAAACCCATATACATGAAGTAAACTCATCCAAAACAGTAACCAACACGAGATATCTAGAAACAGTACCAGGAGGTTTAAGGGGGTCTTACGGACTACCTCATCCTAGTGTGGAAAAAAAAAATAAAGAGAAAGAAAAGGAGCCACTATCAAATCTACAGAGACTGTCTAGTAGAACCCAGCATCAAGAGAAATCCTTACTTAAGAGAACAAGAAGAGGCACAGTTAAATGATGAATAGCTAGCAAACTTCGCCTGACTCGAAATTCAAATACAAACTAGTGGAATTCGAAAAGGAGATATGTTGTTTCAGGAAAAGATGCTATCTTATCCACCAAAACAGCTACAAATTTCAGATTTTGAATGCTAGAAGAGGACCCAATATTGAACAAGATAAGAAATTCACATATACACCCACAAGAAAAAAGAATCAAAGAATCCTCAAGATTCTTGGGTTTCTAATCCAAAAACAGAACTTAGATGGTTTTTTACCTGTTAACTACCAACCAAAAAAAAACCAGAACAAGAAAAGGACCAGGCCAAACAAAGATTCGAAATTCAGCTTCTATTAAATCACAAACTCCAACACCCAACAAAGATTCTAGCAACAAAATCAAGTATGACGAGGGTCCTTACAAATTACTCAACTCAAAACAATAAGGAGAAGGCGATCAAGAACCACTGTTTATGGTTTGACTCTCAGCTCTCCAGCGTTATCACCAAGTTCATATGCACACAAGTGATTACACAGAACAGCAAGGACAACAAAAGTACAACAAGTCTTGGTTCTAGTAGTGCTAGTAGAAAAAGAAGGTAACAAGCAAGTTATTCATGGACACTCTAACAAAGGAAGAATCTATGAGATAAAGAAGAGGAGAGAAAGGTTATACAAAATGTCTGCTACCATGCCCCCATTATCTCTATCCATACCATAAAAATAATTTCACAAAAAATTTTAAAAAAAAATGACAAGGTATTCATTTTCATTTAATGACTTGCAATATTTTATTATATTTATGCTATACAAAGATGCATATAAAACAAATTAAGGGCATGAAAGGTATAGTCCCCCTCAAGCAGAAATCACTGCTCTCTTTTTTTATTATTGTTGTTGTTGTTGCAGAAATCACTGCTTTTTCACTGCCTTTCTTTCCCTTTGAGTTTCACATCCCTATCCATTCATAAGGACATGAGATCATCCCCTTGAGTGGACAACTTCAGCACGCTAACTTGTTGTTTTTTGAGCTAACTTGTTAACTCTTGGTGTTTATGATTGTATGGCCTGTACTTTATTTATGTTGACTAAAATGTCCCTGCATGAAACCAGAATCGTTGAAAGCTCAAAACAATAAAACATCAATCTTTTGTTCGAAATTATCATTAGATGCGCTGTTGCTTCTTTAATATTGGCATGGTGGAGTCAAAAGAAAAACAGTAGGTAATGAAAGATAAAAGAGGACCCATCATGATAGGAACCTCTCAAGGTGTTATTATGTCTATTCTAGTGATATATATTATGTTCTGGAATCTGATAGCCAGTATTTGGTTAGAGACTTTACTTGTAGACGTAGAATTCCTTTGTACCAAAACCACATTTTGCTTTCAAAACACATATAGCATCCCATTACACGACAAGAACATAATCGTCGCTAGTTTGCTTACGCTTTTTTTTTTATTTATATAGTACAAGTAGTTCTCTATCGTTTTGGGATGATAGTATAACGAGAGATGAGAGATTTCAATTCTTGGGAACTATATATGTGTTGTATTATTGATTTCATTTGCTTGTGAAGTTTACAGCTTGTTTGAGTATCTCAGTGGCTGAAAAGTTAATGCTAATGGTAGCCATATGAGTTTGAAAACTAACGCGTATAACCTCTATTTTTAGGGTTCGAGCACTAACTAATTCACATAACATGCATGTTTATTAGGATGTTGGTTCATTTGTATATATACTTGAAGTTCCACCTTGATCTTTGATTTGCATTAAGTTTTTATTGCCAAGCCAGCTAAATTTAATCTAATTTTGTTATTTTTATCATCTAGCCATATTGATTTTCTCGATACTCGATGGATTAGTGTGTGTGAATATGCTTGTTTTATATATATTACCCTTTAGTTCAGTTAAGTATCAAGTCCAAATATATGTTAAAGCCACCAACTTTGGTCAGCTACGCTCTAAGCTCAAGTACACGTGGTTCTGATAAAATACCAGACCCAACACCCTTGGGTTCAGTTACGTGATGAACTCAAGTGTATATAGATTTGACGAGATGCCAAACAACCCAATACCATTGGATTCAGCTACACACTCAGCTCAAGTACATGTGAGTCTGGAGACATATCAGACCAAGTATTCTCGAGTTCAGTTATGCGCTGAGCTCAAGTACACATATATCTAAATACATATGGGGTTGATCATCTTTTTGGGTCACAAGGATTTGTTTGTTTATTCTTATATCTTTTAACATAAAATATCAAAAGTTAAGAATGATCACCTCCCTACAAAACATAAGGCCTATTATATTTCTATTAACATTAATATTATATAAGGAATATCTATCCTTTATTGATATGGTGTAATAGATATTTATCGTTCATTAATGCTTTCATAATGAGATGACATTTCAACCCCTTTATTCAAGCAACATGATAAATCTCAGAAGCTATATATACCCTTTAAATATATATTTTTTTTATTTTCAGAGCATTTATCACACACAAGTAAGAACAACAATTTTGTTCTCATTCTCTCATTTATTACAATATTTTATTGACTTTATCATCGGATGGTCTCTAAATACCACAAAAAGGATTGTCTTGCATGTGTCAGGTCTTCTATCATCGATTATTAATTTTATGAATTTTAAAGAAGAAAATATTGACATGAATGAATGATCATCTTCTACCCAAACAAAAAAAAATTTATTTTTAAAAATATTAAATTTTAAAACATCAAAGTTGATATAGAAAAAGTACACCATCAGAAAAACAAAAATGATATAAAAAAAAGTGTTGCAAATTACCCTTTAAATAATAATAATAAAAAAAAAGGTAATGTTGCTCTTTCCTTGAATGAAGGACACCTACTATACAGTCTGCAGAAGTTAAAACTAGCAAAACCCCAACAAAAAGAGAGTACACAAGTGTGTGGTTGTAACCAGCACCTCTAACCTAATATATAGGTAATTGAGTAAGCATCTTATTTTAGCTTTTGTAATTTGTTTGTGTGTATAGGAAGCAACAAACAAAAGAGGCAATCTACTGCTGTGAACACGACACTGATTTCTTCCGACTTCGAAGAACTCCACTCCTTCCTACAAGTTGAACTTCGGTCTTAATTACTGCATGTGTAATAAAAAAAATTTAAAAAGAAAAAAAGAAAAAAAGATAGAAGCCCAGAGGGACAATGTTGTCATTGAAACGGGGAGGCTAAGTACTTCGAGGACACAGTGGCAGAACGTTGTAATTTAAAAGGTAAAGTGGTGGCAAATGTATAAAGGGCACTTTAACCAAGGCTTTGTCACTCACCAAGGGGGTGATTAAGCCATCACTACGTGGGGCCATGTTTTAGCTCTTAAAGACAGCGACGTCCCTCCGTCAGCAGCACCTGTTCTTTCTGTCGACAGCCAATCAGCTTGCCCAACGTGTAATGCCCATAATGCTTTTTCTTTGCTACGTGTCGCTATTGGGGAGGGGTAAAATTAGAGCATCTCTTTGACACGTGTATTTATAGGGGCTCTCTCTGCGCGCTCCTCACAGCTTGTGAGTTGTCTGTCATTGTCTCA
>Ga0325402_1004685_pt1 | contig 12644 bp, 12 predicted proteins | sample PopdelMetagenome_22_FD_207212 | JGI IMG/M metagenome (GOLD analysis project Ga0325402, IMG submission 207212) | Populus deltoides microbial communities from Bellville, Georgia, United States - Xylem-PdKOR-R3 | ecosystem: Host-associated > Plants > Phyllosphere > Stem > Wood/Secondary xylem... | reverse complement strand
ACATACATTCACACGAGATAATTAGATAAATATTGTTTGTTTTTTTTAAAATGTTTTTAAAAATATTTTATTTTTTTAAAATTAAGTTTTTTATATTTTTATATAGTTTTTTTATGAGGCTAAAAAAATCACAGAGAATGTCCTATAAGAAATTATTCCTCACGACTCTTGTAGATCTGCATAATGTGTTCTACAACCTTCACTTCTAGACTACTTTGACTTCTTCTTTAATGGTTTTCTTCAGAGGTTGTAAATCTTTTCTTGAGTGAATACCTGCACAATATCCTTTAGAGACCCTTGAAGGTGTTGATGGGGGACCTTTCGAAGATCAAGTTAGTACAAGGTATTTTTATGTGGCAAAAAATATTAATTAAGGTATTAATGAATTTTTATGAAGATAGAGAAAGTGGAGGAGAAGAAAATGTAGAAGTTAAGGAAGAAGAAGAAGGAATGTGTTTATGTATAAGAGTATAAGGTTTTGAACCTTTTTTTTTCTGTGTACTCAAGCTTCCTTTTATATTACCTGTCTTGACTTGTTTCATATGATATGTGAGGGATATAGATTTAATCTCATAATACTATTATTCTACTATTTGTGCCATCATATCTCATTAATATAAGCATGGACTACTTGTTCATAATTAATAAGATGTGATGGGTATCATAATTACTAGCACAGGCCTAGAGTAGGGGAGGCTTGGTGTGGGGTTACTTTTTAACTATACGTTGAACCCGAGTGTGGTTAGCTGAACCCAAGAGGAGTTGGGATCACCTTGTACGCTGAACCCAAGGGGAGTTGGGTTCAAGTTGTGTACCGAACCCAAGTGTGGTCAGGCGCGGACGCATCCTGGCTAACATAGAGTTGGACGTGGATGCATTATGGCTCAACTTAGAGTTGGGCGTGGAGAAAACATAACCCCATTTTGGGTTATGACTTTCATGTGATGGCCTTTAAATGAGGGAAGTTTTTAAAAAACCATGACCCATTAGTAGCCCCCCTAAGTCTCATTTTTAGAAAGATGGGGAGATTTAGGACCAAATAAATTTTTGACTAACCTCAGCTGAGTCGTAATCCTATTCAGGATGCCTTTTGCACTCCCCCATCAAGGCCTTACTAGCAGGGATGATGTTCCCAGGGAGTCCATTGTTGAGTCTTCAAGGCATGTTCTCAGTCCTTCCTTAAAGTTCTTTTCTTTCAACTTCTCTTCCCTATCAAGGTGTGAAGGTTTTAGAGCTTTGCCCTTACAACACTTTTGGTGGAAACAATCCAGAGCTCCTCTAAAGTCCCATTTCCCCTTGTTTCTGTCAAGATGGAGGCGTCTATGTATATGAGCAATCCTGTCAGCGATGCAGGTAAGGCTCAAATGGCCAAATTGAATAAAAAGAGTGGAGCTGCTCAACAGACTCTTTCTAAACGAGCAGCTTAGATGAAGAGAGCTAAGGAGGAAAACACTCAGAGGATTCCTCTTAAGCAAGAAGCTAGAGAGGTATCCTCTGCTAACTTGGGAGCTGAAGAGGTCCAAGAGAAGGTGTTGTTGTAAGAGGGCTGTTTCTAGCGCTTCTTGATGTTGCAGAGGCTGGCGCCCGTGCTATCCAGGATAGATATGGGTCTCAGACCACACATAAGGTGTGTAACCCAAGTTAGATAGACGGGGTGAGCTTGATAAGGCTGCTTCAGCACTCTTGAATGCCATAGAGACTGGTCTCGTACTGTTTAGGAGAGATGTGGGTCCCAGACCGTATATATGGGTATGTAACCCATTTGGACAGACAGGATTAACCTGATAAGGTCGCTTTAGTGCTTTTACTTCTAACTGAAAAGGCTAGACAAAAGAAAAGAAAGGGGCGTTGAAAGCCGCCCTGAAGAGTGAAGTATTGATCCCCTATAATTTGTTTAGAGAAGTGGGTCTTAGACGCTACAGAAATGTGTAACCTTGATTGGTGACAGTAGAGGTTGATGCTCACTTAGGACTTCGCTACTGTATTGGAGAATGTCAAAGAACCATCTAAACACAATAGCTTAAACTATTAGGTGATGTCTTAAGATATAATTTATATTATTCTTTAACACATCCCCTCAAGTGAAAGCCCTCTAGGCTTGAAACTTGCATAAGCCCACATTACCTTGTGCTTAATTTTTATCAAATAAATAGAGATGGTGAGATTCAAACTCGTGATCGCTTGGTTATCAAGGCTTTGATACCATATGAAAAAACCATCTCAACCCAATAGCTTAAACTGTTAGGTGAGGTCTCAAGATATAATTTATATTATTCTCTAATAAAGAAGTGAGCTCCGAATGCCACAGGGGTGTGTCACCCCGATTGAATCTATAGGAAGTAGTCTTGAGAAAGGAATATAGATTAAGTAAAAACACAAATGATAAAAATATGCGTTCTTTATTAATGAATTCAATAATAATACAACTTAAGGTGGTCTGAATGCCATGTATGGAAAGGCTAGAGCCTTGTGAATCATGTAAGTGATAGGTGTTAGTTCTGATCACCCGTGTCACTCTGAAAGGGCCATCCCGCTTTAGAGTTCGCTTTCCTTTACTTTCTATGTTGCATGTGGCTTCTAGCTTTCTTAGTACCAAGTCTCGTCATTTAAAGGTTTTTTTTTTTACTCTAGTGTTGTGGTACTAAGTAGCCTTGTGTCTATAAGCTTCATTCTTTATTACAGCTCTGAGTTTGGACTCTTCTAGTAAGTCCAGATTGACTTTGAGTCCTTGCTCATTGTTTTGAGGAGAGAAGTGCAGTATTCTAGTGCTAGAACATCCAATCTCTACTGAAATCATGACTTCAATTTCATATGTGAGGAGGAAAGGGGTTTCCCTTATTGAGGTCTTTGTTGTGGTCTTGTATGGCCATAAGATTTCATTCAAAAGCTCTGCCCATTTTGACTTAACCTCTTTTATCTTTTTCTTCATACCATTGAGTAGGACCCTGTTAGTAAGTTCAGCTTGACCATTATCTGGGGGTGTGATACTGAAAAGAACCTATGATCAATCTGCAGTCTTTCACACTATTTTCTCATATTCTAGTTGTCGAATTGGGTTCCATTGTTAGTGACCAGAATCTTAAGTATCCCAAGTTGACAAATTATGTTCTTCTAGAAGAAAGAGATCACCTTGTTGGTTGTTATATCTGTTAGTGCTTCAGTTTCCACCCACTTAGTGAAGTAGTTTACAACCACTAGAACAAACTGTCTTTTCCTTGTTGTTTTAGGGAAGGGTCCCAGAATATCCATTCTCCACTAATAGAAAGGCCAAGGAGAAGTGCTCGTTGTCATCTCAGTGGAGGGCTGCCTTGACACTAGGCAAATCTTTGACACTCATCACACTTCTTTACTAGGTCTTTTGAGTCTTGGAGTATGAAAAGCCAATAAAAGCCTGCTCTTGTGGTCTGAGTAGCCAAGACGATAAATCTTGTGTGCAACCCTTCAAACTCCTTCATGCATCTCCCTCAAAATATAAGTGCTTTCCTTTGAAGACATGCATTTGAGAAGTGGTGATGATATAGATCTTTGATATAAAACCTCGTCAATCAAGCAGTAACCTGAGGCTTTTTTGGTCAGCTTACGACTTCTATTCTGTCTATAGGCAAGCTCTATGTGAGTAATATTCCCTGATTGACGCTCTCCAGTCCTCAGCTCCCATGACTGGAGTATTATGGCCTTGCTCTCTCCCACACTGGGTTGGTTCAAGACTTCAATCTATACATCAATAGGGAGCTCGATTAGGTTAGCACTGCTAGCTTAGAGAGGAAGTCTACTTGCGTATTGTCCTCTCAGGGCACCCTGGTAATGTTGATCACCCTGTCCTTCTGAGTTAGCATGGCTTGGACCTTTTTAAAATATTTGACCATGGTTAGTATCATAACCCAATTCTAGGTTATTCCCCAAAGTTCACTTTTTTTTTCAAAATAAAAATTAAAAAATAAAATAAAGGCTGGTAATGTGGAGAAAGCAGATCAAGGAGGACTAAAAAAATAGGGAAAAATTAAGCTACAATTTTTGGAGGAAATTCAAGGCCTAATTGTACCCTATTATGCCCAAAAATGGAGAAAAAAAATGCAAATTCAAGGTCAAATTAAATGATTATTGGACAAATTTGCTTAAAAATTAAATTCAAAGACATAATTTAATTTTTAATAGGCCAATTTGATTTAATCATGGGCCAAATTGAATTTTAATTATGTTTAAGAATTAATTTGGGTCCAATTGAGGGATTTAATTAAGTGCAAGACTTAATTATACTTTAAATGGGTCAAATTAATTTTATTTGGGGGTTAATTGGTGAAACATTAAGTTTGGGAGCCTAATTTGGGCTTAATTGAGAAAATTGAAATTTTAAGAGACCAAATTTATTTTTTTCCATGTTAATTGATTGAAATCAGGGGCAAAATTCCAAAAAAATTGAAGCTTTGGGGTCAATTAAGGGTTAAATTGAAGAAATCTGATACCAAGGACTAATGTGCAAAAGGCACGTAAATCCAGGGTTCCAATTGAAGTTCAGCAAGGGTGTAATTGCATTAAATTGAAAATTTAGGTCAATTAGGGGTACAATTGCATAAAATTAAAAGTTGGAGGACTGCTTTGAACTTTGGAGAAATCCCTATTTAAAACCTAAAACAGCACCATTTTGAGTATATAAAAAAAGAAGGACCAGATGACGCGTCGTCTTGTCACTGTTCATTATCTTCTTTATTTTTTTCAAAAAACGCTGGTCTGGTTACCTATATTGCAGCCGCATTTAATGTACCTAACGTCCATCAAATTTGTCAAACTTTGCACAAAACTAATCATTAGACATCTTTCATTAGCAAATAAACAGACGTGGCACCACCCAAAAGAGGCCACCTCAGGCAGCCTTCAGCTACAGATTTGGCAGTGCACCATGCCTACTTTGAGCCAACAGTTACGATCCTTCTCAACCGAATCAAGGGCTGAAAATTGTTCCCTTGTGAAGACAAGATTACCCGCTTTCACCCCTATAAATAGGAGTAGATTTCACGTTCAGGAGGAGGAAGAAAATCAAACTCAAAGTTGGCAAAAAATCAGCCTTCCCTGCTCATTTTTCCTGCAACTGGTCCTTTCTCTTCTTTCTCTCTCTGTCGTGGCCTTCAGCCACCACCACCCTCATCGCCTATCTTCTCACCATCATCCCCACCTTAAGTAGACATCAAACCATCTCACGTGGTGGTTGCCACTGTGACCCTTGCAGCAGTAGCAACAACCACCTTGCCCAGAAGCTTTTGTCCTTCCCAAAGACAGCCAAGGCAGCAACTCTCTTCTCAGCCACTCCAATAGTTCCAATCGTGAGCTTCCCCTCTCCTCTGCAGGCCTCTGCTTCTTCTTCTTCCAACTGCGACCAGAGCCAGCCGCCGGCCTCACCACCTCCAGTCGTACCGTGCACCACCAGTCAGGCCGCCAGCTCCCTCAACACCAGGTAAGCCTCCCTCCTCTCTTCATCTTCTTCCTCCCTTCCCTGCAACCGCCAGCTCCCTCTCAGTTATCAACAGTGCAACGTGAATTATAATTCACGTTGCATTATTTCCTGTAACTTAGTCACTAGCTGTGCCTTGAACCTTAGAAAAGACTCCCTCATGAAGAAAGATCTGCCTTGAACCTTAGAAAAGACCAACGAATGGAAACTCAACCTAGAAAAATAATCAAACAACAATGCAGCTTACCTTAGGTAGGGTGCATTGGGGATGATGCGTCTTCTCCTTGGACAACCAGTCCCTTACCCAGACTCTCGCAGACCATAGGTTCCTAGTGACCATAATAATAGGTGGCGACTCCTAGACATTAATCATAATTTTATGATTAAATCCAAAAAAAACCTTCCCAACACACAACACCTCACACATGAGGCACGATAAAAGCCTTCATCGTCGCCAGACGACGTCGCGTCGGCTCGTGCCCCCGCGACAGTTGGACCCCAGGCTTCATATGTTCCCTCACACTATCTCGTAATCAACTGAGAGTTGTTGTGCACTTGTAGTGGGTATGCTTTCAAAGCTTCTGTAGTCCTAAGCCTGCTATTAGAGCTTCATATTTGGCCATATTGTTGGTGGTTGGAAAACCAAACCTAAGCATGTACTAGTAGACCTGCCCTCCCGGGCTAGGAAGGAGGATCTTTGCCCTACTTCCTTCTTATGTAAAGCTACCGTCCATATAGAGTTGTACTATGTGGGGAGGTCTACTTTAGCGATTTAGTCTCTATGAGCTTTGGATCAGGGGGAGGATCTTCTGTAACAGCCTCTTTAAATTTGCATTCCGCTATAAAGTCAGTTAGGGCCTGCCCTTTGATAGCAAGTCTTAGTCTGTACTGTAACCTATATTCTCCCAATTATATTGCCTATTTCAATAGTCATCCTGACATGTTTGGTTTGTGAAGGATTTGTCTAAGAGGTTGGTCTGTTAGTACCATCACTTGGTATGTTTGGAAGTAAGCCTTCAGTTTTCTAAAGGATGCCACCAATGCTAAGGCAACTTTTTCTACTCTTAAATAACGGGTTTCTACATCTAGGAGTGTTTTGCCTGCGTAATAAACTGGGCATTGTACTCCTCTTTCTTCCCTAACCAATATTGAACCTACTACCTGTTCTACTACCCCTAGTTACAAGAACAAAGTCTCTCCCTTGCTGGGCTGAGAATGGACGTTGAGAAAGGAGAGGTAAACCTTCAAAGGATCTTTGACATTCGGGTGTCCACTAGAAGTTGAGGGTATTCCTTAGAATTTTAAAAAATGACAAGCTTCATTCCCTAATCTGGCTATGAATATGTTTAAAGCTGTTAGTCTTCCTGTGAGGCGTTGCACCTCTTTCACTATCCCGGGAGGGGTCATGCTCAACAACGCCTAGATTTGTTTTGGGTTGGGTTCAATCCCTCTATTGTTGACCAAAAAACCCAAGAACTTCCTCCTCGGTTGGCAAACACACATTTGAAGGGGTTTAGCTTTATACTATGGCTTTCCAGTACTTGGAAGTCTTATCTGAGTTCCTGTAAATGTTGTTTAAAAGTCATACTTTTCACCAACATATCATACACATAACCTTCCATGATCTTGCCCGACTGGTTTTTGAACACTTTGTCCACCATCCTCTGATATGTTGCCTCTATATTCTTCAGATTGAAAGGCATAGTCCTGTAGCAGTAGGTACCTCTTTCGGTTATGAAGGACATGTTCTCTTTGTTAGCTGGATGCATAGGGATTTGATAATATCCAAAGTATGTATCCAATGAATTGAGAAACTTATACCCCGCTGTTGAATCCACCAATTTATTTATCCTGGAAAGGGATTAGCTATTCTTCGAGCAGGCCTTGTTCAAGTTTGTGAAGTCCACACACATTCGTTATTTGTTGTTGGCCTTCTTTACCATCATAACATTAACGAGCCATTCAGGGTATGTCACCTCATGTATAAACCCTATTGATATGAGTTTATCCACCCTTTTAGATATGGCCTTTCGCCTATCTCCCCCTATATTTCTCTTTTTCTATCATACTGGAGGAAAGCTGGGGTCTATATTCAACCAATATGAAGCTACCACAGGGCTGATCCCTGACATGTCTTTTATACGAAAAGCAAAGTTGCTTCTCTATAACACTAGTAGCTCCATGAGAGCATGTTTTTGTCGACCGTCCAGGGTGCAACCCACTCTTGTGACTTCTTTCCCTGTAGGGCCTAAACAGACTTCAACTAGTTCTTTAGCCACCTTTATTCTAACCTCGGGCTTCTCACCGTAGGTTTCGGGGTGATCAACCAGCAGGGTCTTCTTGCCCTTTAGACATGTGTTTGCACACTCTCTTGAGGCTTCTTGGTTCTTCTTTACTGCAACTATCCATTTAATAGTTGGGAACTTCATGGTTAGATACTTGGTGCTGACCACTACACTGATCTGGTAGAGCAATGGCCTCCCGATTATGGCATTGTATGGGAGATAGGTGTCAATGACCATTAAGGTCTGTTGGAGATTCTCACAATGAGGTGCAATCCCTATAGTGATTGTCAACCCCACTGCCCCCTTCACAGGTACTGCTGATCCTTCCATCCCAATAAGGGGTGTTGGCACTATAGTCATCATGGAGGTATCTATGCATATCTTGGTCATGACCTCTACTAATAAGATGTTTACTGAGTTACCATTATCCATTAGGATTATGTGGACCCTGTGACCTTCCATTACTGTGGAAATCATAAAGGTGTCGTCATGTGGGTGTTTAACCCCTTATCCATCAGCAGGGGTGAAGGTGATGGGTTCATGCCAAGAACTTTCTTGGCCCACTGTAACTAGAACTTGATCTCTCAGCCTTGTTCTCTTAATACTGGTGACGCCTACACTGGTTGATGAGCCCCTTAATATGACAAAAACCTCTGAGAGTGTTGGTCTATGTTGCCTCGCTTCACCTCTCTCTCATTTTTGAGGTGGATCTTTTTTTTAGGAATTGTCTGAGGTATCCCTGTGTTAGAAGTCTCTCCACTTCTTTCTTGAGAGCACAATAGTCCTCAGTATCATGTCCCTTCTCTCCATTGAACTGGCAGTACTTCTTGGAGAACTTGAGACTGAGATTAGGCTTTAAGGGAGGAGGATATTGAACCAGGTATTGTTGTTACCCATTTTTAGGTTCCCCACAAAAAATGAAAAAAAAATACAAAAAAATACATATAAAAAAATATATTCTGAAGGAAAAAAAATAGGAGTGAGAAAAGGATGCTGGAACTCACATAAAATGGCTAGGAATTGGTTGAAGAGGTTCAGAAATACAAAAATTGAAATTTGACATTGTAAGAGCCCTGTTTACAAAGAAAATTCAAGTTGAGAATAAAAAGTCTAAAATCAGATGTTTATGAACTCAATTAAATTTTATCTAAGGTTTAATTGAATTTATAGAGGGTTTGATTGCACGAACAATAGATTTTTAAGTCAATTTAGGCTTTTATTGGATGAAATTAAAGTTCTGGGGTCCAATTATAATTTTAAAAGAGTTGATTTGGCCAAATCAGGGGCTTAATTGCATAGTTATTGAAGTTTGATGGCCAATTAGGGACTTAATTGAAACAATCCGAGACCAAGGACCAAACTAGAAAAGGCGCTAAACATTAAAGGATCTAATTACAATTTTGTCGAGGATTTGATTACAAAACTGCAAAACATTCAATGGCTGAATCAAAAGAAACCCAAGTGGCGCCGTTTCCACCATTTCACCGTCTGCAACAGCTGGTATTATGTGATAATAAAGGAAGGAGACGTTGGCAGCGATAATGGAGGCGTTTCCAAATCAAGAAGGGAGCGTGTCGCGGCTGACAACCCTCGCCACCGTGATGCACACTGGCTTACCAAAAACACTCTCGTCCTCTAGCTATAAAAGCCAGAAGAAGAACCGAACGCAGGGGACGGAAAAAGAGGGAGGAGGAGAGGTTATAGTGAGGAGAAAGGAGGAGGAAAACCAGAACGACAAAGGACAAAACAAAAGGAGAGTAGACAGAGAGGAGGAGAGGTTATAGTGAGGAGAAAGCAAGAGGAAAACATATTAAAAAGAACGTAAGAAATAAGAGAGAGCAGAGAAATATTGAGAAAGCAAAAAGGAGAGCAGAGGAAGCAAACCGAACGGAAGCAGAGGACACAGGAAGCAGATAACACAGCGCCACAGTCATCTTCGTCTTCTCAAAACCAGGTACGTTTGATGTCCATCTCATTTCCTGCATAATAAGATGATGCTTGTTAGTATGTAAAAGAAGAAAAGAAAACGTAAAGAAACCAATGCTGCAACACTCTGTTTTTCTCATTTTTTATGTTCTTGCATGGTAAGCAAGATGATGAACAGTGCGAAGGTAAATTAATTACCTTTCGCACTGTTCATGCACGCGTAAAGTATTACGCGTGCATGGAAAAGGAAGGCTGGTTAGGCCCAGCCCAGCCACGTAGGCTGGCTAGGCCCAGCCCAGCCACATGGGTTGGGTTAGGCCGAGCCCAAAAAAATTCAAAATTTTTTTTAAAAAAAATTTGTGATTTTCCGCAAATATTTTACTGCATTTTGATCAATATTGATTTGTATTTTTATACTGTTAAGATACAAATCCGGTATTAAATACTTAGTTTTCATCAAAAATAAAATGAAATAAAATGTTTTGTTTTTATGCATACGGCTAAGTCTCTCAAAAATAAATCATATTATATTTCCATATATATATATACATATATACACACACACACACACACACACATATATACAAAAAATAAAAATTCAAAAATATGTATTAGCATGCATTTTGGCTTTAATAACCAGTTTATTAAAGTCATGAGAACTAAGCCAATATTTCAAAAAAATCAAAAAAATTATTTTGTTTTCTCTTAATATCTGGGTTTACAACCTTATACGTAAGACGTATCCAGGATATTAAAATTCTTTTGTTGATGCCAGAATTACTCGATAAGATAAGGATCTCCTTACCGAGGAGGACTTTTCTTAAACCATAGACGGACCAACAACTAGAAAAGACGACCCAACTTTAGATTTTATCAGACAATAAAACAATGAAGCTTACCTTAGGTAGGGCATATTTGGGGTGCTAATACCTTTCATTTACGCAACCAGTTCCCGTACCCGATCTCTGAGACCAGTTAGGATTTCTAGTGACCAAAATACTAGGTGGCGACTCCCATTCTATTTTTCCACTAATAAAAGACAAGAATTCCTTATCTCCCCACATTTGATAAATTAATACAAGAGTTTAAGGGTGGATGTTTTCGCCGTGACGCCACACACGTGTGACAGGTACTAACCCCTTAAAATCATGTAAATCTCTGTGTAACTGGTGTTTATAAGAGTGTAAACCCTTTCAAGCCTACTAGGACGCTCCCTATAGATTCTGTTCTTCTTAACATCCTATCATTTGACAAGGGAACGATTCTTGTTATAGGGTTCAACTTTGACCCCTTCTCTATAGATCTAAAAGGAGCTTCTACAAGTAGCAGGGCTTCCTCCACTCTTACATGGCTCTTAATCATCTGCTTGACCCCTAGTAGAGTTCTGTCCTGTAGCGGGTGGAACGGTTTCCAAAACTCATCACTTTTGACCCCCTTGATCAAAGCCTCATAGGTTATGGGTTCCAACAGGTCTTTCACCTAAAGCATTTCTTCATTAAATCTCTTCGGATATGCTTGGGTGGACTATTTCTCACCTTGAGTAACCCCAAATAGTTATGTGGAGCTTTTCTTAATGGGAATGCTGGTGCTGAAGTATACTACTAGCTTAGCATATAAATCCTAGAAGCTTAGGATAGACCCTGACTTCAGGTTATTGTACCATATCCTCATATTCTCTATGAAGGTAGTGGGCGATATCTTACACATGATGTTATTATCATGGATGACCAGCTTAAGGCTCCCCCTCACATTCTGGATATGCTCTCGGGGGTCTGTAAGTCCATCATAACTATTCAGGTTCATCTTCGCAGATAGATACCTTTTGGGACTTTGGCTTTAAGGACTCTCTTAGACATAGAAGAACCATCCTCATGATATTGATGGACATAATGGTGATGTTGTAAGTTCTCCTCAACCCTTCTTTTAAGCTGTTCTTGGTGTGAATCAGATGAATTGAAGGAATCTAGCCCAGAGTGGTAAGAGTGATGACTTCTTTCTCTCCCATGGTGGCTAATATGGGCTCTATGAGACTATTCGCTTTGTAGTGGTACCGTGGGATGATGTGAATGTTCTCATGTTGGGCTACAAGAATGACATCTCAGTGGTTCTTTCTCTTTCTGTTCATACTCCTTTACATAACTAAGGCGTCTCTGGGCGATAGAGGTCCTTTATGACTGAGGTGGTAAAATGTGTGTTGGGACATCATGAGCTGGTTGAGAATGAGTAAGGATTTGTCCTCTCAATCTGATGACTTCTTTAGAGAGCAAACGTATTTGCTCAGTCATCTTATCTATCTAAGGTTGGGAGGATGTACCAGTAATAACATTAGCATATACAATATGCATTGGTGTATATGGATATGTCATATTGGTGTAATGGATGGAATGGTGTGTCAAAGTTTAGCTTCTTATTAGAGAAGTAAATAACTTTTGTAAGATTTCCCACAGACGGTGCTAGTTGATGAGGCTACAAAAATTATAAGGAATATATGGAAGGAATTATTCCTCAAGACCCTTGTAGATCATGCACAGTGTGTTTTATGACCTTCACTTCTAGACTACATTGACTTCTTTTTTAATGGATTTCTTCAGAGGTTGAAAGTCTTTCCTTGAGTGTTGATGGGGGACCCTTCGAAGATCAAGTCAGTACGAGATATTTTTATGTGGCAAAAAGACATTAATGAAGGTATTAGTGAGCTTTTATGAAGATAGAGAAGAAGAAGAAGAAGAAGAAAATATAGAAGTTAGGGAAGAAGGAGAAGGAATGTGTTTCTGTCTAAGAGCATAAGGTTTCAAACATTTTTTTTGTGTGCTCAAGCTTCCTTTTATATTACTTGTCTTGACTTGTTTCATATGATATGTGAGGGATAGAGATGTAATCTAGTAATAATATTATTCTACTGTTCGTGTCATTACATCTCATTAATATAAGCATGGACTACTTGTTCTTAATTAATGAGATGTGATGGGTATCATAATTATTAGCTC
>Ga0325402_1004683_pt1 | contig 12645 bp, 8 predicted proteins | sample PopdelMetagenome_22_FD_207212 | JGI IMG/M metagenome (GOLD analysis project Ga0325402, IMG submission 207212) | Populus deltoides microbial communities from Bellville, Georgia, United States - Xylem-PdKOR-R3 | ecosystem: Host-associated > Plants > Phyllosphere > Stem > Wood/Secondary xylem... | reverse complement strand
AAAAAACAAAAAAACATGCAATAAAAGCATAAATAAGACATGAAACACCATTTAGAAAACAGGGCTTTTCAAACTTGTTGCCCCGTTATGCTATCAACCATAAGACATCTTTGGTAGCCAGAAGAAAAGGGAATGAAGAAACTTAACAGTATAAAAAATACATGTTACAAGCTAAATAATTGACAGAGAACTGTGCAGAATAACCTGACTTGATGAAAACTATATGCAGTTAGAAGAAAGTTTCAAATTGCCGAACATAATGCTTCTACAGAAATTCATCCACCATCATCAATGTGACTGAATCTCTATTTTAAGCAATATACGTGAAAATGCTAACAAATTAATCAGGGTTTTGCAAGAAACAACCTTCCCCGCCATGCATCCATCAGAGCAATCAAAATTAGTTGACCAAAGAAAAGGACGTAAATTATGAGCCTGAATTCTGCCTAAAAATGCCCATTTTACACGGACCAGAAAGCAAACAATCAAAATATGAGACGAGAATAGCAAATAAAAAACCCATTTCAAAACTTGGACCAATCAACCACTTTTATCAAATCAAGATTCCGACAATAAAATTACCTTTAATATTGAAAATACCCATCGGACCAATCACAAAATGAGACAAATAAAAATATGAAAGGAAAGAAACCTATTTTCCATATTAAACATACACATTCAATCTATATATCACCAAAAAAAAAATTAATCTTCCCAGCCGACTTAATCATAATCAGAGCCACCCAATCAAACACGAGCAACAATGAAACAAACAAACCCCATTTTGAATTTCCAAAAAGTAACCCAAAAGCAAAAACAAAAACAAAACAAATACAACAAAAGATAGACCAAAACGAGAGATACCCAGTTGAGAATTTCCAAGCTCTTTGTTGTGTCTTTACATGTATAATCAAATTCAGACAAAACATCGAGACAATGAAATTGGGACGGAAAGCAAAACAACAAAATTAAAATTTAAAGAGAACAACCAAAAAAACAAACTTGACACACGAGGACTCCGCATTACCCGGATTTGGAAAACGAGAAGAGGAGGAGGAGTCTTGTTTGCATCGGTGTTAGACCGTAAATGGTCTCGGTCTGGCTTGGTTTTGTCTATTTATAATGAGTTCTGAAGATAATTCAGCTAAGTTCTTTCTCGAGAAAATATAAATAATAATTGAGCTCCTTCAATATATATTGGTTTCGTAATATGGATAAGCGCATATCAGTCCCCATATTATATAGTTGCTGACAAATCAAACACCCATCTTCAAAATCTTGCAAACTGTAGAATCTTGGGGTAAGATAACGCAGTATTTTAAAACGTTGATCTATGACTTGGGTGATTCAGGGCTTAGGCTGGCCGAGTTTAAAAAAACTAGAAGGAAAACTGATTTGATATAATCTTGGTCAATTCACCATTTCCATGATCTAAGATTTACCCTGAATTGACCTTAAGTCAACCCATTAGCTGAATTTAAAAACTATAGTTTAATGTATTTGTGTTCCTTGTCAATTTGCTTATGTAAAATAGTTAAATTTAATAGAATATAATATGTTAAATAAATAATTGTAATAATACACTTGTATAATATTATATTTCAAGCTTTCCATGGATAGTGTTATGTTTTCAAGGTATAAATTAAAATTCTTTTGTTGACTATATAAAATGTACAATAATATAACATAATTTTATTTGTAAACACTAAAAATATTGTTTTTGCATAGATGAAAGTTTTGCTAAGGAAAAAGTAGGAAAGGAAAACATATAAAGAACCTCACCATTAATCCATTTTATATTATTGTTGGTTCTATAAAGAAAAAAAATCATTTAATGAAGCCATTCAATTTAACTTAATAGGTTATGTAAACGAGGATTTAGGGGACTTGTAGTATTATTTTTAATTATCTTTTCTTTTTTCTAATAAAAATTTTTAGTTAACTAGTTTATTTATATATATATATATATATATATAAATACACTTATAATACAATATTAAAAACTTGTTTAGCGAGACTAATTCAATCAAATAATTTTAAACCTTGATTAACTTTTATAGGCATTCAAACACAACATTGTTTCAATTTCATTTCGCTTAAACTCATCCTAATCTTATATTTGAATATTCTAGTCGCGATTCAACATCTAAATGCATGAAAATTAATTTTGGTTTAAGTTTTGAACATTTTAATCCCTAAAAACCTAAACATTTTAAATCCATAATTGACTCAACACTTGGACATCTCAACACAGTCATGGCCCGATTCTTCAATGTTTTATTCTCTAATTCAAATCATTTTAGAGACAATCCAAAATTTGTTCCAACTTTAACCTCAAACACCTAAAATATGGAGTTAGCCTCCTTCATCTAGCTTGACCTCCAAGTGTTCCTTAATCCATCTTCATAATAAGATTTTTAATGGTTTAATCTATCCTTATATGATGAGATATTTCTCTGATTTATCTTATTATTATATCCTTGAATATATATTATTTTTTAATTAACTATTCATGTAATTTTTCGAGGTCGTCATTAGAATCAAACATGAAAAGTACATGACTTGAAAACTTGAAAGCATATTCAAACAAAAACTTATTTTTATTTTTACGGTGAACAAAAACTGTATTTAAGCATGGAAAAATTAAAAAAGAAAAAGTTTGATCGAATATTATTGTTATTTCATTTATTAACAATTAAAATATTATTTTCAAGGTTTTTTTTAATAGATTAAAAAAAATCGACCGTCAAAACTGGTTTGCATTCTTTTGTGGTGATAAAAAATGAAGGGGATAAACCATGGAAGGTCTCGGAGACATTGGCAAGATTTTTAAGTTTAGGAACCGATTTGTTAAATCCCACAAGCCTGAGGACTGATTTGTAGTTTTTTTTAATATTTAACACGGTGGTGAAAGTCGTCGGTAGTTGACCAACGATTCTACGCGCCCGCAAGCTTTGAAATTGCTTATGTTACATTTATCTTGAGTTGGAGCTGACTCCTATTCGTCTCCGCAATAGGAACAGCCTCGTTATGTCCTCTCCACTGTGCTCCAACTTTCTTCTTGCATACAACACCGTTACTATCTCCAATAGTTGCATTTAAAATTTGATCTGATTTGACCGATCAATTTAGTAAAAAATCCGCTTAATTATTTTTAAAAAATTAAATAATATTATTTTTTTAAAAAAATTATCTTATTAATCCAAGTTAATTTTCAAATCAGGTTTATTAATAATATGTTTTTGTTTATCATTTATGAAGTTTTTTTTCCCACCTTTATTCTTTTCTTTATCTTTTTACTTGTTTTAATTTAAAATTTTATTTTATTTATTTTTTAATTTTTAGATATGGAAAAAAAATCATCGGATAACAGCAAAAAAAAAAAATCAAAAATTGTTGATGGATCATATTCTAACAATTAAAAAAAATAATCTTAGTTCTTTCTAGGCATCTTGATTGTTTTTTGATCTACTATGTTGGCTAGAATATATCATGATAATTTTTATATAGATTAATTTAAAATTTAAGCTAAGAAACAAATTATATCAAAATGTTATAAAGTTTAATTACATTGCCAAATAATATCACAAGGCTTTAACAATTTACTTTTACATTAAAAAAAATTGGTCAACATGCATCTTATCGCAAACCAATCATTTAGTACTTATCTGAGTATAATTGTTACATTTAAGATCTAATCGGTGAGAAAATCACTACTTGATGAGCGCAATAGCCTACCATTCATGTATTTAAGGGATTGTATTAAATAATAATATAAAGTTTATTGAAAAATATCTTTTAACATTAAAAAAAAAACCAGACGACTTTCACATTGACAACATTGGTCCAACGTTCACCAACCATTGCTATCATCTACAGAAGATGCTCAGGTAGGTCCATTATTCAACATATTGCCGACTTATGTTATCATTTCACATACAAATTACATATACTCGTGATGATCCAATATGGTTGTTAAAAATAAAATAAAATTAGGTGATATATACTATTCATAAGCTATGGCACTGAAAACTACATGCAAGCACTCATAATTGTTTCCTATATATATATATATATAATTGCTATACATTTTTGTAATGCTTATCCACAGCCAAACCATACCATGCATTCGTCAGCTAATTTATCTCATATCCCTGTAGAGCCTGTGATAATATGTCTGAGTTGATGAATTATTATCAGCTAATTTACCTAAGTTGATAACATATATATATATATATATATATATATATATATATAATCGATTAATTGTCCTTCTCCCGATTGTCTTTTCTTGTATTATCCATCTTGATCTCTTGTCGATGAGAATGCTTCTGAGTCCACAAAGGAAAGGGAGCATAAATATAAAAAATGAAGGATAAAATAAAGATGGGGTTGGTGTTTATGTCGTATCTCGTAGATTATGTGCAGCAGGTGTTACAGTAAACAGATTATGTAAATCATGAACTACTTATAGAGCTAGGCTATTTTACAAGTTTCCCGTTGTTGGCAGACAGGCCAGTTTTTGACGGGCTCGGAAAAATAGGCATAATATTTTTTTATAAAAATAAATAAATATAATATTAACACATACAAAATTTCGGAAAAATAATATTTGACCATAATATATATTAATGAAAATAATAAAATGGTGAGTTTTGCCTTCTGGGACATTGTTTGTTAGGTGAGCCTCGACTGCAAGTGGGCAGTCCCGACATGTCTCATCCAGTCAGGGGGCCTATTCGGAGTTCCATCCCAAGGCATCTCATCGTTACCGATTTGTTATGTTTAGAAATATAAAATAATAATGTTTTTTTTATATTTTAAAATTTATTTTTAATATTAAAAAGATTAATTAAAAATAAAAAAACTTTAAAAACACAGCCGCTATAATAACAAATAGGTTTTAAATTGAGTTATCATAATTTTTATCATAATAACAAACCGGCATATTAATCTCATAAATTACTAATTTAGAATTTAATTTAAACCAAGTTAATAAAAAATTTTAACTAAAATAATATTGATTCTTTTAAAAAAATCACATGCTAAATTATCCCGAATTAACTCTTTATTCATCACCCAACTTTTAAGATCAAGTTAGTCATAAATCGAGTTTTATAACTATAAATTTTACCTTTATGCATTCTCAGCTCAGCTCGGTAGTCCACACTCCAAACATCAGTTTTCAAAATTGCTCGCTAGCCTGGCTTGATTATATTTTGCCAATGCTAAAGTATCTTCTTCTCATATGGTCGGCAATTTCTGGTGGAAGTTCTCCGAACTTGGGTTGTCAGCCAATTTCCGGTAGAACTAGCGTCTGCCATGTATTATAGACTCTCCTTGCTATATATACTCGAGCCAAACCTGAGTAAGTTAATAGTTAATACATATACTCCATGTTAGGGATGATTTGGTCTTTCGAGGATAAAAAAACTAGATTGAAATAAGTTGTTTTTTATTTTTCTGCATATACTATGTTTTTTATTATAGAACTAATTGTTTTTTAAATGTTTTTTTATTTAAAAATATATTAAAATAATAATAATATTTTTATTGTAAAATAAAAGTATTACTGTATTTCTTTTCATTTAAAATATCATTATCTTAATGGTATTCTAACTTACTAATTACGCTCTCTATTATTATAAAAGAAAAAAGAAAAAAGAGTATGTATATAAATATGATCATTTTATTGGATTAATTAAATTGTGGGATATGCTTCCTGAGGTTTTGCGGATCACGCCATCATTGCTCAAGAAGTTGTTGATGGGTTCATCTTTTTGTTATGCCACGTGGATTTCATTATGTGTAGACGGTAGCACACATTGTATTGTACACCGACCCTAACTAGCCTTGATAACACATGCCATGGTACACTCTAGAGTACAACATTCAAGTTTGCGTGGAAATATAATTATTTTTTAAAATATTTTTTATTTATAAATATATTAAAACAATATTTTTTATTTTAAAAATTATTTTTAATATCAATAAATCTAAATAATCTAAAAATATTAATTTAAAATAAAAAAATAAATTATTTTAATGTTTTTCAAAAATACTTTTAAAATACAAAAACAAACTAAACATTACTATTCCAATTAAATCTTCTTCTTTTTTCAAGCATTCCTTTACATTATTCTTATATTCATATAATTTTTTTTTCATATTAAGCTCAAGAATATATAAAATTTTAAATAAATATTATTAAATACTTGTTTAGATTTTTTTTTTATCAAAAATATATCTACATACAAATTAGTTTTATCATCTTCTTATCAACATGTTTATTATCTTATTAAAAAAATGGATTAGATGCATGTTAAATTCATGAATATATATATATATATAATCTCATCATTCAAAATCTATTGTTTTTATATAAAAAAATTATAATATTTAACTATACTATAAACACTTACTCGGTACTAATTTAAAATTTAAAATTTATCTTTTCATGTAAAAAAAAAATTATAATGCTCAAGATGTAATTACCATTACTTATTTAATAAAAAAATAAATCCAAAATTCATTGCTGACGGCTGTTAAAATAAGCACCCAGAGCCAGTCCCTCAAGAAACCCCACCGAGACAGAGACGACACCATTTTTGTCCAGTCCTTTCCTCGTCGTTTAATCTCTCCGTTAATCAAAACTACGCGGTTTCACTCTCTCCGACAACGATCTCATGCCTTCTCCCCTACCTTAAAGTTTCCCAGGTCGGGGAGAACACAATCATCACCGTTCATCAAATTTCTCTTCCCCAATCACCCACCGTTGATTCTCTTCATCAACAGCGCTCCTCCACCGTTGATCACCGTGTCTCTTCCAAACACAAACTAGACGATGTGGATGACAACGACGCCGTTTTCCCTGACTTAATCTCTGTCGGGATGCGTAAAGACGACACCGAGTCATCCACCGGCAACAATCAAGAACAACAACAACCTCCCTCCATCTCCTCCACCAATCAGCTCTCCACACGTGTCTCCGACGCCTCCACCTCCACCTCTTCATCATCCACCAACTTCCCCTCCTCCGCCATGCGGACCACCACACCCTCGCCGCTGCGGCGGTCGCAATCAAGACTCCAATTCTTTATCAGAATCATCTCCGAAGCAACTCATGTTGTGATCAACGCGAACTCGAGCGATTCTGTTAAATTACTCCACGAACGGATTCGCGTGATGACCGGAATTCCGGTGATAGAGCAGAGATTAATCTACTTAGGTAAGCAATTGCAATACGAGAACAAACTCTCCGATTACTCTATTGAGAACGATTCGATCCTTCATTTAGTCGGTCGAATGCGTAGCACTAGGCATCCTCGTACTTGTCAATTGATTAATGATATGGTTTCTTACATTTGTCGGATATGTAAGTCTATATTGCCGTGTGGTGCTCATCCTTACACGTCAAAGCATATAAAGGAGTTGATGAATGAGTTCTTTAGTTTGACGCCCAAGGATAATAACGAGGATGCTTCGGGGCACTTGGATGTTTTTTTGTCCAATAGTGCACCGGCTGCGCTAGTTGCACTTTATGTTTCGAGTATTAAAGGGAATAAGGAGTGTGCGGAGGGTGCTATTAGGCACTTTTTGAATTCGTGTAGGATTTATTTGCCTAAGAATTTGCATTTACAGTGTGTGCCGATTGTGATGGAGTTTTGTAATTTGTTGAGGAAGGTTGGGAGTGACGATCCATTGTATGTTGTTTGTAGGAGTTGTCTTGGTTCGTTGTTGGAGAATGGTAGGGGTACGTGTGGGTGGAGGTATCATGGAGAGGAGGGGAAGGGAGCTGTTGTGCAGGAGATTTTTCCATTTGTTAGTGAGTTGGGGAGCAAGTTGTTTAAAGATTTGATGGGGAGTGTGGTGGAGAGTATGGGGCCATCGGAGGCTGATGTTAAGGATTTTTCGGCGTTTTTGATACCATTGCATAGTGTGATCTCCGAGCAAAGGGGATTTAGGAGTCCAATTTCGATGCCTCTGAACAAGTTGGCGTTTCATTGTCCATTGTATGCGAAAGAAATTGAGCAGCTTCATGTGATATTCATTGATTTGCTGAATATTATGGAGAAATGTCTTGGGAAAATGCAGGATTCATCGAATTTGAAAACGAATGGAGAAAGTGAGTTGAATCATACAGGTTGGTCCCAATATTTGTTTATTTTGAAGGAGTTGAATAACATTGCTAAACTTTATAAGGGTGCTGAGGAAAAGTTTTGGACGGTTTTGAGGCTTAGAAAAGCTTCCTTGTGTGTGCTGATTGTTAGATATGCTAAACGATTTGATGATCATCAGTGGCTTCTTCAGCATAAGGATGTGACTGATTTTGAGTCTAGGAGGCATTTGGCTATGATGATGTTCCCTGAGGTGAAAGAAGATTACGAGGAGCTGCACGAGATGCTCATTGATCGGTCGCAATTGTTGGCAGAGTCATTTGAGTACATAGTGCATGCCGAATCAGAGACACTGCATGGTGGTTTATTTATGGAATTTAAAAATGAGGAAGCAACTGGTCCTGGTGTATTGCGTGAGTGGTTTTTCTTGGTTACACAAGCTATATTTGATCCTCAAAATGCCCTTTTTGTGGCATGCCCAAGTGATCGTAGAAGGTTCTATCCTAATCCCGGTAAGCTTCTGCTGCCTTTTTAATAAATGCTTTACCTGAACAATGTATAGGCTTTCCTATACGTTTTATCTTTTCTTGATTGAATGTAGTTCGAGATGATGAAAATTCATAAACAATATGTTGAACTTCCCTGTGTCTAGTGTGGCACACAAGCATCATGTTTGGAACATTGATTTGCATATATTCATACGGGAAAATAAAAATATACTTAGAGAAACTAGATGTGCAGTTCCTGCTATTATAGGAACTTATATTTAATGTGTAATGATGTTACTAGTGGGTGAGTTCATCTGAAATTGCTCAACCTAAATTCTTTTGGAAGTCAAAATCAGGATTGGAAAAATGATTTTTGGATGGTTCAATAGTTTTAACGTGTCAATGCTTATCCATCACTCACAACCAGGAAGAGTTACACCTAAATCTGAAGAATGTGAAACTTAATATTAAATTTAGGTCATAATTTGGATTGAAATAACAATTTTAAGAAGGTTGGAGAGTTTTCCTACACTTGATCGAATACTGTGGGGCTTAAACTTTTATATTTTGCTAATATTGTTTGGTATTTAACTGTAGGAGAGATTAGTCATTGCACTCTGTTAGTGCTCTTTCACTAACATTTATTGGTATAAAAGGTGTTTACCATGTGGGTCCATGGCAATATGGGATAAAGGAGCATTGCATCCTATAGAATAAGTTTCCTAGCATAAATTTGTTAAGCTCTAATTGCTGAACCTCTTGTTTTACAAAAAAAATATTTTGTGAAATACCTGAGCCCCTAGTATTGTTCTACATGAATGTTTTCCATGTTCTCCAATTCTGTTATCTGAACTCCATATTTTGACAAATATGTTATTGGTTCTGTTTGGAGGATTAACATATGTAATTACTCCACTGCATTAAAGTTGCATTGATGAGCTCTGAAATGGCTCTTCAAAGAATTATCATTGAGGTTTTTTATTGTGTTCTGGTTCTGGACTTGAATTAAGTTCCATGGTCTTGGTTGGATTCAATTGTTGGCATGGACAACCACTAACAAACAAAGTATAAATATGGACTTCATTGTTTTCACTTCACGTGCAGCATCTAAGGTGGATCCCATGCACCTTGATTATTTCACATTCTCTGGGCGAGTGATTGCGTTAGCTTTGATGCATAAAGTGCAAGTTGGCATTGTATTTGATCGTGTGTTTTTCTTGCAATTGGCTGGGATGCATATTTCTTTGGAAGACATACGGGATGCAGATCCACGCTTGTATAGCAGTTGCAAACAGATTCTTCAGAGGGATCCTGAGTTCATTGATTCAGATGCTTTGGGGCTGACATTTGTCAGAGAAGTTGAGGAGCTAGGATCCATAAAAGTTGTGGAACTTTGCCCTGGTGGGAAAGGCATTGTTGTAAATAGCAAGAACCGGGAGAAATATGTCAATCTGCTCATTCAACATCGCTTTGTCACATCTATTTCTGACCCTGTATCTCGATTTGCACGTGGTTTTGCTGATATTCTTTCAAACCCTGGGGAACAGAAGCTCTTCTTCCGAAGCTTGGAGCTCGAAGATCTTGATTGGATGCTATATGGAAGTGAAAGTGCTATATGTGTGGAAGACTGGAAGGCTCACACTGAGTACAGCAGCTTAATTGAAACTGATCCTCAGATATCCTGGTTCTGGAAGGTATGCTCTTGCACGCTTGCATTCATGTTATATCTCAAATCTAAACTTTTTTTTTTTGGCGGTATAGGTTCTTCTTCATCTCATATTTCTAGACTTTATAATCAGTTATAATCTTTATGGGATGGATAATATATTTTCTTGGGAAACAACTATCTGTAGAATGCAGACTGTTTGTGTTCTTTTCTTTTTATATTTCTTGAAAGTTTCTTTTGTTCAATATTTTCTACACAACTGAACAATTCTTTTCTGTATATTCTTACCAGGTGTGCTGCTGTTTTGCTAATTAAGTATAGCCTAAATACTATGTGAATTCAATCTTTTCTAATGTACGAGGGTGTGAAAAATAGGACATGTGAGGTTGTTTGCTGGTTCACCATTTGACTGCTGCATGTCAGATAATCACTTTGGTGCAATTTCTTAAATGCTGAACGATGTGTGACTTAAGTTGTTGACACATGATAAATACTGAAGCAAATTCAAAGTGCTTTCCATATTTGGCTTGTCACATCTACAGATCATTTTGAATATCAAATGCTTAAGGTTGTGCCTGGAATTCCTCAACATAGTGATGATCTCATGGCTAATCAAGGAAGCATATTAGGAACTTAGTTTGTGTTTGCTAAGATCAAATTTAAGAGTTTTAAGTTATGTTGTTATGGGAATTTTTGGTGTTGAAGTTTGAATGCATGGTATTCATGCAGGCATTTACACAAGTACAAATATCAAAATGTTGAGCATGACTTGAGTAAGGTAATTTTCAATCAAATTGTTTTTTAGGAGTCCTCCTTCCACTGATATAATTCAGACAGCAACGAAGCTGAGATTACTCTCTAGTGATCGAGAAGATTGCTCACCAGCTTATTTAAAAGTGGGATTTTCAAACAATTATTACACATCCAGTCAAATAATTTCTTCAAAAAAAAAAAACATTTTCTAAAATGTTGTTGATTAATGGTGCCTATAATGCCAATCGAGCACCGCCTAATACCAGATTGATGTAAGATTCTTCACTAGATTAAAAGGCTTGAGGACCTCCAGGTGATGATAAGGAGAAGTTCTTATTTTATGAAATTTGACAAAAATCAAAATTCAGACTGAAACACATGATTTTCAACCTAAAATTTAATGTTTCAACCAGATATTATAATATTCCTTAAAAAAAACCAATATTAATCTATTTTGCAACGCTTTTAAGGAAATTTGTAATGTTCGGTTTGGATTAAAGACAGTTCTTTAAATTAAAGTGAATAGAGCTAGGCTATTTTACAAGTTTCCCGTTGTTGGCAGATAGGCCAGTTTTTGACGGGCTTGGAAAAATAGACATAATATTTTTTTATAAAAATAAATAAATATAATATTAACACATACAAAATTTCGGAAAAATAATATTTGACCATAATATATATTAATGAAAATAATAAAATGGTGAGTTTTGCCTTCTGGGACATTGTTTGTTAGGCGAGCCTCGACTGCAAGTGGGCGGTGAGTCCCGACATGTCTCATCCAGTCAGGGGGCCCATTCGGAGTTCCATCCCAAGGCATCTCATCGTTACCGATATGTTATGTTTAGAAATATAAAACAATAATTTTTTTATATTTTAAAATTTATTTTTAATATTAAAAAGATTAATTAAAAATAAAAAAATTTTAAAAACACAATCCCGCTATAATAACAGATAGGTTTTAAATTGAGTTATCATAATTTTTATCATAATAACAAACCGGCATATTAATCTCATAAATTACTAATTTAGAATTTAATTTTAACCAAGTTAATAAAAAAATTTTAACTAAAATAATATTGATTTTTAAAAAAAAAAAATTACATGCTAAATTATCCCGAATTAACTCTTTGTTCATCACCCAACTTTTAAGGTCAAGTTAGTCATAAATCGAGTTTTATAACTATAAATTTTATTTTTATGCATTCTCAGCTCAGTTCGGTAATCTACACTCCAAACACCAGTTTCCAAGATTGCTCGCTAGCCTGGCTTGATTATATTTTGCCAATGCTGAAGTATCTTCTTCTTATATGGTCGGCAATTTCTGGCGAAAGTCCTCCGAACTTGGGTTGTTAGCTAATTTCAGGCAGAACTAGCGTCCGCCATCTATTATAGGCTCTCCTTACTATATATACTCGAGCCAAACTTGAGTAAGTTAATATGACATTATGCTCATTGAAGTTGGAACTAACCCTTTTCTGCTTCTCTTTCTATTTTCCCATGCAATGATAGTAAAAACATAATACGGCTTGTTATTTTGACCATTTTCTTTATGTCGGCTTCACTCTCCGAATCGAAGGGGTATTGATCTCCAAGGTAGCTTATTGAAACCGACTTGGTCTAA
>Ga0325402_1004680_pt1 | contig 12653 bp, 9 predicted proteins | sample PopdelMetagenome_22_FD_207212 | JGI IMG/M metagenome (GOLD analysis project Ga0325402, IMG submission 207212) | Populus deltoides microbial communities from Bellville, Georgia, United States - Xylem-PdKOR-R3 | ecosystem: Host-associated > Plants > Phyllosphere > Stem > Wood/Secondary xylem... | reverse complement strand
TATCGATTTTCTTTGGTGTCTAAGGGACCTGTGATTTGATATTAACTAGTTTACAAGCAAGTACTGAAAAAAGTTGCAGATAATTACCTGGTTTTATTATTAAATCCGATCCATTCACGGATTAATTTTAAAATCTGTTTATATACCTAACTTCCTTTTTAAAAAAAAATTAAACTGCTCGGGATTGTACTAATACGGTCCAATTAACTTGGTTGGTCTAAAAGCTATTTAGCTGGTCTATAAAAAAAATTTAAAAATAAAATTAAAATAAAAAAAAAAATTTTAACCTGATTTGTTGTCTCGTCTAGATTTAAAATTAAATAATGTAAAAATTATTCTAACATAATACAGTCAATTTGATCGGTTTAAAGATGACTTGGACTATCAATAAAAATAAATTAAGGATAAAATGGAGAAAAAAATAGGATTAAAATTAAAAAAAATATTTTGACTTGATTTCTTGTCTAATCTAAATTTAAAATTAAATTATGTAAGAGTTGTTTTGACATGATAGAGTCAACTTGATTAGTTCCAAGATAACCTGAATTATTGATAAAACAAATTAAGAATTAAACTGAAAAAAAATAAAAAAAATGAAAAATGAAAAATGAAAAATGAAAATAAAAAGGCTGAGTTGGGAAAGAAAAGGAAAAACTAAGTGTTCACACAATTCAGACCAGACCGGTTATTTTAGCATGAAAAGGTAAATGAGGAACCGAATACGATGCAAGTTAGCTATGGCCCAGCGCCAGCTCCTCATTAGGGGCACAGATACTAACTGTGTTTCAACGGGGGCCCGCTGTGACATGAAGGATTTTAAATGGCTCGTAGCCATCACGCTCTTCCTTGCGGACCCTATCTTCAACGAGGAAGTCATTTCCCTTTTAGCACCAAACACAGCCTTCTTTCATTGCCATCACTTCATTTCTCGTTTTGTTGCCTTTTTCTTTTTAATATTCCGGTAAGTCTTGTTTGGATAAAAAATATTAACGAAACAAGTGACGCTCACCGTATTGTTATTTACTACAATTTTAAAAGATTTCATTACAGAAAAAGTAACCTCAACAGCTCCAAATTACCTCCTCCTCCTCCTCCTCGTGTTCTTCCTTTCTTTTCTTTTTTTAGATAAATTTTTATTTTTTTATAGGAACATTCAATTTTTTTTCAATTTTAATATCCTTGTGTTTACAAGCTTGTTCTCCTGATCATTTTTGAAATTGAACAATTAACCATCAAATTAATGTTTCGTGAAACTAATTTCTAGTCCCCTAGCGTGTTATTGATTAAAATATGTATTTAATATTGTGATATAAATATTTTTTATTTTTAAATATATTAAAATAATTTTTAAATTTTTATTTAACATCAACATGTTAAAAATATAACAAAAAACACTAAAAATAACACAAATTTAATATTTTATTGAGCCAAACATACTCAAATGCAATTTTAACCACAGGTAAAAGAAGATTCACCGGGTGCAGATAAAGTGGTAAAAGTAAAGATTTTAAGTTGTCATTCACTTTAATTCATCTTTATGATCATGAGTAATGATATATAATTGAATCTTGATCCTCTTTTGAGGGTGATTAAATGAAAACCAATCCTAGTTTTCCTGACCAATTTACAAGCTAGAACAACAACAAAAGTAAACCAATAATTAAAGCGACACGATCATAAATTCATGATGATGTCAAAAACAACATTTGTTTTTGTTATTAATAATATCCTAACCATTTTTTTGTCTTTATATATATATCTTAATTAGAGATTTGGCGGTTGAGGGGCTGAAAAATAATGTGAGAAACTCTCCTTCGAAACATGTACGGGCATTCATCATGCACCCATGACAAACTCGAACCAAGAACTTTAGACTTTGTCACTTCTCACAGCTAGCCTTGTAGGGTAAATAAAGGGCATCATTCTTTTCTTTCGTTTCTAAATAGCACATACTAATTAATATCAAATAAAAAGAAATATATATATAGAATGAACAATTTCATCCATCCACCTACTCTGCTTCTTGTTGCAGTGTGATTGGGGAGGGTGAAAAAACAGAATTCCAAAAGGGAATGGTGACAAACCAGCAATCCATTGCTAGACGTGACACATATAGTGGTCCACCACACGTACAGTGGTCCACCGGTCCATCGTATTTATTTTTGTCAGTTTGTAATTGTATACGCAGAAGCCAAGCTCGTCCTGTTCACATTGACCTAAACAGGCATGCCTCATGCTCATAACCTTCTCGTTTGTTGTTTTGTATATGGAGGTTACAGTAGTTTTTAGTGGGTCTGTCAAGGCCTGGTCTGGCCAGCAATCTTGGACACTGCATATGCAGTACGTGGTTCACATGACATCCACCGGCGAAAAGCTCACAACGTACTTGTAGGAACGCAATGCTGCTTTTAGTCACATAATTAGACAAGGAGCACAAGATTCAACCGCGTTCATCGCAATAATGCAATCTGGGACCTGTGCGTCAGACAAACAACAGTCCAGGTTGCAAGATCTCAGCAGGCATGGACGTGCTTAGCAGAGCTTCCCAATGACCATCAAGATCTGGATCTAGCCCATTTTTACATCTAGAATCTTGGTGTCAAGAATCTCAAGTCCCCGCTGGCCCAGCTGAGGGACTGTTTAGTTGAAGCTGTGTTGGAATCTGTAAGGAGGATTTGTTGAGTGTCTGGGGACCTTAGATCTCCAACAACCGGCAATGTTATTAATACCTTCTTCCCGTATGTCTAGTCTTGCTGCTAAAATAGGGAAAAACAATTCCATCCATCGGAAAAAACCAAACAATTCAAGAATGTGGTGATCATGCTCAATACTAATGCCGACAGCCCCATTTCCTCAATCACTCGGAACTAGACCCATGTTTTGAACATGGACTTGCCCAACTGAACAAAGTTGGAAAGACCACTGCGAAAAGCAAAGAAGGCACTGCAAAACTCAACTAGTCAGGTCCAGTGGGCTATGAGTCCTTGTGTTTCTGAGCTCAGTTTTGGCAACCTGTTGCTGGCTGGGCTAGCCAGTGAGATAGAAGGACAGACCTCAATTTGATGAAGTGAAATAAATGGGATATAATAGCGAATAGTACCAAAACATACAATCCATTAATTTTAGGCAAGATGCAAGGCTATACCATACAAAGCGGACCAAGGCCCAGGATTACAGGAAACCTAGGCAGTCCAGTAACTAGGGCTAGGGCCTAGGGGTGATGTGCTAAACTTAACCTACCTGAGATTTCAACATGTTAAGTGGGTCTTACGTCTGATTGACTATGGTGACTAAGCCTGTATCAAGCCTGTTATTAGTGCCTGGGCTCTCTTCATTTTGGACACTAGAGTTGGAAACTTGACTCCATTTTGTCCACTATAAACAATAAGAATCAAGCCCCTTTTCTTACATTTTCTCTCTTGGAAATATTCTAAGAAAGTGATGGCTCCCCACTACATGTTCTTCAAGTTCAAATTTATCGAGCATCTCTTTACCACTTAGATTGCATTTTATTAGTATAACAGGATACAGATAATATATACGAAATAAATAGAAATATGCTTGGTTTGAATAACAAATGCATAAATAAATTTGTCTCTAAAACAATTCTATCATTTTAAAATAGAAAAAAAAAAAGAAAGATAAGAGGACATATCTCCTCTATCATGCCTCTCTTTATCGGAGCTCTCTTCATTTTTTTCTATACCAAGATACAAATCTTCGATGGTTAGATCGAAATCAGCTTATTAAGGTAAAGAATCGTCGACTAAGAAATGCACTACTTTGTAGGAACCGGAGACTACAAGTAGAAAACTTCACTTCTCCATGACCTCGCCATTTTCAACAAAGCTTGCTCGCCCTCTGTATGCGGTGGACCGGTCTCGTGAAGATGACTCGAATAGATAACGATGCTCACTCACTCATTCACATGCAAATGCAGCTTGTAACCGGCAAAACAACACTAGCCGGTAGTGTAAGCAAGCGCCTTTGACCATATTACTGGCCAATTGATTGAAAACTGACATGCCTCTAATTATTTAACCTCGCCCATATGGGTTTTGTTGAAAGAGGAGCCGAAGCCTCTTGGTTATGTGCTTTGGCCCTTTGAAAGGAAGCACAAGGTCAAAGATCAACTAACAACAGACATTTATTATTGTCCGACAGTACAATGATTTTGCATCTGCCTTGATTATCAAACTAAACCTAATGTAATTTTGTACAGATAAATTTTTGCATTAAACAGAGGTGTGTTCAAGGCTTCAAGCATCACATTCTACTGTATATGGTTCCAGCCAATATCTCCTCGCGAAGAAGTCAAGCTCAATAATTTGAAGGGTAAGAAGACGAAGTTGGATCAGGTGAAACAGAGCAGAGGGAGCATTTCCTTTCACGTGGCTTGATGCCATTAGCCTCCCCGCAAGCCCACAGCAAAGGCTACCATTCCATGATTGCAAAACCCTGTACAGAAAAAATTAAATATCCAAACATTTTACCCTTTTAATCAATTAATTAATCATAGCAATTACCAAAATAATTATTTAATATTAATAATATTTAAAAGTGTGGTTGAGATTATTTTTTTAAGTATTTTTTATTTAAAAATTATTAAAATAATATTTTTTTAGTTTTAAAAAATTATTTTTGATATAAATATATTAAAATAATAAAAAATTAAAAACAAAAAACAAAAATATTAATTTTAAATAAAAATTAAAAAAATACTTTTAAAATAAAAAATACAAACATTCTATCAATTATTAGATGAAACGGTGTAAGGTTTGTGAGTTCGGGTAGATTAATCTTTTTTTTTAAAAAAATCATAATTCAGTCATGAATCGACCCGAAATTTTAACAATAGCCGCACTGATTTAACTCCCTTCTAAAACGACAAACCCATCCGAGCTTCATAACAATGATCAAAGAAAGGAAGAACTCAATTAATAATGCTAGAAAGGGAATTATTGAGGAGATAAATGGATAATGATTAAGCATGCTGGAATCTCTACAATTTTTTTCATTAATCAATTAATAAATAACGGGATTTGCAAATAATCACTTCTCTCCCTTGTTTGGTTTCTCCGTCCAATTTTTCAAGTCTCCGATACTTTTCTTCCACTCCAATTCGAACCCGGGACGACTCGGTAGTTAACTCACCCACCCCATCTTGCCGTCTCCTTGCATTCTCCGGAGTGTGACTCAGTAACCCCCCTCCCAATCCAGTTCTTTCTCAAAAAAGGAAAAAAAAAAACCCACCAAGTTTACTTCTTTGTACATAGGTAAGCAAACCCAGTAATCATTAACATCTAACGAGTCAAGTTGAGTTTTTAACTCGTCAGCTACATCGTATTTTCAAATCTTCAGCGGAGAGCTTCCCTAACTCGGAATGAGTCAACACCGGGTCAGGATCAGAGGTTCTTTTCTCTCTTTATTTTTTCTTAGCTTGTCCTTCTTTTCACCTCACCAGAATGAGTTATCAGGATGAAGCAAGGGTCTTGAATCGGTCCAAAAATCAAGCTTGGCATTTTTTACACCAACGTGGCAGTATCTCTGCAAATCCTCAAGATTCACAAACAGGTCTGATTTTCCATTCTCCGACCGTGAAATGCACCGAATCATTTCCTCAAAAAGGGTCTCATCGCATGGGATCGTTAATGGGCCTTGGTTAGAGAACCCAAACTCTTCTTCGGCTTGCACTAGGAGCTTTTTAAAGATGGGGTGGTTCAGATACGTCGCGCGAACCACAAATCTCCTGCCACCAGTCCCTACACAGACCGCTACGTGTCCTGCTGGAACATCCGATGGTATGCGATTGGCTGACATTCGTGCCTTGTTGCGCCAACGCCTTAGCATTTGACGAAGCCTCACTATGTGGCGGATTTTGGCGCATTTTGCTAGCCCGGCTGACATTTTGCCTGGAAAATTCTAATTTTAATGGAAAGCAAGAGAAAACAGAGCTGGGTTTGGCGGGCGCTTTGAGCTGTTTCTGTGGCTTCAATTATAGACGGTAAGAGAGAGAGTGGAGGGGTTTTGGGCAGTGGGAGGAAGAAGGTTTTTATAGGGAGTGGAGTTTGAAGATGCCCTTTAGTTTCGAGATAATTACAAGGTTGTGTCTGCTGCTGTCGCCATATTTTATATGCCTTGCTTTTTCGGCAGATTTGTAAGGAGATAGCCTGTTTGTTTCTGCGTTTTAAAAGCGCTTTTAATAAAATTTAAAATTTTTTTATTTTTTTATTAACTTTAAATTAATATGTTTTTAGTGTTTTCAAATTATTTTGATGTGCTGATGTCAAAAATAATTTTTAAAAAATAAAAAAAATCATTAGCATGTATTTTGGCACGAAAAGCTATTTGAAAAGCAATCACAACCACACTGCCAAACACACTAGCATCGTGGGATGGTGAAATAACATAAAAATATACGTGCTAGTATTTAGATAAAACTAACAACATTTATTGCAAGGGCTAGATTTTCTGAAAGATTTTGCTTATGATACATTGCATTGATCTGCCTTGTGGTTTGGACATCTTGGTCATGTGTCACTTAATTATGAGCTCCAAACATATATTATGTATGGTGCTTGATCTCCCTGCACTGTCTTAATAAAATTGTTGTCGCTCATGTCATCTAGTTTGGTTAGTGTGTTGTGACACATGAAAAAAGACATACGAGACAAAAAAAAAAAAAATAATTTGTTTCTACAATACTTTTGAAATTATTTTCTATACTTTCAACAAAGTATACATAGATATATCCTCGTTATTTTTTATATTTTTTTAAGATAGTAATAATACGTTATATTTATTTTTATTTTTATCATATACTTTTATCTTTTTTAAAAGTAGAACGGTGCTATTTTAATATTAATGTTATTACATAGATATACGTAAACGAAATGTAATTGAATTAATATTAATGTTATTATTTTTTTGAAAACATATCGAATTTGAAACTCTCATAGTAAAAAAATATATAAATAAAAAACAGGAAAATAACATGTTGGAAAATTTAAACATAAATTGAGTGAGGATCATTGATCGGTCAAGCTCGGGCTTAATTTGACCTCCCTTAAATGTTATCATCAATGCCACTAGGAGAATTGGGGAAAGTTAAAAGAATCTTCTGAATTTGAGTAAGTTCACATGCATATCAGGCACCAGCCATAGTAAATGCGTTCAGTGCCGTTGGTGCCAAGAGTCAAGCTGAGCTTAATTCGGTGAAGACTTTTACTAGACACCAGTCACACACCAAAACGCAGACTAGAAAACTGACAACTCGGAATAAGAGCTTTGTCTAATCTAGTTATTGATCAGAACCCGAATCAGTGCTAGCTCGGGGGGAAATTCGGTTAACTGCAAAGTCCAAGCTGCTGCTAGAGGGCAGAACATCGGGCTCTGAAATGGTGTATTTATTATTTAAGCAAATAACTGACCAGTCCACCGCAATAAATGCATAAACACAGAACGAGGAAGATAAAGCTGGTAGCACAAGGTTTTTTTTTTTGACTGGTCCTGGTAGCCATTTTAAACTGTGGGAGCAGCTTGAATCCATAAAAACAGTTGCAGCTGGGTGCAGAAGCAGCCAAATTCCATGCTGTTGTAAAATTGAACCCATCAGAACCGTACGGCAATAAGAGGCTGGAAAAAGGAACAGGGAAGGGAATTAATGGTTTGTCCATGCGGGATGCTTTTAGCGCACGAAGTAGAAATACAAAACCAGAAACCCACCACATGCAAAGTTGGACAAAAAGGTTCTCTCTTTCTATAGCTGGTGGTTGAGCTCTTGGCCATTGAAGATGCTCTTGCCTCCTAAAAAAATTTCTTTAAAATAAGACGTAGCCCTCCTTAAAGTTATTTTGTATTCTTCACATCTGACCTTGCTCCATGTGCAAGGATGCCCCAGTTTCCCCTTTCTTTATAATCCCAAGACAAAATGCCAAAATGCCTCTTCCTAGTCACCACAGTGCCCATATTTGAGCATCTCCTACCCTTTCCATAATAATAAATTAACTCGCTTCTTTTTTAATCCCAAGATCATAACCTGCATATGGCACTTTTATGCGACCGCACCAAGATCAATCATTTTCACTATTGTGAAAGCAATTCTTTGAATGGTCAAGACGGGCCACTTAGGATTCATGGGTCCACGTCCATGTTATTCGAGGCTTCATGCATCCCCTCAGATGTCACGTTAGCAGCCTAAATACCCCACTTGTTAGGATTTAAGGATCATACTGTTTATAATTCCATTTTCAATGTTTTGACACAATTACTATATTTCCTAACAGAACCATCATTGATAATCAGAAGGGAAAAATAAAATAAAATAAAATAAAAACCACTCTGATTTCCCAACACAAGAAGATTATGCATGGCACCATTATTTTTCTTTCCTTGTTTTCTTCTCCATTTAAAATCTTCCCATTTGTTTCTTACTGCCTACACAAATGCGAGAGGATCTGAGGAATATATGCAAGATTTAGGGATCGAAAAGGGTATTCTAGACACTATGCAACTAGCTCCAGGTAGGGTAAGCACTGTTCGGTTTAAAGGGGTTTTTATGCTATCTTGTAATTAATTAAAACTCTAGAACGATTTTTTTTTTTGAAACGTATTGATGGAAAAAATTAAAAAAAAGGTATTTTTTAATATATTAACGAATATATAAAAAATTATTTTATAATAAGAATAACGTGGGTACCATTTTACCAATGAATATAAAAAAATATTTTATAATAACAAAAAAACAAAAAATGTCCCATTTTCAGGCAGATAACGAATAAATTATCATCGCTGCTAGGGGTACCCTCTTATAATCTGTCGTGAAACCTGGCAACCACGTAAAACTGTAGGAGGAGGGTCGTGGGTCCCATTGAAGGGGATGACATGGCAAAACCCTCCATGGACCTTCATTTATGCATCGTATTGAACGGAAGCCGTTATCCCACGTCATCGTCTGGGGCTGACATGGCACCGTCCGCCTTGGAAGCGACCAATGGGAGAGGGGTTACTTACGGGACCCACTAGATAATCCAGTGGGCCAATAGGACCATATTTTATGTTCCACAAGATTGAAAAAGGAGTGAAGAAACTGAAAGCGAGGGCGATAATGGTGGAGCGTAGACACTGCTTTTTAGGAAGGGCGTCTAGGTTCGTAGCCGCTTAGTTGTACTGGACTGTGTCACGGGTCTCACGGACCCAACACCAGTCGTTTCCTTCTTGTACGGCTGTCTTTTTACTTGAAAATTCGAAAGTAAATAGTGGACTTTTTTTTTTCCTTTTCTTCTATACTATCGCATCAACTTCGGCTTTTCCTTCCTTTGATTCCAGAATATTTGTTTACGTGACCGGATATATTTTTTAAGAAATTATATTAGAAATAATTTTTTAATTAAAAAATATCTTTTAAAAACATAGGAATTACGTTACAAAATACTCAATTATACGATATTCTATACTTAACTTTATCAAATAAAATAAAAATGATAATATTTAAATTCATAACAGTTTGATCAATAAAGTTATAATACCATGTTAAAAAATCAATTCAACCAAAAAATTTAAGCTGTTAGATGAGATTTCAATATATAATTTATATTATTTTCTAACATACTACAGTTATAAAATTAATATCATATAACTTGTAAATCAATATGATAATTTATTGAATCATGATCTAATTTATATTGAATCAATTAAAATATTAAATTTTTAAATAATATTATTATTTTATATTTTTTTAAATTACAAATTAGCCTAGATTTATTTATCCGACTTAAATTAATCATCGAATCGAATCGAATCTTGTACTCGTAGTTTAAACATCAATTACCAAAACTGTTTTATATTTCTCAGTGAACTGCACTCAAAACAAGTCTCAAACATTCATATTATGACATATATGGGAACTTTTGTTTTTCATGAGGCATGAAATTTATGTTATTTTAAGCAATTAGATAGAGGCATTAAAATATTCCTAACATGAATGTGGGTAATTTAAAAAATTATCTCCTCATAAAATACGCGTGTACGCCACAATTGTCATGGACAATTAACTGGATGCATGAACATGTAGAGTCAGATAACTCAAATCACGGCTTGGTTTTTCTTGTGATAATATTGGCTTGGGGTGCGATGGCAATCTCGATGAAAAATAATATTTTTTTAACCAAAAAAAAAAAAGAAAAGAACAAGGGAGAGACAGACTAAGAAAAAGGATCACAAGGACAAGAATGATAGGCTGTTAATTGCTTTTAGAAGGTGGAAAGAGGACGTGTGTTTGCCATTGTTTAAAGTTACGACAGAAACCTGTTGTCATTATTACTAGCTATTAGTTTGTACAGATGTATCTTTGTTTGTTGTTTGTTTTGGGAATCTAACTCTACTTTTAATCAACCTTTTTATCCCTTAACCTCATTTTAAAATCCTTGTAATAAGTTTTGTTTAGGCCGACCAATTTGCTTGCAGGTTGATAGTTTCTTGCCGTTTATGTAGCTGGCACATGCTAAGCCAGTTTAGAGGCTCTTTGTTAGTATTATCAAATAATTATATCAATTAAAAAATTTAAACAGTTAGTTAGCCCTTTTTAAAATAATTTTATATTATTCTCTAAATTTAAAAATTACATAAACTTATATTAACTTAGAACGAGAATAGTAAAATTTTAACTCGTGATTGTTTGATCAACAAAGTTTTAATATCAAGTTAAAACATAAGTAGATACTTTATAAATTAATAGAAAAATTTAAATTTTTAAATAAGATTTTAAAAATAATTTTATATTAAAACATGAGTCGCTACTTTATCATAGGTTATGCTTTGGATTTTATATACAAATCACCAGCTCTTGGCTTATACAAAATGCTCATGGGTGGGTGACACGTACCGGGTGGGTTTCTAAGGTTACTTTGTTTCTGTTCATCTTGTTATGGTCAAGTACAGACCATTGAGATAATGCAAACGTGAGGTTGTCTTCCAGTTCAGGCTCCAGACAAATCACAGGATAATGTGACAAACTAACTGTAGACATGACCGACCATAGATATCGTTTGATGCTCCAAGAGAAACTGAGAGTTCAAATATAAGGTCCAGAGCATATTTTTCTTCACAATCGATCATCATGTCAGAGAGAAGATTATGTCCACGCATGCACATGAATTCTATTGCCAGTCTATGATTAAGACTATAGTTCAAAAGTAGTCGATGATCTGGTTTTGAATTTATCCGACCTCGTGTTCTTCTTGTAGGTAATTTACCAGGGAATTGATTATAAGTCTGCCTTGGTCTCAAAATCACCCGACCTTGATTCAATTAATTGCCAGGTTTATATATATCCTGCCTGTCTCTAGCTGCTTGGTTGCTGTGATCATATACGCAACAACATGTTGTTGTTTTTCTAGATTAACGATAAATTCCAATTTCCATGTACGTTAGAAGACAAATCGTAGTTATTAAATCTAGCTGGATGGATTTACACGGTGTTTATCAATCAAGTATAATTAACTTTAAAAAAGTTTTTTTTCTTAAAAAAAAATTGTCCGGTATCATTTTGAGTTCCAATATATAACCCTGTGACCAAAACCCTTAATTAAGTTTGACAATTACGAGACAGACAGTTTAACACCCATTTAATCATTTATAAATATATATTAATTCCCAAAAAAAAAATGGTAAGTACATCCCTCCTGAGCAGCTGCTTACAGCCAGATAGCGCTGTATCTTGTTGGCATAAAAAGCCAACACAGGCATGCAGTTGACCCTCAAAACAAGCTTCGTTTTCAGAGGGGCGAGATCATAGATATCGGCGACCAAGCATGAAATGCATTGGCAATCAATCACATTACGAATGAAAATGGCCCTGCACTGTCTGATCTGAGCCCAGGATTGTTTTAACAGTCGTTTTTTTCGAATGAAAATGAAAAGAAGACAGATGATGACAGATGTTAATTCTTCATATATAGATGGCAAATTACAGTCCTCCAAGAAGCCTCACATTTCAACCGATCGGTTGATCATTTGATCCTTCTCTTTTCTTTTCCATTTGTTATAGAACACTCCTGCTATATAACTAAATCCAGTACGTGTAGTTTTCATTATACCAGTAAGATATATGTTAAGCATGCATATTTTAAGAAATTTGTGAGCCAAAAGCACTATCCTTCCAGGTTTTATAAAGACTCGAGCCTGAGAACCGACCAGCTCATCGGGCTGGCCATTGACGCTATATTGATATATAGTGCATAGGCTGCAAGAGGAATAAGTCAACAATATTTAAAAGGATGGCAGCCATGTATTGTGAACCAAAATAAAATATTGATGGCCTCAGAATTCAGAATTGATTAAAATTAATACTATAGTTGCATAATATATATATATAAGCTTATACGCTTAATTATGCCATCCGGTTTTACCTCATTAGCTAGGCTGAATGAATTAGGGGTGACTGGCAGGGGCTTTTCGGGCTGTTAGAGTTACAGCTGAAGTTGTCAAACTTCATAATTCCTGACTATTTTCTTAATTAGCCATTTACCAAGTTTTTTGTTTCGATTTTATCTCTATGTAATTCAACAGCTTGTTTTGTGCTTTTGTAAATAGTATATAATATAAAGTTTACAACAGGGGCTTCCCCCCCCCCCAAAAAAAAAAAAAGAAACGGT
>Ga0325402_1004679_pt1 | contig 12653 bp, 7 predicted proteins | sample PopdelMetagenome_22_FD_207212 | JGI IMG/M metagenome (GOLD analysis project Ga0325402, IMG submission 207212) | Populus deltoides microbial communities from Bellville, Georgia, United States - Xylem-PdKOR-R3 | ecosystem: Host-associated > Plants > Phyllosphere > Stem > Wood/Secondary xylem... | reverse complement strand
TGATGTTTAGTTTTGAAAATTTAAAGTAAATTTAGCAAATATAAAATAATTAAGTGTTAAGGAGTGGGAGGCTTTCACGGTCTTAAAGCGACGTGTGAGTTGTATCTTGATGGCCAAATCAAGACTTCCGTAATGATATTGAAAGTGTCACGTCGCTCTTTTTATGGTGATGAAATATGTGTCATAACGATTGGATTCTGATAATTTTTTTAAAAAATTTAAAAAATATCATATTATTTATTTATTATATTAAATTTGATTTTTATTTTTTTATTGCTATTTTTTTACTTTTTTTATTGATTTGTTTTATTAATTTATCCCTTGGCTTTTGGTTTCATTTGAGTTTTATATCATATTTGATCTTCATTCATTTAATCAGTGTTTATTTTTCTATGCTTTTATTCATTGAATTTATTTTTTAATTTCATCCCTTAATATTTTGTTTCATTTTATTTTAATGTCAAATTTGATCCTCATTCTTTTAATTGATATTTTTTTCTTTGGATCTTTTCTTTTAATTTGATTTTATTTTTTAAATTTTATCTTTTAACATTAAGTTGGTTGGAAATTACTCTTCATAATCTTTTTGATGCGGTGATGTTAGTCTCATAACTCGGGTCACGTTTATACAACATTAACCCGGATTGACATCGATCATTTTTTTATCTCTTTATTTACAGTGATTTTATTTTTTTGATTTTATCTCCAACATTAAATTTGTTGGGATTTGAGCTTCATATTTTTTTTTCCTTTCTATAATGTTATTGTCGTCTCATGATCTAACTCGTGTGTCCGGCGGGTTTTTCCAAGTTAGCTTAATCTTGTTTTTTAAGTCATTTTTTAATATTGAATATTTTTTTTAACTCCAACTTTTAACATTTTGTTTCTTTGAGATTTGGGGCTTCATATTTGTTGTCATAACTCATTCCAGGATTATTCCTCAAATTCACCTTTTTCTTTCCAAAATAAAAATCAAAAAATAAAATAATATTAGCAAAAAGACTGACAACTCGGGAAAATCTGGTTGAGGAAGGATTTTAAACATGTAGGAAGATCAAGCTATAATTTTAGACAAATTAAAAGCCTCATTGTACCCCATTACACCCACAACTGGAGAGATAATGTAGATTCAATGTCAAATTAAATGATTATTTGACGAATCTATTTAAAAATTAAGCCGAATGACATAATTAGATTTTTAATAGGCCAATTTGATTTTATCATGGGTCAAATTAAAGTTTAATTATGTTTAAAAATTAATTTGGGTCCAATTGAAGGATTCAATTAGGTTCAAAGACTTAATTATACTTTAAATCGCTCAAATTAATTTTATTAAGGGTTTAATTGATGAAAAATTAAGTTTGAAAACCCAATTTGGGTTTAATTGAGAATATTGAAATTTTAGAATACTAATTTTAATTACATTTAGGGGCAAAATCACAAGATTTAGGGGCAAAATCACAAGAACATTAGATTTTTAGGGTCAATTAGAAGTTAAATTAAAAAAAATTAGGGCGTAGAACTATGAGAAACCAATTGACGAAAATCAAGGGTAAAATTGAAGAAAATTGAAAGTTTAATGGTCAATTGAGGGTCTCATTGCATAAATTCAAGGTCAAGAACCAAACTGAAAGGACACTAAAATTAGGGGCTGATTCTGAAATTTGATAAGGGTAAAATTGCATTAAATCAAAAGTTTTGAGTCAATTAAGGGTAAAATTGAAGGAAATCAAAAAAGAAGGACCAAATTGAACTTTGACCAAAATTCATATTTCAATGTAAAACAACATTTTTTTAACAGTAAAAAAAAAGAATGAACTAGACAACTTGCGTCTGGTTATTGTTCATTGTCTTCTTTTTTTACCTGAAAAAGTTGTCTGGGTGGCTACTTTTCAGAGGTATTTACCACTTCATCTCTCAACCAAACCAGACAAACCATACTCCACCATAATGGGTTGACATTGTACTACACCCCAAAATAGGTCTTCATCTTGTCGCGGGGGGCGCGACGGCGGGGGCTTTCTGCCATGCCTCCTGATGAGGAGTGTTGTGTGTGGGAAGGGTTTTTGGATTTAATCATAAAATTATGATTAATGTTTAGGAGTTGCCACCTGGTATTATGGTCATTAGGAACCTATGGTCTGCAAGAGTCTGAGTAAGGGACTAGTTGTGCAAGGGGAAGACACATCACCCTCAGTGCACCCTACCTAAGGTAAGCTGCATTGTTGTTTGATTGTTTTTTTCTAAGTCGGGTTTCTATTCGTTGATCTTTTATAAGGCTCAAGGCAGATCTCTCTTCATGAGAGAGTCTCTACCTTATCAGGTTAAATCCTAACCGTTCTAAATCTGAATTTTAGCATCGTATTTTTACACCTTATATCTTTAATACTTGAGGGTGTACTTTATCGTGTAATTTTACACCTCACAAATATTAAAGTCTATATTTGGATCCTAAAAAAAAAGATTGGAAAAAGATTTTTGACATGTTGGCCAAATCCTAACGGATAATCATAAACTGGTTACGATATCCATTTTTGGATTTTTTAAACATGAAAAAGATGCAATTTTTGTTTTTGTTTTTTTTTAAATGAAAAATATGCTTGGAAAAATTTTAGGATTTGGTCGTATGCAACAAAATTTTTTTTTTTCTTTTTGAGAATGTTTTAATTTTTTTTGGAAATATTTCGGAGAAAACTGGGTATTTTAATACCGGAGTTGTATTTTAAAATATAAATGTACAACCCAATATTATGCAAAATTGATAGAAAAATATTTGAGAAAATCACAATTTTTTTTTCAAAGGATTTTTGAATTTTTTTAGAATTTTTCATTTTTTTATATATAAAAGGGAAATATATAATATAATATTATATATTAATTAAATATTATTAAAACAGGTGGGCTAGGTTGGCCCTAGTAACTGGGCCAAGAGAAACCCAGGAAACGGTTGGGCCGATCTCGGTCCAAAACGGTTGGGACGATCTCGACCCAACATATTTTCTTTCTCCTTTTCTTTTGGGGCCGAGCCAAACCCAGCCAAACATTAAGGCTGGGCCAGTTATGGCCCAGCCCAAGTGAGGGATGAATTAATTGCAGAACGTGAACAGTAAGTTCACGTTCTGCACTGTTCACGTTCTGCATGCAACTTTGCAGTTGCAGATGGCGGAGTGAAGTGGGAGGCGACCTTGTGGAGGAGAAGAAGCTGTTGTCACTGGTCTGGCGTGAAGATGGCGAAGGTTCTGGTGGAAAAAATGGTGGCGGGGTTGGCTGCTTGTGGCGGAGGAAGAAAGAAGAAGAACAGAAGAAGAAAGTATGCAGAGGGAGAGGGAAGACCTCGTGGTGGCTGCCCCTATCGCCGGTGAGGATTTGGGTTCGTGGGGAGGCTGAGAAGTCGTCTGTTGGTGGAGGAGAAAGGCTTCTGTGGGGGCTTCAACGACTGAAGACGCGGTGGAGAGAGTTGCAGAAGGCTGACGGGGAAAGAAGGAAAATGGGAACAGGGGGAAGGCTGGTTTTTTACGATTTTTGGACCCGATTTTCTCCTCCTTCAGGCCATCAAATCCACCTCTATTTATAGGCGGTGGAATAGGGCAATCTTGTCTACAATGGAGAAAAATTTCAGCCCTTGATTCAGATGGGAAGGATCCCAACCGTTGGCTCAAAGTAGGCATGGTGCACTGTCAAATTGTCAAATCTGCAGCTGCAGGCTGCCTGAGTTGGCTTCTTTGGGGTGGTGCCACGTCCGTTTATTTGCCGGTGTGCCAGTGAAGACCATACCCCGACGTAGAGGGATGTCTGGTGATCAGTTTCGTGCACGTTTTAGCAAATTTGGTGGACGTTAGGTGCATTAAATGCACCTGCAAAAGAGGTTACTATACCAGTTTTTCCGGGAAAAAAGAAGAAGATAATGAATAGTGTTCAGGATTTTGTTTTGGCCAAAGTTCATTTCAGTCCTTCCTCTTTCAATTGAACCCCTACTTGACCCTAAACTTTTGCAATTAAGCCCCTAATGACCTTCAATTGGAGCCCCGAAGTTACGCGCCTATTGCACTTTAGTTCTTGGTCTCGAATTTCTTTAATTTAGCCCCTAATTAACCCCAAAACTTCATTTTTCTTGCAAGTTGGCCCCTGATTTCAATCAATTAACTTGGTAAAAATTAAATTTGGTCTCTTAAAATTCCAATCTCCTCAATTAAGCCTAAATTAGGCTCCCAAACTTAATTTTTCACCAATTAAGCCTCAAATAAAATTAATTTGACCCATTTAAAGTATAATTAAGTCCTTGCACTTAATTAAATCCTTCAATTGGACCCAAATTAATTCTTAACATATTTAAAATTTAATTTGGCCCATGATTAAATCAAATTGGCCTATTAAAAATTTAATTATGTCATTGGACTTAATTTTTATGCAAATTCATCCAATAATCATTTAATTTAACCTTGAATTTGCATTTTGTCTCCATTTTTTGGCATAATGAGGTACAATTAGGCCTTGAATTTCCTCCAAAAATTGCAGCTTGATTTCTCGACCTGCTTTCTCCATGTTGCCAGCCTTTTATTTTATTTTTTGATTTTTATTTTGAAAAAAAAGTGATTTTTTGGGGAATAACCCAGAATTGGGTTATGACACATCTCTCAACCAAACCAGACAAACCATACTCCACCATGATAGTTTGACATTGTATTACACCCCATAATAGGTCACACCAGCCAATTGTCCCTACAGCCATCGCGATGTCAGGGGTCATTTATCATTTCATCTCTCAACCACACTATACCACCATGATGAGCTGGCATTGTACTACACCCCCAGAATAGGTCACACCAATCCATTGTCTCTACAACCACCGCGATGCCGCTCTAAAGTGGCCAATGAACCAGCCTTTAGCAATCAATTTTAACAGTTCATGATGGTGACTTTAAACCAACGGTTAGGATCATTCTGTGTCAAATCAAGGGCCAAGATTTGACACCATTAAAGATAAAATATTCCTCTTTTATTCACTATAAATAGAGGTGGATTCCATGCCAAGGGCACGAAGAACTCAGAAGTCAAAGTTAAGTAAAAACCATCTCTACCCAGTTTTTTTCTTTCCTCTCTTCTGCCGACCTCCATTTCCCCCTCTTTTCTCCACCTTCGGTGACACTATACATGACCTTCTCTGCAACACCAAGAATGCCTCCAACAACACTTTACCTCTGTCGAAGCAAGGTTGCTTTTTCTTTTTCACTTCAAAACCCTCACCTTTGGCAACCATTTATATGCAAAATTCCTTTTGCATGCAAATGGCAAAATGCCATTTTCAGGGCTAGGGTTTTCTAAGTAAATGTTTTGTTTTCTAACCGTTAGTTTATCTAGGGTTTGAGAAAAGTCTTTCTCAGTAACGAAATCCTTATCTTATTAGGTTAAAAATTAATCGTTTTAATGTCAACATAAGAAATAAAATAAATTGTCTTTTTATTTAATATCAGGAATATGTCTTACGTATAAGTTTATAATCCTATATATTAAAAGAAAAAAAATTGTTTTGATATTTTTGAAATATAGGCCAAAATCCTTTGAAATTTTACAAATTTATTGTAAATCCCTTCAATATTTTTTTAAAACATGCAAAAATATTTTAATTTTTCTTTGAAAAAGATTCTAAAATATTTTTAGAATTTTTGGTCATATGCAAGAAAAAAATATTTTTATTATTTTTAGGCTTTGTTTGGAAAAAAAAACCCATTTTTTGTAATAAAATTAGCCAAAATAAGTCATAAGGGTGTTTGTCAAACATACCCTTAAACTAAAAAATAAACTTAACAAAAATAGCAAACCAAACAGGGTATAAGACTCTTTGACCTAATTTTGTTTTAACATGACCCGACCGGGTTGACTTGAAATTTTTGGTTCCACCATAAACCAAACAAAAAATGTTGGTTTGACCCAAAACAACCAAAAAACAAAACCAAAGCCAAAAAAAATTAAACACAAAAACTCAAAAACTCTTAAACAAAATTTATCAATCCCCCAAAAAAATAAAGAACATTCAAAACCAAACCTAGAAAAATAGGTTCCAAATCAGACCAAATTTGGTCACAATGAAGGTACATATATGTTGAAAATCATGCAAGGATCAATAATCTAGCATCCAATCACTTCAATTATCACTAAAACATCATGATTTTGTCAAAATGAGTTTCAGTTATAAAATAAAACCTTAGGATTAAAAGCCATTGAAATCATGTTAGTGAGTCAAATAAATATTAGATTATTTTTTAATCATACATAAGGAAGGGTTCTTTGCAAATAAATGAAACAAAACAAGTCAAAATCATGTAGCTAAGGCAATGTTCTTGGGAAGAACACGAAGAACAAATGAAGAATATTCAATGTGAACCCAACAACATGGCTCTCAAACAGTTACCATCTTGAACATAACCCTTAGGTTTGGTTTTAAATATGGACAATCAATCAACCTTAGAACAATCATTTCTAAAAAAAAAAGTGTATGTGTAATAAACTTGTTAATATTACTTAGTAAAATCAAAGACATTGTCGATATTGCAGAGTCTAACCTTTGTATTAATTTCGACCAAACCATAATGGAAATCTACTCTGATTCCTTTATCGGTGGTATCATACCAATAACATTTGAATAAAAAGACTCTATTATGATCGCTATGATATTACAATTCAATAATCTTTTATAACTTTTCATAATAGTCAATTTCGAACTCATTAGAAGTCGATCCCTTAACAAAACCTTGTTATTATACATATTTTTACTATGATCATACTCTTCAATATGAAAAACATGTTCATTTATGAAATACTCGTTATAGCACTTTATCTTTCTTTCAGGACCTAGACATAGTAAATTCAAAGTAACGCTAGTATTCCCTTTCAATCGATAAACCTGGTATAGAATTACAATCACTCACAATTAACAAAAATGTGTAATAAAATTAAGTACTTTAAGATATAAAAATAATTAAGCAATCAATACATGTGTTCTAAACCATGTGAAAAATGCTCATTTTGTAATCAAAAAGTTTGAAATTCAATTAGCTATGAATTTTGGGATAGTAAAAATTGATGATGTTGCCGACAAGAAATTATTCAATCTATCAATTTATAATAGTATAAAAGAAATATTATTCGAAAATTATGACATGTTAATTATTATACTTACTAAATAAAAGCTTTAAGTTCATTGCAATTAAATAACATATAATTATATGCATGTCTGAATTCAATTTCTGTCAAGTATCATCTATTCATAGTATTTTTTGGTACAGGTCATCGAGGATGGGAAAATATTGGCAAGTTCTCACCCAAAAACATTTCACCACCATCATCGTGCCTTAGAACATAATTGATTTTTGTTCTCAGGTGAGACTTGAAATAGTACGAGATAAATGTTGAGATCGCTTTAACAATAGAAGCCTCGCATATCAAAGTCTCAACATGCACCTTGTTTTTTACTTTTCTCTTAAGGTTAAACAAGTATTTTCATGGAGTTAAATTAATGTTTTGAGTTAAAACAATGACAATAAAAATTTAATTAGGATGCATGTGTAATCTCTAACCTCTCAAATGGATATATCCATTTATATTGAATATGGCCTCTAACTTTTACATCCAATAGTAAATGTATGGGTAGATGCTCTATTGAGGCAAAGAATGATGGAGAGAATATCATCTCCAGTTTACAGATTATCTAGATGATATTCATTCCAAGCCTCTTCATGTGTTGGTATGCAACTTGTTAGAGCATATATCTCTAAAGAAGTGACTAATCTCTATAAGTGCATCTCATATCCCTTTTAAGAATAAATCCTGATAAGCAACTGGAATGAGTGTTTGTATAAACAGGTGACAGTCATTACATTTCATTCCATACAATCTATAATCCTTCAATTTCACCAATCTAGATATGTTAGAAGCATGTCAATCGAAAAAACATGGACTTTTAAGCTATTGGTAGATAAGTAACTATGCATTTTTGTGTAAGGTGAAACTGGCTTTGAGTTTTGCGACCTGTGACCCATCATAAACCAATTTTATATTTTTATGGTGACAAAACAGAGGTATATCCATTTTAGCCTTCATGATATTTTTTGCTTCCCTTTCACATTCATAACCATGTTAAAAGTATTTTCAAACATGTTCTTTTCAATATACATAACATCAAGATTAGAGCTGTATATTAGTCTTTCAATAAGGAAGGTCCTGTAAAATACTTTACTTTACCCAATTGTGGGTCATGCCAAAACCAAGAGACTTCTGCTTACCGAATTCAAAACCAAACACAATGTCATTGCTCCACGATACCATGTCATACACTTCTTCACCTGGCAGTGCAACATTCATTTTAACTCTACCAATAAAAAATTCCTTTATGTTATTTCTATACATGTGATCAATTGGTAAGAATTGTAGATGGCAATAAAAAAAAAGACATTATACCACCATTTGTTCAGGTGAAGGCCTTTTTATTTTCCATACAGTATGAATATGTTAATTTATCATGTGTGCTCCAACAAGAAACCATTCCATACGCAAGAAATTATTGATAATCCATATCAAAGTTGCCTTCATCTGAAAATTTTGTTTCCTTAAAACATCATAAGTCAAAGTCCTGGATGGCCACAAATGTTTCAAGTCATCAATCAACAGTCGAAGATAAACATTTATATTTCAACCTGAACTATTAGAACCAGGTATGATTATAGATGAAGACATGAACTTCAGCCTCATACACATCCCCGATGACAAGTTATAAACCATAAGTATCATCGGCCAACAAGAATAAGAAGCAACAAATGAACTAAATGAATTGAATCCGGCTGTACATAACCCAAGATATATGTTCATTGTTTCCATTAAAAACTAAAGATGCACCCTATTAAAATATTTGCAGGCTTCACCATTAGAAGGGTACACCATGACTCCATCCACCGCATCATGTGAAAGATGTCATGTCATATGCTCAGCAGTCTTTGGAGATGTGAACAACCTTTACAATCTATGAGTGATTGCGAAGTATCTAAGTTTTCTATGAGTGATAATAGTCCTTCCTCTACCCCTTATAGGTTTATAACGACCATGTCCATAGTTTTTACATTCGATCAAATCTGTTTTTTCAAGATAGTACAACATGCAGAAGTTTGGACACATGTCAATTTTATAGTATCTCAGGCCGAGGGTTTAATCATAGATTTATCAGCATATAAGTTCTCTTTCAACTTATTCCTTTAGGTAAAATGCTTCTCGTTCATTTGACAATTCTGGCGTTATCGGCCTCACTCTGCCTATGATCTTACTTGATGGTGAATACATGTGCAATGACCAATAATTTACAATGATTTGTTCACTCATTTCATTCATTAGAGTCTTTCAAAAGATCAAAAAACCTAGTAACATCTGTATTTGGTTCTTCATTTATGATTGAATATTCATCTGTATAACCCTAATTCATTCTCATCGTATCCATAACCATATTCTTATAAGGATTATTATTATCATATACAACTTCATGCACGTTGCTAGAACTAAAATTTGACCCAATCATCCTTTCTACCATGGTCTCATAAGGAATATATGGTTTTTCGTGTATAAATCAACACAAGTATTTCTTTATGAACCATTTTTTTGTAGAATATGCATCGTTACAATATCTGGATCGAGAAACTTTTTATTCTTACAACTCTTACATGGACATCTAATATTGCCTCCACTAATATTTCTTAGATTAGATAGTGCATAATCAATAAAACCCTTAATCCTATTATAATAATCCATCTTGCGCAACCCTTTAGGTAAAACTCAATACATCCAAAAACGATCATCCATTACTTATATCAAATTTATATAGAATATTGATAACAACATATATTAATTAATTATATGAATTAAATAAATTAAATAACATTGGTTTAACTCAAACTTATTCAATATATTTTGATAGTACTTTTAAATCATTATCAATTATCTATATAAATTTAAATTCCTCAATATTTACCAAAATTTGCAACTCAATAATAAAATTGACAAAATATGAAACGTGCCCATTAAATAAGTCATTATTTATTTCATTACAAAATACCTAATTCACAAAATCCAAATCAATTTCATCAAATTACAAACAAATATAATTTTTTAAAATCTCAAACAAACTCTAACATGTACAAATCATACATTCATATAACAAGTTTTCATAGGGAAAAGTTATAAAACAAGTAAACACACAAACAAACTATATATACTAAAAAAATATGCAATAAAGTATAACATTTTAAAATTGAGTTGACAGAATAGGGATGTGGGGAATCCTAAAAGAAATTCAACTAGAATAGGAATGTTGACAGACTGAGTGTTGGGGTGGTTGAAGTTTTGGTGATGGAAGTTTGATTTGTGATAAAATGGAGAGGATATACTGTTTTTTGCTGGAAAAAAAATAGAGAATGAAGAAAAAGGGGAGGGAAAGAAAGGAGAGTCACTCGTTAGATCATAACTTAAATACTACCGATGAATTTATGGACGGATTTTACTGACATATTTTTTTCATCGATAATACCATTTATAAGCATGCCACGCCATTTTTTATTTTTTATTTTCATTCTTTTTTTCCCATTATAATTCCCTAGGTATACATCAACGAGAAATTTTCATTGATGTATATCGAGGGACATAACAAGTAAATATTTTGTCAGTAAATCTCACTACAATTTACTAATGGAATTTTTGTTATTAGTATTTCTATTTGTATTTGTTAATTTTCCGGTGGTATATTAAATTTATCTTTTTGATGCATATTAATTGTTTTTTTTTTCTCATTGCATTTGATAGATTCATTTAGAAGTTGATTGAGTTCAGGTACATCAAAAAGATTTAAGCTTTATGGTAGATGAATTCATTCTCAATTATATATTTTTAATACTTTATGTTTTTATTTTATGTAGAATTCAATTTTTATACTATATAGCCGGCCATGTTATTTTACCTTGACCATGACACTCAGAATGAACTGTAAATCAAATACCGTACCCTTCTTAGAGTCAAAATCTGGCTGCTTTAGTTCTCGGACAAGGGGACAAAGCCCACGGCTTTGTCAATGAGAGGTAATTGTCAAAAGGCCATGCACATTGCCACTGTTATATATTCCCACACAAAGGGGTTTTTTAGCCCTACCACTTTATATAATTTATGGCAACTTGAAAGAATGTTATCTCTTTCTTTCTTCATTTCAAAAGTATTTTTGATAAAATTTAAAATTTTTTATTTTTTTATTAATTTTAAATTAATATATTTTTAATGTTTTCAAATCATTTTGATGTGCTGATGTCAAAAATAATTTTTTTAAAAAAAAATATCATTCATATGTATTTTAGCATGAAAAACTATTTGAAAAGCAACTGCAACTACATTGCCAAATACAGTCGATCTTATTACCAATCATTTATTAAATAAAATTATCAATTATTTATTAAATAAATAAATAAATAAGAGTTTGGGTGTATGAGGTTGACAAAAGCGTCCTTTCAAGCCATAAAATTCATAAATCTAAGCTCTAAGAAATTATTGCATGAGTGTCCTTTCATTTTCACCAAGCCTGGCAGGTCAACCAAGGCAATCACATCATTGTGTCAATTAATTACAAATAAATAATAATTAAAATTGTTTGGTAAAATAAATTAGATTTTTACAATAACTCGTTCTACAAGTTTTTAAATATATTTTTTTTAATAAATAAGTTCTATAGAACTTCGTTGGTGGCAAAAAGGAAATTAACCCCTACCTAGTTTTAAGTGCATATATTCTTTCCAATAAATAAATAAAAGTTAGAATTGCGTCCATGTAGAAAAAGAAAAGAAAAGAAATATTCATGCCAAAAAAAAAAAAAAAGCAATGCGGATGTAGCATAGGCTGCCTACCTCAATGACTCAAGACTACTCTTTCTGCTATACTTTGTTTGTCCGCTATCAAATTTTCAACTAGTTATCATGATATTACTTTATTTTCCATGCTTAATCTCAAAAAAACACTAAAACTGTAAATTTTCATATATTTTATGTTATAAAATGACTAAATATATATTTTATGTTATAGCATAACTAAATTTTTTATAAGAAAATGAATTTTTCTACTCCAAATCCCCGTAACTAAAGAATTATTTATGCATCTATTTTTTTTTCAACAAAACATGTCGTTTTTATTAACATTATGATTTTTAAGAAATTAAAAACTAAGAGTAATTAAAATAAATATTCATGAGAATTTCAATAATTAAAATTCAAGAGGAAAAATATATTTTTTAGGAAAAACTCCCTTTTCTTTCTTTATTTATTTTTTTTATTTTGGCAAAAACATATGTTTCTTATTAGTAGTGTGTTTAAAAACTTACATGATTTAAAAGGCAAGTTTAAAAAAAAAAACCAAAATATCATGCCTCGAGTAAAATAATATTTATCACAATATCATACTTATCATATTTATCATGATTTGAAAAATAAGTTTCAAGCTAAAAACAATATTTTACTGGAAGAGTAAAACACATATGTATTTCAGTTTAATTTATAATTATATTGTTCAATATTAGAATTTCAACTATTTATCATAATATCATTTATTACTTTATTTTCTATTTATAATCTCAAAAGGATCTA
>Ga0325402_1004678_pt1 | contig 12655 bp, 6 predicted proteins | sample PopdelMetagenome_22_FD_207212 | JGI IMG/M metagenome (GOLD analysis project Ga0325402, IMG submission 207212) | Populus deltoides microbial communities from Bellville, Georgia, United States - Xylem-PdKOR-R3 | ecosystem: Host-associated > Plants > Phyllosphere > Stem > Wood/Secondary xylem... | reverse complement strand
TCTAAGGCATTTAATAGCTTTGGTTTTGTAGGTTTCCAGGAATCATCTTCCACTACTGTTATTAGCTCTGTATGTGAATCTATTTTCATCAAGAAAATCAAGTAAATTGAAGTTCTTGCTTTTCAAGTCTACTACTAGATTGCTGTTAAGGCTCAGTTTTGGGATTCTCGGCCTGTATAATAAACTTATGAGAAAGGATCTTAAAGCAGGCCTTGGAGGGTAAATGAGTTTTTTTGTGGGATCTATTAATCATTCTGAATTGATAGCAGTCATTCTTGAATTGATTTTGGGGCTTCTCGATCTTTTATAATTTGTTTGCTTGGTTAAATTACTTGATTGACTTTAAAAAAAAAAAAAAAAAAATACTTAATTATGGCCTAAGAGATTTTTGTTATTCCACTTTTTCTAGTACAGTGTAATCACTATATTTTCTTTATAATTAAAATTCTCATAACTTGATTTGCTTATTAGTAATTTCATAATGTTTTTTGAAAAATAAAAAAAATAAAAAGCTTCCTAGCATCACTTGAATTTGTTTTCTTCATATGTTCAGAACTTGATTCATGGTGATGCGCTGAACACCAATATTGGTTTGCATAAGTTATTTTTGTTGTTGTTTTTTTTATTTTAAATTTTTAATACTCGATTCATTATAATTAAGTTTTTTGAATTTGTTTCGATATGAGTTTCATGATTTTATCACGATCTCATATCTTAAATTAAGAGGATGGCAAGGTAATTATAATTGATCTGAATAAATCTAATATATTGATATTTTAATATATTTTTTTTAAGAATATATCATCCAATATATCATAGAATACTTAAAAAAACATTATTGATAATATACATCATTTTTTTTTAAAGAAAATAAAAAAGTTTAATGCTGATCTACTTTTTAAGCTGTTCCTAGACAGCCATGTTTGCCAATTATTTTTTGCTAAGAAACAAGCACTAAAGTGGTGAATCTACAAGTCTCCAGATGTGGAGAGCATTCCAAATATATATATATATATATATATATATATTCAAATTAATGGTGAATCTCCTTGGCATCACTTTTCAACAATACAGCTGTTGATGTCTATTTTTTTTCTTGAATAAGAGCTGTATTCATTTTCCCCAATTTTGGTGTTTTTCAAATTTCATCACTTGCACAGATTTTTCGTTTTTTTCATGGGGAGGGTTTTCCCAAAGTAACACAGTAGAAATAAAATATTAGGGATGAAAAATTAATTGGGAAAATAGTATAGTTTGTAAAGCTGCAAATGCCATCTATGATTTAAAAAAAAAAACATTAAACTTTTTTAAAAGCTATTTTAAATTTTAAATTTAAAAAATAAATAAATATTATCTATTATCTTTATCTCAACCGTGATAAAGATAATATTTGAAAATATAAATTTCCAATTATAAATATAATAGATAAGATTTATTGGGTTGACCCTTCTTAATAATAAACAAATATAAATTAATAATTCTATTCTTGATAGAATTTTTTAATTGAAATCTCCAAATTAAAAATTTTATTTTGAAAATAAAATATTATAATATTTTTTTAAAATAAATTCCCAATTATAAGATTACTTAATTCAAGTAAACATTATAGAAGCCACTAGATATCAGTTTAATACTATTCACCACTAAATAATATAAAAACAAATACCAATAACACTAAATAAATTAAAAAGAACAATAAAGAAGATAAAAATAATTATACCAGAACCTATATGGATTACTAAACAACTCAAGGCTATCCTTATGAAAGAAGAACCGTAAAAAAAAAAAAAAAGAAATTTCAAAGAAAAAATAAGAAAACATCAACTTAAAAAAAAAACACAAGAAAACCCAGACGAACCTCCTAACCTGGTTTAATTTTAAAAAGTTGAAATTCGTTAAATCATAGACCCGAGTTCAATTAAAAACTTAATTGTCAACCAATTTAATTTAATAAAAAAAAACTAACAAAAGCAAAAAAAAAAAGAAAAAGGAATGAGGATAAAATTTGAGAGAAAAACACTTAAGGAAGATGAAATTTGAAAAACAAATTAAAATAATATTAAATAAAATAAATAGCAATGAAAAGAATGAATAGCAAATTTGAAAGTTAAAAAATCATAAGGAATGAAATTGAAAAACAAATTGTAATTTAATAGATTATTTATAGATTAAAAAATAATAGAGGGTGAAATTAAAAAAAATATAGAGGGCTTATCTAATAGAATCAAACCCAAAAAATAAAAAAAAAACCCAAAAAAATAAAAAAAATAGAAACATAAGCTCAAGAAAAGGGAAAAAAATCAAGCAAACCTGGTCCTATAACTTATGAAATTCTGGAACTGAATTCAATCAAGAAACTAAACTCAACAAATTTAATTTTGAATGATAAAATTAAAAAAACAATATCAATAAAAAATGCAAAAGAAATAACAACAACAACAAAAAGAATAGGGATAAAATTTTAAAAAAAAACTTGAGAAGGATAAGATTTGAAAAAATAAAATAAAAATGATCTCAAACAAAATAAGTCTCAATGAGAAACAAATTTGAAAAATTAAGAAATCACGAAAGATGAAATTGAAAAACATTTATAATTTGATATATTATTTATAGATTTAAAAATAATAAAGGTGAAATAGAAATAAATTGTTGAGGGCTAACTTGATAGAATTAAATAGCAAAAATAACAAAAAAAACCGATAACAATTGAAAAATTCACCATCTTTTCATGAATGATATTTTTAGTCTAATAATCTGTGTTATAGGTTTAAAAAGTTTATATAGCCCCATGTCATCCTTTATTTTTTGTCTTATTGCTTTTATTTTTTTTGATTTCATTAGTCAACATTAATTTTTTAAAATAAAAATCAGTCATTCAAGCTTTTTTTGAATTTATTAAATAAATCAATTCACGTAGAATTAGCTTTTATATAATTTTATTAAAAACTTGCAACAGACAAAGATTCAGGTAAAAGGATTTCAAAATTTATCTTTTCATCCGGGTTTAATAATATTAAGAAAAATTCTTCACTTTTTTAGTGGTTTTTTTATATTTTTTTAAAAAGTAATTAATCCGCAGCATACAACAGGCCAATAAACCAATCATCTATATATTCCATGGGATAGCAATGGGCTGCATCGGTTTGGTCCTTCTATGGACTTATACTAAGACCAAATGCTCCACTGTATGTGTTCAATCAAATTTGTTAGCTGAGTAGTTATTTAAATAATTATAACTTATTTTCAAAACAATTTTTGGAAGATTATTATTCAAAATTATTTAGAAACAACGACGCCTAGGATTTATTGACCCTTTTTGTTTTTTGTTTTCTTTCATTCCTAATTAATCTAATTTTTGGCAGAATCCTTGGTTGAGTCTTAGTTCGACAAATGGACTTATAGAATGATAATTTTGAATTCCAATTATTGATTGAATCTGTTACTATTCTGAATTTCATAAAAGAAAAAAAAACTGGGATATTACGTGATTAGTTGGTATTTAATATATACAATTCAACCCTAATTGATTTTTTGTTTTTTATGTCTAAATACTAAGTGATTTTGTTTTTGAGGTAATTTTTGTAGTTATGGTTTGAAAAAAATAAGTTTTAAAAAAGTGTGGTTAGTTAGTTTAAATGTGTTTGGTAAAAATTATGGTTGAGATTTATGTATAACAAAAAAACATATATAAAATGTTTGGTAGTTGTGTGGTTACGATTGCTTTTCAAAGTGCTTTTTACTTGGAAATGCATCAAAATAATCTAATTTTTTTTAAAGCGCTTTTGAAACACAAAAACAAATAGAGTTTTACGAAAATCAATTACAAAAATATATAAAAACTTCTTTTTAATTTTTCAACAAGTTTCATGATAAATAACACAATTTAGTATGTAACCAAACACCTTACTGTCTTACCAAACACAAAAACTATAAATAAACAAACGCAGCTAAATAGCATCTTTCAATCGAAGCTTGATGACGGCAGCCTCACTTTTTCTGGTATCTCGCTTTGAATAGAACCCTATCACGAATAAGAGAGGGAGCGGACCGACCAGATAAAGCCCTTTCAATTAACCCCTTGCTTCTCCTTCCGCCTTGGAGCACCGCTTCATTGATGAGAATGCCACCACCTTGCAACTAGGACAGGAAGCGTAACCATTTGTCTATGCACTTAGCATGGAATGAGAGCTTATAATTAGGGAAACTCCTAGCCATTTCTTAACCCCAAGCATTCTTCAGTAAACAACACACTAAATTGAAGCATATTCATCTTAGCCTTCCGTTTGCTGGTAATTTGGGCCATAAAGAAATCAATGGACCAATCTACTATTCCTTGCCAATAATTAAGTGTCCAAAATCGACACTTCAAGAATTTCAAGATGGTATTGGTGTGGTGAATGAAGGTGTGTTGTCAAAAAAAAAAAAACATCCTAATTGCTGTCAAGGACAAAAACATCATGCTGGATTCTAAACTCAATGCTTGTTTAGGAGATTTTGGTCTTACATGTGTTGAGAATGAGAAGATATCCTATGAAGAGATAGAGGGACTGCTTTTTTTTTAATATTTTTTTTGGTTTAGCAGAGGTAGTGTCCTCGTGGACGATGAGAAGATGCTCGACAAACCCAGAAACCAGTCCTGCTAATGCAACAACAACAATTGGTGATGAATGGGAAAATGATTACTAGCAAGCCTTTATATGTTCACTTGCACCACGAAAGGAATATGAAAGAGTCATGCTAAAGGTTGATTTTCTCCAATAAAACTAGTTGTACGCTCAACCTTGATTGAGATTAAGAAAAATATAATTTAAATTTGAGAATAAGTTTTTTTTAACAGATGAAGAATGATGTAGGAGATTTTGATCAAATGCATAATTTTACAATAACAAGTATAATTTTTTATTTAGTAATTAAATCAAGTACAAGTTAGATAAGCTAGCAAGATTTTCACAGAGATGATCAGAGAAATGAAGAAAAGCAAAGAATAGAGATGAAGAGAAGAAAAGCAGAGAATAGAGATGAATAGAAGCAGAGAGAAATTCTGCAGTGCAGAGGAAGAAGAAAAGGCTTCTGTATTCTTTTCTTATTCACTGTTTACTAACACTATTACATTTCTTTTATATCAATTATGATTAGAAGCTTGTTTACGTAATCTAACCAACAGTAACAGATTTTCTTAACTGTCTAACAATATTAACAACTTTCTAACCATTTTATTCTCTATTCTTTTGACATGTGGCAAAAGTAGACCTTTGATATCTTGACATTCCCCCTCAATCGCAGGCTTGGAGGAGCCAAGCATAAGATTGGAACAGTGACGCTGAAATAAAAGAATAGACAGACCTTTAGTTAGTATATCAGCAAACTGTTCTGTAGAAGAATATGTTGTTGAAGCCATAGAATCTGGAATCATGGACCCTGCGAGTATACTTGAGCAGATTGAGCTTCAAATTGCTAATGTTAAGGAGGAATCTTTTAGCAGGAAAGAAATACTTGAAAAGGTTGAGAAATGGTTGACTGCATGTGAAGAGGAGAGTTGGCTTAAGGAATATAACAGGGATGACAATTGATACAATGTTGGGAGAGGTGCTCATCTAACTCTCAAGAGTGCTAAGAAAGGTCGTAATTTGGTTAATAAAATGCCAGGTATGGTGGAGGCTTTAGCTTCCAAAACCATGACATGGAAAAGCTAGAGAGGCGTTGAATTCTTATATGATGGTATCCACCTTCTTTCTATACTTGAAGAGTACACCATATTACGCCAGGAGAAAGAGGAAGAAAGACGGGGGCAGCGGGATCAAAAGGAACATTTTTTAGAGTGTAAAAGATAGAAAAGAAGAGAATCAAAGATTGAGAAGAAAGAATCTTGCAGGAAGTTGAAGATTTGAAAAAGATTTTAGAAGTTATGTTCTTTATAGAATTAATTTTTTTGTAGCTATTCGAGGCTACTAGCCCCCTAAATTTATTTGGGATTTGTCATATTTTTCATGTTTAATAACTTTTTTTTTCAAGCATCATAGTATAGTTGTAATACGAAGCTGTGATCATAAACAATAAATTTCAGAGTATTTTTTTTTTATTGTGAAAATTGTTTAGTGCTAGGGTTTCCAAACTCTTTTCGTGTAGCTCTTTCTGTCAACCTTTCAATCTTAGTTTGTTTTTGTTATTTCCATCTGCGGTAACAGTGAAGCTATGACTGTTGGATCAAGCCACATCTTAAGCGGCTTGCCGGAATGGATATTAGCGCTAGTTAACGCGAGGCTACTCATAACAACGTCACAACAGGTTTGACGATGCCTTAGGGCACATCTTGCATAAATGTGAAGAACTATAACAACAAAGGATAATGATATAATTGCAGTGCTGAACATAAACCTGCTATTTAAATCATAATTAGTACTTAAATGATTAAAAACTGGGCGCCATCGCCACCGGTGTAGGGCATGAAGGGCGGGCCGAAAGGACTCGGAGGAGGATCATGGCTAGCTAGCTTCAGTGCAACTCAAGGGAGTCGGGTTTCTTTGGAAATTTCCAAAACATACAGAAGATACTCCAGGACAATTTCAAGGGAATGGACTCTTGATTGTTGACTTTCAAGTTTTTTTCTTTGTTTTTTTTTTGGATTCGAGGAAACCTTACCTTCCGAAAAGCGTATTTTGTGGGCCCAGGAGAAAGTAAAACCCTGGCTGTCCCAAGCTCTTACAAGAGGTGCACACCCTGACTCGAACTCGAGACCTGCTATGCAGATCTCAAACCCATTTTGCTTGCGTTTACTTTTTGAGCTATAATAAGATTTCTATTTTCTAGATTAATTTGTCTGAAAATTATGTCAAGATAATGATATTCAGAAAGGAGAAAAAGAGTCTTGAAGCGGGTAGTATAAGAGAAGAAAAAACACTCGAAAGAAAAGTAAAATCGATGAAGAAATACCTTTCGTGTACTAATATCGTTGCAGATTAATATAGTTCTAAAGTTAAAAAAAAAATAAAGCGCAAAAAAATATATTCAAGTATTGGTGACACATCTTCTAAAAGAAATATATTTTAGCCAGAGATAGAATGATATCTTGATTTAATACCGATATGGAAAAATATTTGATTTATTTGGGTTTACTTAGGTTGACTTGCAAAATTCATGGGGATAATTTAAAAAAAAAATTAAAAAGCTCAATCTTAAATTAATTTAATGTTGAAGGATAAAATCAGTAAAAAATAGCATTTGATTAAAAAATAAAATAAACTCGAGTCAACCAAACAAACTTGTGATGCAAGTTATGCACGTAATTAAATTCAATATTTTTTTATTTAATTATATAAAAATAAAACACATGATATTTTTTTTTGTTTGGAACAACATATTTTTTTAAAGTAAAAAAAATGGTGATAAGAACGTGGGGCTGAGATAATAAAAGTAAATTATTAATAACAAATGGTGAAATTATTTTTTTATGTTTGAGTTAAATAAAAAAAATACATTATCAATAATGAAGGGTGAAGTTAATTTTTTTTTAAATAAAATAAAATTAAAGGACAATAAAAACCATTAAACAAAAAAATAAACAAATAATAGTTTAAATATTGTAAGTTAACTCAATAAATTCGCTACCCAATTTGTTTTTTTATTTGTTTTTAAAAATAAATATAAAATAATATAAAAAAAACCCAACGGAGCTGGACATTAATTAAAACAAAATAGAACAGTGGGCTTTCCAGTTCAGCCTCATGCATGGGTCTGTCTCATTATTTTTTTAATTTTTTAGGGGGTGGATAATTTTATTTTATTTTTTATAAAAAAACAGCAAATAATACGTCATGTATTTTTAAAGATTTTGGCGACTGAGGGTGGTACAAAAATGGCCAAAACACAGTTTTGAAACTTACAGTTAGAATCGAAAAACACAGTTTTGAAAGGGAGATTAACAGGTAAGAAGATCAGTTGGGCAGGCTTGACAATGGACAAAACCGAAAGGAAATGGCCCCAGTATTCGTGTCTTGATTAATTAACAAGCTGCGTGCCTAGCTAGCTAGCTAGCTCTTTCAATTATTTACACGTCCTCATTTCGACAATTCCTGAAGTGGTACAACTATTTAGAGTTGTGAATTGTGATTCTTTCACGTTGAGAACAGCAGGGCTACCTAGCTAGCTACATGTCCAAGCACTGGCGTGCTGTTATGGCTATCTTATTGTTATATGCTTTCACCTACATGAAGCATGCTAAATACAGGTGAAATACCAGACCTACCTTCTATACATAAGAGTCTGCCACACCATTTCTGTTCATTTCTGTGCCTTTTCAGTTGTTTTTTTTCCATAAATACAAAATCTTTTGATGCCATGCCAACACAGCGCCATATCATGGGTTGACTTGCAGTTCTATATGCAGACACATCTTTCTTCTTCTTTACCTAAATCCATATCTTTCTTAATTTGATTCTTCTTTATATTCAACTTATTTTCTAAGCATATCCAAACCAGTAGGGATAGACTAAATGGACCATTTCCCTTTGTTTTATTCTGCTTTTCATCCTCACTAAGTAAACAAAAGGAAAAAAATCCTATAGTCTAGCTTATGCAAAATCGATCGCAAACCAAAACACCAAAAAATAAAGCCTCGATTTCCCCTACTACTCATCCATACAGTTTCATTCGATGCTGGCTACTCAGATAGTATATAATGCTGGAAATAAGTGGATGGCTAAAGATTTGGGTTTAGATATGAAAGCTCTAGAGCAGAATTCTAGAGGCAAAGATAGGCAGGCATTGATGAGAGATGAGAGGAAATGAATTATTGGAACATGCAGTTGGTCTGAAAACTCCGTACATTATGGTCACATATCCAAATTCAACCCTATGCAGTTTGAAAAGTTTGCATGACCTTTAGTTATTGGAAGAAATCTGGCCAAAGAAGAAAGAATCAGGAGATCTAGTCTATGATCAAGTCCTATTCAACAAGACTTCTAAACAGGAAGATATACCATGATATGACCTGACGAGATATTACCTAACCTTGTATATTATGGGGAAACAAATTGAAAAAAGGAAAAAAAACACAGCTTTAATTCAAGAAGTGAAATGTCTTCCCTCCTTTGAGAGAAGATAAAATACGGCAACTACTAGTTATGAAGTGTGGCATTCCATGCATTGTGCTTGGGAGCAGAAAATGCGTAGACAATCAATTTCCTAAAAGGGAAAAGAGGAAGGACACATGAGAATTATAGTGACCATGAGCTTCTCTCTAGTGTTGTGTTTGTCTAAGAAAGAAGATCATAATATTGTGGGTTTGCAGCAATAGCAAAAAACAGCAAAAATGGTAAATAATCCAAAATATTCAAGTCTAGCAGCAAATTAAGATTAGGTAACAGTCCAACATAGTATTATAGAGTTGAGCCGAAAGAGCTCACTTAATAAACAAATAAGAGCAATATAAAATTCTTGGAGAATCCATTTAAACATTTTTGGGGAAAAAAATGTTGAATCCAACCAGATGTTTTCTTCTCATAGGCCAAAGTATTCAACTGAAATCGCTTGAATTTCTGCTCCTTTCCTTAATTTTCATCAGTTTGATAATCAATCACCCTGGTTGATTCCGTTGTATACTAAAATTAAAGAAAAATAAGTAATTAGAGAAGAGTTATTGAGGAGATTTTCGAAAATTTCAATGGAAGGAAACTCATTTTCTTCAGTCATTAAAGTTGAAGTACCTTGCACATGAACAAGATGTTCAGCTCTATAATCAATTCTGAGAATTTGGAGAAGAGGGTGGCCTGTCTGAGACAACATTATGCTCATTCTCACCATGAATTCGTGCTGGAATGCTAAAACCGGCCAATCCCTCAGACGCAAACCTGCTGCCAAAAATCAAAGACTGATGAAGTTCCTGTGTTCTATGATGGTCTGTGGATGCCATATGAAGATCATTCCATGCGCGAATGGAAATCGGAAAACTGGACTGAAGGGTTCCCCTCTGAGAGAATGCTGAGCCTTGGGCTAACATTGCTTGGTGTGGTGTCAATGGTGGGGGGTTAAATGTAAATCCCCCAGCAACTCTATTGTCTGCATTTGTGTCGTTGCCCCAAGCCATCATTCTCTGAAAATTAGTATCAAACCCTACTGGAGCTGACCCTTCAAAAAGAGTCTGATCAGTAGAAGGTGCATGGGTTGTGTCTGCCTGTGACTGCTCATGAAGTAGAACTTGGTCTTGGAAAGAGTGGAGGGATAGGCCAAGATCTTCAGTGTGGTTTGCGGTTCTTGAAATTACAGTAGGATAGCTTTGGAAGTTCATTGATGAGTTTGTGGAGCTTGTTGGGAAGAAAGATCTCATGGTATCAGGAATGGTATCAGGGTCTATAGTTGGTGCAAGGAAAGATGAACCATTGCTTGGATTGTGATCAGTCAATTGCCCGTGGAGCTGAAAACTATAGCTAGATGATTCTGGTTCCTCTGCAATTGCCATTTCACTAGATCCAGCGTTCTGGTTTTCCTCCAAGTTCGCATTAATATTATTAGCTGGTGGTTGCCACGGTGGCAGCTCAGCAAGCCTGTCAATTGAATTCTTTGCTTTCTTGATAAGCCAATCAACAGCTTTGCTGGGTCGATCATAGCCTAGCCGGTCTTGAACATCATAGAATTGTATTGCAGTGTGTGCAGATAATCGAACCCTGCGGTCCCTAGGACCTTTGGCTGTGTAAACCTTGCTGTGCCGATCTTTACGCCCTGTGGACCTAACAATGTGGCCACCTTGGACCTGAATAATTTCTCCTCCGTCGTTCTTCATTTCTGGTCTTTGTCTATATTTTGCATATTCAATGGTTTGGCGTAATGATTGCGTTTTAGGTACTGCTTCTGTTTGGTTTGAATTTATGTCTTCCCCATAGTGTTGTTGGTTTTGGAGAAGTTGAGGGCGTTTGGAAAGGCTGTGTATGCCTAAGCTATGCTCTTCTGTTTCTTCTGGTCTTGGTTGTATGATTTGGTGGATAGGATTCTGTGGATGCTGCTGATTTCTCTGGAAATCCAGATTCTTAATCTTTAGATTTTGCTCTCCTAAAAGTTTTTGATTTCTCAAAGGTTTTATAGTACACTAAATTATAAACTCCTTGCTTTGCTCCCTTTTAATCTCGATTCTTCTACTGTTGTCGCTTCCTGCTGCCACAAAACATAAAGCTGATACTCCTCCTGCTATTGCTGCTGATCCCAAAAACTCCTGCCATTGCACTCCTCAGATTCCACACCCCAAGAACACCACTATGTCCAAAATCCACACAACACAAGAAAAACCAGCCTACCCAAAAAACTTGATTTCAAGTTTTTATAGTAAATTTATTACCAACTCATCTATCTTTATCTCTACAGAGAGTAAGATGTCAGAGGAAAAATAGACTAGAATGGGATGAGTTTCTCTATGCAAGCTCAAAAATTTGCGAGCAAAACAAAACAAGATTGAACTAGAATTTGGACCAATACTCCCTATGAAAGAAGAAAATTGAAATATAAAGATTTAAACAAACTGAAAACTTCGGAGAAATGAGAGAGATAGAACGAGCTTTGCTCTTTACTACAAGAGTTTGAAGATGGAGGAGGAAGGTAAAGGGAAAAGTTAGGCAGCAGTAATAGGAGAGCAAAATCCTAACTTGGCCTATGGGAGCTATTTTGATGCTTCTGAAAAGGGTGGCAGAGTCTGGTCAGAAAGGAGATTAAAGATATTTTGTCATCACAGCCCCACAAAACACTAATGTAACAGCAACATCTTAAGTTGAAAAAATAAAAAAAAATCTATCCGTCCATCTATGTTTCTAGTTACCCCACTCTCTCTCTCTCTCTCTCTCTCTCTCTGCTAGTTGCTGCTTTTTCTCAATGGCTTGTTTATCAGAATTGTTGTGTTATAATTAGAGCCATGAATTATAAAGAGATGACTCAATTTGCCACCACTCTTACACACTGCTTTACAAGCTTTGATAATGATATCTAACTGCTTTTTCTGGTTTCTCTTCTATTGTATACTTTATATTTCCACTATTAATAAGTGTGGGTTCACCAAGACAGCCTTTGATTGCTGTTCCTAACAAGAAACACAGATGTGCTTGGCTATGAAGATTTTATTTCTAATAATTTTAAAAAAATTAGATAGCGAGGACGGCGAGGATAGAAAAAGAACCATGTTTATTCTTATTTCATATATATTTTTTTAATTAAAACATTTTTTTTAAAAAATTAATCTTTATTCTTACATTCAGATTTTAACCTTGATTTTAATATTTAACTTAATTTTCACTAAAAAGATAGAAGCAGAAATCATAAAAAAATAAATATGGTACATTTTAACTTTATGTTCGTGCAAATATCTTGTTTAACATATGATTGATTTAATTAATTATTTTATTATTAAATATATTTAGAGAGATGATATAATGACTAATTAAATCATAATTTAATTTTATAATTTTCTTAGCAATTAATCATCTTTTTAATGATGATAGAGCAGTCCCTTTAATTTTAATATGATTTTGATGAGAAAGAAATTGTCATTTTAAATTAGTTAAAAAATAAAAATAAAATTAACTATCATTTGAGGCCAAAATAACTAGCATTATTTATTATTTCAAACAATATATTTTTTTGTTATTTGTTATGTTTTTCTTCTCATTAACAAAAAAAAAAA
>Ga0325402_1004677_pt1 | contig 12655 bp, 9 predicted proteins | sample PopdelMetagenome_22_FD_207212 | JGI IMG/M metagenome (GOLD analysis project Ga0325402, IMG submission 207212) | Populus deltoides microbial communities from Bellville, Georgia, United States - Xylem-PdKOR-R3 | ecosystem: Host-associated > Plants > Phyllosphere > Stem > Wood/Secondary xylem... | reverse complement strand
GGTCGCCGAGGGGGGGGGAGAGAGAGAGAGAGAGAGAGAGAGAGAGAGAGAGAGAGAGAGACGGCATAAAAAGAGAAAGACAAGGGAGGGAGGCTGGTTTTTTGGATTACTTTGGACCCAAATTTCTCCTCCTTCAGACCCTAAAATCCATCTCTATTTATAGACAGTGGAAGAGGAAAATCTTGTCTACACTGGGAAAAACTTGCAGCCCTTAATTCAATTGGAATGGATCCCAACTGTTGGTTCATAGTAGGCATCCTGAGTTGTCAAATTTGCAGGAAAATGCTGATTGAGTTGGCCCCTTTAGGCGGGCACCGACGCCAATGGGTTATTATTCAGCTTGAACGGGCAATATAGAGCTGTAGAGAAATTTCAGAGGATCATTTGTTTGCAAGATTTGTCAACTTTGATGGACCTTAGATGCATTAAATACACCTACAAAGTAGCCTCCTTAAGTTGTTATTTCAGAGAAAATTAAAGAAGAAGATGAACAATATCGGAGTTCTTTTTTGGCCAAAGTTCATTTCAGTCCTCCCTCTTTAAATTTGATTTAATTGCACCCCTACTTGACTCTATACTTTTGATTTAGTACAATTTAGCCCCTTCCGAACTTGACTTAGAACCCCGAATTCACGTGCATTTTGCACTGTGGTCTTTGGTCTTGGTTTTAATCCTTAACTAACCATTAAACTTTTAATTTTTTCAATTTCACCCCCGGTTTTGGTTAATTAAGCCCCTATAGTTTGGCGCCTTTTGCAGATTGGTCCTTGGCTGCGAATTTGGTCAATTTAACCCTTAATTGACCCAAAAACTTTAATTTTCTTGCAAATTGGCCCCTGATTTCAATCAATTAACTTGGTAAAAATTAAATTTGATCTCTTAAAATTCCTGTTGTTACCTATTTTTAGGTTAAAAAAAAAGAGAAAATACAAAAAAATATATCAAAAAATATTCGGAAGAAATCTAAAAAATAATAAGAGCGAGAAAAGGATGCTAGAATACTGAGAAAGACCAAAATTAATTGAGGAGGTTCAAAAATACAAAAAAGTTGAAATTTAACAGTATATTTTTTTATTGATGAGAGCCCTATTGACAAAGAAAAGTCTAAAATCAGATGTTTATGGACTTAATTAAATTTTATCTAAGGTTTAATTGAATTTATAGAGGGTTGAATTGTAAGAAAAATTGATTTTTAAGTCAATTTAAGCTTTTATTGGAAGAAATTAAAGTTTTGGGGTCTAATTATAATTTTGAGGAGTTGATTTGATCAAATCAAGGGCTTAATTGCATAATTATTGAAGTTCGATGGCCAATTAGGGACTTAATTGAAACAATATGAATCAAAGGACCAAACCGAAAAAGGTGCTAAAATCGAGGGATCCAATTACAACTTTTCTGGGGGGCTTGATTACAAAATTGTAAAAACATTCAAGGACCAAATCAGAAATATTTTTTTGAAATTGAAAACGGCGCCGTTTCATTAAGAATTTCGCGCACTGTTCATGGTCTTCTTCAAAAGAAAAAACGGCTGGTTATGAAGAGACAAGGGAGGCGTTTTTTGCAACAGTAGAGCTGCTTCAGGGGAGCATGTCTCACGCCAACCGTTACCAACTTACCATTACTTCAGCAAGAACGTTCCTGGAAAACGCATACATTCTCTGGCTATAAAAGCCAGAGATGAGAGGACCCGAGGGAGGGAAAAACAACGAGACAGGGGGGAAGAAAGAAAAGGAGAGAGAACAGTGAGAAATAAAAAAGCAGAGGGGGACGTAAGGAAGAACTGGGCAACAGAGGGAGGAAGATAACAGAGGGGGGAAAGAAAAACAGTGGAGGGGGAACGTAAGGAAGAGGAAAAGACGATATAGAGAGGGAGGGAGAGAGCTGAAGAAAAAAAAACGGAGGCTCACGCCTCTGCACAGAGGGAGAAGAGCCACCGCCCACAGCAACTCCACCAGCCAGCAACCTCCACAGCAGCACACACGACAACAGCACTGTGAGAAACAGAAGAAGAAAACAGAAACAGAGGAGAACAGAGCAGAAGAAAAAACGCAGAGAAGAAGAAGAAGAAAGGCCGACCACAGTCCAAGCCATTCTCCGGTCAGCAACCGCCAGCAGCACCGCTATCAGAGCCACCGCAGCACACACGACAACAGCACCGTGAGAAACAGAAGAAGAAAACAGAAACAGTGGAGAACAGAGCAGAAGAAAAAAAGTAGAGAAGAAGAAGAAGAAAGGCCGACCACCGTCCAAGCCATTCTCCGGTCAGCAACCGCCAGCAGCGCCTCCTGCAGAGCCACCACAGGTTATCCCTCTTCCCCTTCTTCTTCTTCTTCTTCTTCTTCTTCACACCGGTCTCCAGTGTTCGGCTAAGGAACAGTGGAGAGTGAATTATAATTCACTCTCCACTGTTCACGTAGCATGTGAACAGTGGAGAGCCACTGTTCATAGCTGGCCAATTCCGGCCTGGCCCACGTCAGAATAATGGAGCCGGGTACGGCCTAATCCAATAAAAAACATTTCGGAAAATTTGTGATTTTTCCGAGTATTTTTCTACTAAGTTTTTCTTAATATTGGTTTGTGTTTTTATACTGTAAAGATATAAATCTGGCATTAAAATAGCTGGTTTTCATCAAAACATTTAAAAATAAAAAATAAAAAATAAAAAAAATAATTTTTTTTTTATGAATACGATCAAGTCTCTCAAAGAAAAAAAATCATATCATATTTTCATACAACAAAAATTCAAAAAATAGGTATTAGCATGCATTTTTGGCTTTAAGAACCAGTTTATTAAAGTCACGAAAACTAGGCTAATATTTTAAAAATTCAAAAAAAAATTATTTTGTTTTCTTATACATAAGATGTATTCCGGATATTAAATTCTTTTGTTGAGGTTAGAATGGTTAGGTTTTACCCGATAAGATAAGTATTTCCTTACCGAGGAGAACTTTTCTTAAATCATAGACGAACCAATAATTACAAAACACGACAAGATCTTAGATTTTATCAAATAATAAAATAATGCAGTCTACCTAAGGTAAGGCGTATTTGTGGTGCTAATACCTCCATTTACGCAATCAGTTCCCGTACCCGATCCATGAGACCAGTTAGGGTTCCCAATGACCAAAATACTAGGTGACGACACCCATTCCATTTTTCCACTAATAAAAGACAAGAATTCCTTGTTTCTACATATTTGCCAGATAGATAGATAATACATTTTTTAGAGTGGATGTTTTTTGCCGCGACGCCGCACATGTGCGCCATTTCCAATCTTCTCAATTAAGCTCAAATCAGGCTCTTAAACTTAAATTTTCATCAATTAAGCTCAAAATAAAATTAATTTGACCCATTTAAAGTATAATTAAGTCCTTGCACTTACTTAAATCCTTCAATTGGATCCAAATTAATTCTTAAACATAATTAAAATTCAATATGGCATTTGATTAAATCAAATTAGCCTCTTAAAAATTTAATTACATCCTTGGACTTAATTTTTATGCAAATTCATCCAATAATCATTTAATTTGACCTTGAGTTTGCATTTTTTTCTCTATTTTGGGCATAATAGGGTACAATTAGGCCTTGAATTTCCTTCAAAATTACAGCTTGGTTTTTATGTATTTTTTTAATCTTCTCCTGTCTGCTTTCTTTACGTCGCCAGCCTTTATTTATTTTTTTTGAAAAAAAAATGATTTTTGGGGAATAACCCAGAATTAAATGAACTAGATTAAAAAGGGAGCAATTCTTATTATGATTTGGTGGTATGTTAATTAGGAAACATTTGATTATCTTGATATAAAATACAAAAATAGTAAGGATAAAAAAGATATATTTATATGTATTTTATATAATTTTGAAACAATTTCTTTGTATTTTATATATTTATATGTCCGTGTAGAATGCACGTTCTGCATGCAAGGAAAATAAATCCAGAAAAAACAAAAGTGAGGGGGGAGGGCTTTACCTGGGGTCGTCGATGGCTGAAGGCATCTTCCCATGCGGCGAGTGGTGGTCCAAGACGGTATTTCTCCTTCTTTCTTTGTGTGTTTATTATTGTTTTTGTTTTGTTTTCTCTTCTCTTGTTTCTTTGTTTTTTTTTTTCCTGTTCTTTCCTCTCTGCCTTTCTCTCTTCCTCTCCTTTCACTCTATGTAATCTATTTTTTTCTCTGTTTTTCCCATTCCTCTAAAATTTCTCCTCCATGTCTGATTTTTTTCTATTTCTCTTTCCTCCCCCCACTCTGTATCTAGTTCTCCCCTTGTATTTATAGAAGGCAGGGGGAGAGGGCCACCCTACCCTGTCTAAGCGCAAGGTAAGGTGTCCGGGGCATGGCTATCTGCAATCGCCCCAGAGCATGGGTCTTTTGTTTTTATTGTAATGAGGGTATGGGTTGTAGCTTGTGTCGGGGTTTAGCCAAGTTATGAGAGAGAGAAAGTGAGCGGGAAAAAGGATCTTAAAAAGTCTTCTTCTCCCTTGTCTTTGCATTCGCAGGTGAAGAAGAAGCAGAATAATGCCGTTCAAAACGGCACCATACAATTCTTTTTTTTTTGGCAGAAAAGGAAAATAATTTGGGAATAACCCTAAAATGGGTTAGGACATGCCTCACTATCCAAGCAAAGACCTATCCCATCCTCTAGGGTCTCTATTCTAGATTAATTGTATTTAAACTTATAAATGTTTAAATTTGTAATAAACATTTGAATTTTTTAATAATTTAATTTTTTTTAATTTTTTTATGTTTCTGTTGAATAGATTTTTATAAAATATATATTTTTAAATTATTATTGATGGGGTTATCGATAAACATAGTCTGTTGGTATATTCAAGATAGTTAGAAAAGAATTATTACAAATATCATTGTTTACTCACCGACAGAATAACAAATAGTTTGTTTGACGATTACATATCAAATTCAATAATTGACATACTAACGGACAAAAAATTTACCAATGGAATGACATACGATTATTGTGTTGGTGATATGTTATTTTCAGCGATGAAAATACCAGCGGAATGAAGTGGGTAGAGTTTGTTTTTGAGTGCTTTGTCTGTGTATAAATTTATCTGTAAAACTATTACCGACAAATCACAAATCACTGATGAGAGTTTTTTCGATGGATTATTTTCATCCATGATCACATCAGCAAGTTTTATGCTAATGGACTATGAGTATAAATACCAAGAGAAACTTTCATCAACAAATCTAAAAATTCTAGTAATGATGGATGATGAGTTGTCTACATAAATCTCCACAAGCTTCTCTTATGGCATTCACAATTCTTTCAATAAAATCTTCTTAACGATATGAAATGATAAACATATAATGTATTAGCTAAAAATTCTACTTCACTTATTAACAAGGTGACTATAGAGTACTTCTTTGAACTCAATTTGAATGATGTGTCTCTTATGTTGAAAACAAAACTCGTAGTGCTCTTTCTATCATCCATATCTTCATCTCAATCACTATCACTATAACCCACAAGATCAAAGCTATTAGAATATCCATAAAATAAGCTAAAATCAACAACACTTTTAATATACCAAAGAATTCGTTTCAAAGCTCTAAAGTGAGTCATAATTAGTATCTCCATAAACCTACTCATAAATCCAACTCCAGAAAGAATATCCAGACGAGTGCATGTCAAATATCTCAAACACCCAACTAGGTTTTTGAATGTTGTAAAGGTTATCTTCCCCCTTTTATCATTGTTTGACATCTTCACTCTGCACTCAATTAGAGTATTCTTTTTTGCACAATCATCTATCTTGAACTTTTTAAGAATATTTTTTGCAAACTTATCTTGGCTTATAAAAATTTTATCCTCTCCTTCATCTTAATCCTTTATTAGTATTTGTTATAAAAAAAAAAAAGACAAAAAAAGGAGGCATTGCTCACCTAATTCATGTATGAATATCCCTTTTGACTCGGCTGGCCTACCGTTTTGGGAGAATATTTTATTGACCGGGTTGACGCCAGCAGTCAACAACTATCTTACATTCCCCTGGCATCGTGTTCCATGCCTTTGCAAATTATTAAAGGCTCCAATGCCTCTCTGACAATAAGATTATTTTTTTTTATCTTCCCCGAATATATCATTTATCAAAATAATTAATTTAATCACAAAAAAAACAAATAGATTCAACTACCATTCCATTCCGGAATTTTTTTTTTTTATGATTTAGTGTTATGTTAATCAGGCAGCATTTAATTATCTAAGTTAACTTAATTTACTTGTAATCCAAGATAACAAAAAAAAAGCTCAAATTCCAATAAAGCTAATTTTCAAAAATAAAATTTTAAAAAATTAAAAATAAAATGTGAAAGAAAAAAAACTTAAATTAACTAGAGTTTATTCTATTAATCTACCCCTCATGATATGAGATTATGATAAAAAAAATATTTTAAAAAAATAACATAGAAAAAAGAATCAAAATATTAAAAAAAAAGTAATACTAAGTTAATCTAACTAACATGAAACTTGAGAACTCTAAAAAAAACATAAAAATAAAAAATCTCAAGAACTAATAGTTACATTTAAAAAAAAAAAGGGGGGGGGGGGGGGGGGAATTAAAAAAAAAAAAAAACCCCAAATTTTTGGGGTTTGATTCTTTGTTTATTTTCTTCTAAGGGCATGTATGTAATTCAACAATAAAAAGAAGAGGATTGCTTAATCTTGCTTCCGTCGATCAAAAACGGTTCTCTTCCACCAATATCTATTGACATCCTTCGTAGCTCACTATTATTGAAATGCTGACGTGGGAGTTAGCTTCGTCGTTGTGCCAATATATGTTGTTGTTGTTTAAGAAAATTAAGAATAATGACTTTATTTTCTTCAATAAAAATTAATTGATAAATCAATCTTATTTATAGGTCTTAAGGAATTGATCATGAACATGTCTTAATTAATTTTAATAGCGTTGGCAATTAGACCAAACATTATCGTCGATAAGATGAATCATGCCTTCTCATGACAATCAGACTAATATTGTTTGTGAAGAAATAAAAGGAAAGAAGAATTTTTATTCGTAATCTTCTATTACAGCAGCAGGGGTATATATACACTTTCTGTTACAGCAGAGGAAGCTATGTTTACGATCAAATCAAAGTCTATCTCTATTAACTATTATCCTAACAATTGTATGCAGGGCAACGTAACATTACAGTAGGAGGGAAGCTCTGCAACTTGTGTTGGAGTTAAACTAAAACTCTGGAAGCTGTGTTAAGGTCAGATTCTATAATCTGAATTGCAGGGGGATTTGCAATCCGTGTTGGAGTGGGAGTTTGTTGTCCTTCTTTCAATACTCTCCCTCAAGCTGAATCAAGGGGGTTGATTGAGCCAAGCTTGGATAGCAGACGATGGGAGTGAGCTGAAGTTAGAACCTTTGTAAATACATCAGCCAATTGATCGTAACTGCGAGTGTAACATGGTTTGATAATCTGTGATTGAACTTGTTGATGAATAAAATAACAATCAACTTCAATGTGTTTAGTTCTTTCATGGAACACAGGATTAGCTTCAATATGCATGGCGGCTTGATTGTCACAAAATAGAGTCATTGGAATACTGCTACAAAATCCTAGACCTGACAGAAGACCTTTAAGCCTAATTAATTCACAAGCTGCGGACGCCATTGCACGATATTCAGCTTTATCACTAGAGCGTGCAACAACATGTTGTTTTTTTACTTCGCCAAGAGACCGGATTACCACCAACAAACATGCAAAAACCAGTAGTTGATTTGCGATCAATAGCGTTACCTGCCCAATCAGAGTCATTATATCCAGTAATCCGAGTGTGACCATGATTAGTCATAACAATTCCACGACCAGCAGAACCCTTTAGATAGCGCAGAATTTGCTTAACAAGGCACAGGTGAAAAACTGTAGGAGCATGCATGAACTGACTAACAAGGCTCACTGCGTAGGTGATATCAAGTCGTGTAATAGTAAGATAAATGAGTCTTCCAACAAGATGTTGATAGTAATTGATAGACCGAAGAGGTTCACTAGTTGTTTCAAGCTTCAATTTACTATCCAATGGAGTAGGAGCAGGTTTGGCATCTGTCATCTTGGCATCCTTAAGTAAATCAAGAACATACCTGCATTGATTAAGGAATAATCCTTTATGGGAAACAACCATTTCAATCCCAAGAAAGTATTTCAAACTGCCAAGGTTTTTAATAGGAAAATGTTTTTGCAGAGTAGCCTTGAGGTAAGATATTGTGTTACCATCGTTTCACACAATAATAAGGTCATCAACATAGACAATAACCATTACTTTGGTTGTTGGCCCGAGCTGGACAAATAAGGAGGAGTCTGCATTACTTCGTTTGAAGCCATTGTCTTCAAGAACAACACTCAATTGCGCATGTCAAGCTCGTGGAGATTGCTTCAGCCCATAAATAGATTTGTGAAGCCGACACACTAAAATAGGGTCTGAAATTTGAGGGTGGCCAGGGGGCAACTTCATTTAGACTTCTTCTTCAAGGTTTCCATGCAAGAAAGCATTCTTGACATCCATTTGACACATCAACCATCTATTATTCACAGCTACTGAAAGTAGAACACGAAGAGTATTCATTTTCGCAACAGGTGCGAAAGTTTCCTTATAATTAATGCCAAAGGTTTGAGTATAGCCTTGAGCCACAAGGCGCGCATTGTATCTCTCAATAGATCCATCTGAGTTAAACTCTGTTTTATACACCCAGCGACTGCCCACAACATGTTTATCTTTGGGGAGTCTTACAACACTCCAGGTTTTATTCTGATCAACAGCTTGCAACTCATCATGCATAGCCTGCCGCCATTCATCTTTTGAGTTTGCCTCCTGAAAATTTTGTGGTTCATGCACATCAGAGATAGCAGTAAGGAAGGCAATATGTTCAGTTGAGAGATGTTGATATGTAAGATAATTAGATATAGGATGTCTTGCAGCATAGGTGACAAAGTCTTGTAGCTTTGTTGGAGGAGCATGGTGACGGGTTGGATTTCTACGAGGTTGTGGAAATGGAGAGTGATTATTAGACTCACTCTCAAAAACTTCCTCAAAATCCGTGGTAATTGAAATGACAGGAGGGTGCTATAGGTGAGGCTGAGGGGATTGATTAGCAGAACCATCCCTAGAGTTTGAGATAATAGGAATGACAACTTTTGAGTCAGTGTGTATATCTATAGCTGTAGTGGACAAGTGTCTGTCATGATTGCTACTGTCATCGGCTTGAGAGTCTGTAGTTCTGTGTTCAAAATATGTATTAACAGGGTTGGCACCGCCTTCATCAGTATCCATAACATCAGAGAAGGAGGAAGAGTCGTTTGCAACAACCAATCTATTTGCAAATGAGGTCAAGTCTGTAGTGGCATTAGGCAGAGGAAATAATTCTTTTTGTTGATTCCTGTTTTTGAAGTAGAAAGAGCTTTCTTCAAATCGGACGTCTCTTGATATGAACAATTTTTTAGAAGGAGGATGGTAGCATTTATACCCCTTTTGTGTTGAGGAGTATCCCAAGAAAACACACTTAGCAGCCCTTGGATCAAGTTTGTCCCGGTGTAGGTTTTGTATATGAACAAAACAGGTGCAGCCGAACACTTGTAAATGAGATAGATTAGGAGGCTGTTTCTGCAAGACTTCAAGAGGTGATTTTAACTGTAATACTCAACTAGGAAGCTGTTTGATTAAATATGCAGCAGATAACACTCCGTGAGACCAAAACGTTTTAGGAACATGCTTGTGTAGCATTAAAGCTCTAGTTTTTTTCCAATAAGTCTCTATTTTTACGTTCAGCTACCCCATTTTGTTGAGGTGTGCCAACACAGCTCGACTGATGTGAAGCTAGATACTGTGTCATATTTTTAGACATGAATTCAGTGCCATTATCAGAGCGGAGAATTTTTATTTTCGTAGAAAATTGAGTCATGACCAGCATATGAAAATTTTGAAAAACATGCATGACTTCACTTTTGAATTTTAAGAGATAAATCCAAGTAACACGAGAGAAATCATCAACAAAGGAGATAAAATATTTGTAACCATCAAAAGATTCAATAGTTGGTCCCCAAACATTAGAGTGAACAATATCAAACATCTTATTTGATCTAGATGATGAAAGCGTAAAGGGAAGTCTGGTAGACTTAGACAAATGACAAGTATCACATGGAATATTTTATAAATCCAAATTGGGCATTAATTTGGTGAGGACAATGTATGAGGGGTGAGCTAAGCGTTGGTGCCATAAAAGTTGCTCTTGATGAAACGAAGAAAGAGCAGAAACTTGATGATACTCGTTGTTCCGAGGATGACTCGAAAAATAATAAAGCCCTTTGAAAAAGAAACCTTCACCAATCGTCTTCTTGGTGGCGAGGTCCTGAAAAAGAACTTGTTGAGAGTCAAATATAACATGACAATTTAGTGTTCGAGTGATTTTACCAATGGAAAGTAATTGAAACGGAAAGGAGGGAATGTATAGGATTGAGGATTCTATACTATTGGACATTAATTTAATTTTTTCTTTACCCTTGACAGAGACATGTTTTCCATTGGCAATAGACACATGAGTTGGAGAAGAAAATCCTTCAAAATTACATAAGCTGGTCATTTTATTAGTTATATGATCAGTGGCACCTGAATCAATGACCCAGAAATCATGCACAGTACTAGCTACTAAGGCAGTTTTAAATGCAGTGAAAATACCTTCTGTGTTTTCTTGCGAGAGGTGAGCAGAATTTGCAAGGAAGCTTGCAAACTTACCAAGGAGGGCCACAGAATCAGAGGCAGATGATGTCATGGCAGTATCACCCTTTTCCTTAAGATATGCAGCAAACTCATTGAGAAGAGCATATGGGTTGGTAGAGAAATTCTCAACATTACTGGAAGAAGTACCGGTGAAGTGAGCAGCAGCAACGTCACTTTTGGTGTCATAGCTCCTTTGAGATCTCTTCTTTTTTTTGAAATCCGGCTTCAACTCTGGATGAAGGATCCAACACCTCCCAATAGAATAACCAATATTATGACAATGGTGGCACTTCAACTCAGTCCGTTTACCCTTGTAAGGTCTGTCATTATTCATTGACCTGTTGACAGCATAAACACGAGATTCTGATAAAGAGTTTTTAGAGTCATAATTCATAACCTTTCTGCGAGCTTCTTCCCGTTGGATGGCAGCGCACACACTAGTAAGGGATGGAAGATCAGGATTCATGAGAATTCTGCTGCGGAGATCTTCATAGTCTGAACCGAGACTAGCTAAAAGCTGAAAGATCTTGTCCTCCTCTTCATGTTTTCTTAATTCTGTTGCATCAATCATGTGAGGTCGATATAATGCAAGTTCACTCCACATACCTTTCAAGGTCCCAAGTAATTGGACGTAGGTCTTGCCATCTTGCTGCAAATTAGCAAGATTTCTATTGATTTGGAAGATACGAGCTGCATTGTTTTGGTTTCCATACATCTCTTTCATTGCTTCCCATAGTTCAAAAGAAGATTCTGAGTAGCTGAATATTTCAGCAATATGATTTTCCATAGAGTTAAGTAACCAGGACATAACAAGTTGGTCCTTGCATTGCCAAGCTTCATAAGCTTGTGAAGAAGAATCAGGGGGTCTGATATGGCCATTGACATAGCCAAGTTTGGATCTGCCACCAAGAGCAATTGACACAGCTTTTGACCAAGGAAGATAATTAAATTCATTTAACAAAACTGAGCCTAAACGTTGATTGGGATTTGGCTCTCCTTCAGACATATTGCAGGATCTGTTGGTGTCCTCAGCATTATCCATCTTGAATGGATCTTCCATAAGTTTTAAATAAACAGCAGGATATTAAGAACCTGCTCTGATACCATGAAGAAATAAAAGGAAAGAAGAATTTTTATTCGTAATCTTCTGTTACAACAGCAGGGGTATATATACACTTTCTGTTACAGCAGAGGAAGCTATGTTTACGATCAAATCAAAGTCTATCTCTATTAACTATTATCCTAACAATTGTATGCAGGGCAACGTAACATTACAGTAGGAGGGAAGCTCTGCAACTTGTGTTGGAGTTAAACTAAAACTCTGGAAGCTGTGTTAAGATCAGATTCTATAATCTGAATTGCAGGGGGATTTGCAATCCGTGTTGGAGTGGGTTTTTTCAATAGTTTGTAACACAATCAACAAGTAATTATTCATTCACAGAGAATATTAAGAGCGAGCTTCCTAAAAAGCAAATTGAGGAACAAATTAAAAAAAATATAAGTTTTTAAACATTTCATCTACAATAATATATATTCATTTATGAAAAAAGTACACTCTCATGATCAGTTAAAGAATAATAAGTTAAGAATATATTTACAAAAGAGGTTAAGTTTAACCATTTTTTATTTTAAATAATTACGGCAAGAAGCAACCACCTTTGATTTATAATTAATTTATAATTTAATAAATATCCTTGGTTGAAATACTATATTGATCACCATTTGTATTATATATATATATATATATATATATATATATATATTCTCCACGAGGGGATGGGTCCGCGGGATGGAAGACCGTTGCCATAATGCAGTTTTTTCCACGGCCACGGCATGGGTCCGTAAAGTCCTCTATAAAAGACTAAACCTTGAACTAAACTCCTGTCGTCAATTTAAAAGGGATATACACTATCTCCATTAA
>Ga0325402_1004674_pt1 | contig 12660 bp, 4 predicted proteins | sample PopdelMetagenome_22_FD_207212 | JGI IMG/M metagenome (GOLD analysis project Ga0325402, IMG submission 207212) | Populus deltoides microbial communities from Bellville, Georgia, United States - Xylem-PdKOR-R3 | ecosystem: Host-associated > Plants > Phyllosphere > Stem > Wood/Secondary xylem... | reverse complement strand
CTTTCTTTAATAGCTAGGTCGAAAAATATAAAGGACGAGATTAACAGAGGCTATAGAGATTTTGTTGATTATGATAAGACAATGCTTGAAAGGCATTCTCATGAGACAAATGAATTCCATTTGAAGCGAATTCCATTTGAAGCTTGATATCCCTAGTTTCAATGGAGATCTAAGTGTTGGTGAATTTATGGACTATCTTACTAATTATGATAAAGTGATGGAATATTTGAAATTGTATGGGAAAGAGATCGGCAGTTGATTGAATTTTGATTGATTAAGACTGAATTTTGATTAAGTGACTTTTTCATGGTGGAGACGAGTCCAAAATGCTTTGTTATTAGAAGGTAAGATATGTGTTAATTGCTGGTTTTGAATGAAAATATTGTTGAGGGATAAATTTGATCTTCTAATTTTGAAATTTTAAAGTCAGCCCATCTTTCGGGAGATAACATGGTAGAGGAGGGAGCTGAAAAACAAGAGGAATGTGAAGCGGAGGTGAAATCCAAGAGACAATCTGAAGTCAGCAAACAGGTTAAGATTAGTCCCTTTAATTGTTAAGATTTTCCAGGTTTTAAAGAATTCTAGATGCGTCAAGCGTGTATTTAATTTAACCGTTAAATCAAGCTGAAATTTTTACAAATCATTCTAAAAGCCTAATTATATAGGAGCTACTAGATTGCTAGCTACTTCATTTTAATGCTCAAATTAGGCGCAGAAGATACTGTTCTGGAATTTTCCTTATTTTTCTTATTGTTTTTGAGTTTTTTTTCATATTTAGATTAGGACTCCAATTTAATTAGGATTTTACTAATTAGAACACTAAACTTGTATTTAAACAGCTTTTTAGGCTATTTTTCGGAGAGAGAATTTATGAAATAAAGATGTTTTAGAATATATGAGAGTTTTCTCTAAAATTTTCTCCGGTTAAGAGCTTTAACCTTAGGCTTGAGAACCCATGTTTCTTTCTCTGCAGTTTAGGACTGTAAAAATTTAGGAATTGAGAAATCTAACACAAAGACTTTAGTAATTAATGTTCCAGACATGTTATGAAAGCTTATAGCAAAAAAGCACCTCATGAACTTTCTCCTCCCTCCCTTTTCATTAGATCCATGTTATAAAAGAGGCTCTCAAAGAATGCACTTCAACTTTGAACTCTCACATAAAATGATAGATGTGGGAATTCAAAGGATTTAACAACAGTTAAAATATATGAAGTGCCCCGGAAGTTTTGCTGCTCTAGATAGACTTGAAAATATCTATTCTTTATTCAGAAAGGCTACCGAGATTCTCTGTCAGGACAAGCATTATTATTACAATAAATTGCAATCAACCTTTTTCCATGTTGAAATCTGTGACTACAAAGAAAATCTCAACCCAAAGAAATTTAAATTTTCAATAAAAGTTCAAAAGGGAGTTACCTTATCCATATTCGGAACAAGTTCTTGAAGTTTCCTTATCCGGTCACTAATTCTAGTTCTCCGAACCTAAGTCAGTGGAAAAAAAGTTCATTTAGGACTAACAAAAAGCACTGAGGCTTGTATGTCCCTAGAATTCATCAGATAGCAAGTCAATTGATTCATCTTACTCTCTCCGCAATGCTCCGAGGATGTGTAGCACAGCCACGCTTGGCACGAATCTTGCAAGGCACTGATTCCTCCAAAAGCTTGTCCATCTCCATTTCCATTAAACTAGAAGCCCTTAGAGGTCCAGTTTGCGCCCCTTTCTAGCAAAACAAAAACTAAAATAACTACCCCATTGCCCACAACAAAAATCCGAACATATACAGAAAAAAAAAGTAGCTCAAACTTCAGTCATGAAAGTAAAACCATTCTTGATTCTCCATTTTCTGGAAATAAGTGACCAATTAAAGAGCGCCCCACCACAAATCAATTGGAACCCACATACTTCCAAAAAAGATAAGAAAGAAAGACTACCAAAACACAGTTAATTAATAACCAACATCAGTTACAAATCGGTGTGAACATACCAAAGGAGGTGGATATCTAGAAGGAGGGTTTTGCAACTCAAGCTCTCTAGCCCTTTTAGCAGAAGGTGAAACCTCCATATTTGGCGGCATATACTCATAATTTGAAGCAATTCCATAGTTCGAAAAATACCCCTGATCACTTCCAATACCAGAATTCCCTAGAAAATCAGCTGGGAAGCTGTTTTGCCTTTGAAAACCACTACCCGTTTCAAACAAACCCGGTTCCACAGCAGCACTGGAAGCATTGAAGGGCGCTGAATTTCTACTTGAAGGTGCGTTTGAAGTGAGTAGCTGAGTCAAGTTCTGATTTTGCTTTAACGGGTCCTCTTCTTCTTCTTCAAGAAGTGCTAGTAACCATGTGGCTGGTGCTGAACGGAGCCTAGGAAGCCCACCACCACCACCACCACCTCCTCCTCCGCCACCGCCACTAGTGTTGCTGCTTCCTGCTGGTGCTGGATGCATCTGCTTCCTCTCTCAGGTTTGAGAAGCTTTAATGGTTTTTTTTTTTTTTTGGTAGGGAAAGTGAAAGAAAAGAAAAGGAAAAGAATTTTTTTCCTTTTTTTAGCACTTCACTTTGGTGGAATTAAAGAGTCTCGCACAAAACCAGATTTTGTAGATGGTTCTTGTCTGTTATTTAATGCCTTAACTCTATACATCGCATGTGTACATGTAACTATGTTTACCTCCCATTTTTTACCGTGCGATGGGGAAACATTTCATCAAGATGAGATGCAGGGTGCTCGAGGAGGGATGCGTTACACGTGAATTGTAGAGTAGCATAAAGGGGGTTGGCCTTTGCAAGGTTTTAATCTTCAAAGAGCAGCAACGTCATCGTTTTGTAGATTTGATTACTGTGCTTCATCACGGTCAAAACATAAATCCCAGATGCAAAGCTATCGCGTGCTCACACGGTCCAATGGAGAGGAAACCAGGAGGGATGGTATTGGAGGGGGTTGAGGCTAGTGGGATCTAGAGAGTGGCAGAAAGAATCACGTGAAAGCTGTTACTTTTTATGATTGTTGTTAGATTTTATTTTTATTTTTATTTTCTAGCGAAAATGTGGTTGCTTTTAATGGCAAATTTAAGGAGAGGTGACCGCCATTGCACCCATCCACATATGCACACAATGCGGCCATCTTTCTTTTCTTTTCGTTTCCTTTTAAGACCATGGTGGGACCTCCTCCTCTTCGTAACCCGTTAAAGTTAATATTCAGAGCAGGTTTATTTTCATATTTAAAAAATATTTTATTTTAATATATTTTAAAATAAAAAATAATAGTTAAGTATCAAACGGACTATTAGTTAATATTTAATAGCGTTTTTAAAGATTAGAAGTGTTTTAAGAGTATATTTGTTTTAGAAAAAATATTAAATTAATATTTTTTATTATTGATACTCCCATAATTTTGATGTGCGGTTAGAAATAAAAAAATATATTTTAATTTAATATATTTTAAAATAAAAAATAATAACTACCAAAATATCCTATTAATTAATGTTTGATAGCGTGTTTTTAATTTCATTTGCAAGTCTTTTAAGAGTATATTTGTTTCAGGAAAAACATTAAATCAATATTTTTTATTATTATTATTATTAATATGATTGTTCGGACTAGTTTACATGTATCTTAACTAATCCTATAGGTCCTGAAGTTAATGACCATGTAAGTCTCTAGTGGCCCTGAAATGACTCAAACTCGTGATCATTGAAGAGCAAACTCGAGATCTGATTAGTTAAGTTAAAGAACATTTATTTTTATGGTTGGTTGTTGCTGTCCCCTCCAAAATTCATGCATTGTCTTGCATATTTTCCATTTCAATAACTATCTTATGAACTACTCCAGGGCAAAAGCTGTTTTCAAATCATATTTCATAGCTCCCTAACATGCACACATTTATCTCATTCCTTGCACTTGAAGCTATTATGGACTCGGAATATGAGCTGCTTTTTGACATGATCCACTATGAATCCTCCTCAGTTTTACTTTGAATTCGTGATTTGTTAAATGATTCTAGTTAATACACAAGTGGTTTGCTCTAGATTGATGAAATACTTATTATAATTATAATTACATTACAAGAAATACTAAGAGAGGAAGGTAAATTATTGTTTCTTTTAATGTGGCACTACAATATTCGGATGCACGGTGCATGGGCAGCTGAGTAAGCTCCTCTTTTTATAATCCTTGAAAAATTATTCTAATATGGTCACTAAACTTTTTTCTTCTTAATTTTATTTATCATTTCCCATTATAATTATATTCACATGATCTTAAGCTTTATAATTTATTTTATTTGTGTTCTATGACTTATTCGAGATGTCAAAAATTATCATAGCATTATATAGATGCTATCTATTCCAAAATAGAATTTAATTTTTTTAGCTAGAAAAAATTAAAACAACAGAGACCAGATTTAACAGTATAAAACAATCACTTTTTTTCTTTTTTATCGTTCATATGGCATGAAAAACTTCATTTTAGCCCCTGAAATCTTTCATTTTTGGTTCTTGTATTTTGAGGGTTTCACATTTCAATCCTAAACTTCATTTGTTTTACATTTTAGTCTTTAAAAAATAAAAAGAAAGAGAAAGAGTTGTTAGAAAAAGATAAAGGAGAAAGAAAGTACTCGGTTAACCATATTCTAGCCACCAAAAAGACCTATATCAATGTCAATTAGTTCATCCTGAAGAGAAATGTTCAATGGAGATGGTGTTTATCTACGAACAAGTCATAAAAAGTAGATTGGAACCCATAAAGTTGTTTTTTATGCTATTGAATTTTTTATTTTTAGAATGATTATGAGTTATTTTTTGAGGTTTGAAATGGATTTCTTGATATTTCTAGAATGTTTTTGAGATATTTTCATATGAAAACAAGTTTTAAATTAGTTTTGTTTTTGGTCTACGAACTTGAACCCCTACTTTCCGACCACCTTTAATGCTCGAAAAGTCAACTAGAAAACTACGCATCATCTGCTATATAAAAAAAAAATTATGGATAGACAACTTGGCCCCTAGGCTCAGAAGGTTAGGTCCAAGCACGCCTGACCACTCACCCACACTAGAAATCTCTTTAAATCCTTTAATTAAAAGAATATTTAAGTAATTATCTAATTATGTCATTGTTTTTAAAAAAATTAGAGCTTTTATTATGATATTATCGATTGATTTTATGGATGGTTATGTTTTAGTCTATGAAGAATTTTTTAAATAATTTCTTATTAATATTGAATGAGAATAAAATATATATTTTCTAATTGTAGGTTTTTTGTATGATTTTTTAAAATATATTTTTCTTATATTTTTTCTTATATGTACTTAAAAATGATCTATTCATGATTTTTTTTAATTTTAGGTTTTATTTAAAAACAACTCTTCTCATAAAAGAAGAAGAAGTATGTTTCATTAGAATAAAAAAGAAATATACGAGTAAGAAATTAGATTCTTAATTAAAAAAAAATTAGCTTAAATCATTACAGTTTTTGTATAGTTTTTTTTCTGATCATTGTTATTTTGTATCTAATTAATAAACTTTGTTACTATAAAAAAGTTATTTAAAAAAATTACTTGAATAAGAAAAGGATAATTTTGATATATATATATATATATATATAAAATTTATTCTATGTTTATTTTTATCAATTGCTCTGGAATGCCTATTAATTCCATGGTGCATAATCATTGAGATTAATATCTTGAAATTATTTTGGGTATAACAGTAAGAACAAGGAAGAGGTTATTATGTATATTACATTGAAAAGACATATTTTATGTGTATTATATTGTCAAATAAACACAACTTTTGATTTGTGACTTATCATACATAATCTATGCAATAGTATACTTCAAATTCTAGATAGGCGACGCCGACAACTCTCTTGGATTTAAGAGCCTAATGATTGCATTTTCTTCTTCTTCTTCTTCTTCTTCTTCTTTATCTACAAAAATAATATCTCTTTGTGAAGCTCTACGAGAAGTCTTTGATTTGCTATCCATCAAACTCTTGACGGCTTTGCTATGTCTTGGAAACATTTTCTATGGACCAATTAAATAACGTCCATAGTAGGGCAAATTTTACTTTAAAGGTATAGATTTTCCTCCCTCGAAGTCAAAATAGATTTAAAGTTTTTCTTATCATTATCTTGAGCATGGATTGTTTTATTGTGGGGGTAGCAATATATAATGATTTGTGGTGGGATTTTGGCAAACTCTTTCCATGGTTTGGAAGAGGTATTTTGGTATACAAAACAAAAATAAAAGATAAAATCATGATAGAGCAAATTAGTTTCCTCTTAAATTAAGGGTTTTTGAAAACAACGCAAATCTATGTTTATAGCGAGTAGTTAGGGATAATATCACTTCAAAGATAAAGATAAAGAAAGATAAAGAATTTCTTACTTCAAAGTTAATAATTACAAGTTTATTCTATCATTATTTCCTACTACAATTTTTTTATTTATTAACGTGGGTGTTCGGGCCAGCTTGCGCGCACCTCGACTAATCTCATGGGCCTTAAATTTAACAACCATGTAAGCCTCCAGTAGCCCTGGGATTTGTGGGACTCGAACTGGTGACCTCTAAAGAGCAAACTTATAACATAACCAGTTGAACCACACCCCTCAAGGTTCCTAATACAATTTCTTATACTGTGGGGGTGGTGAAATATATTGTGGTGGGATTTCAACAATATGAGCAAAAATAAACTTTAATACTAAGAGTATCCTTCACTTAATAATAAATTCATTTAAATTGAGTTATATAATCCGATTCAAATCTGATTAGATCTTGCCCGACAACCTAGCCTAGATTTGGGTAAAAATTTTGGCAGCTTGATCTAATTAGACCCTAGCTAGTCAATTTTTCTCTCAGGCCAGATCAACTCGTCCAGATTCAATAGTGTAAAAAACCACTCAATATGTTAACATTACACACCTAGTGTCATCTTTTTTTATCCTCAAAACATACTTGATAGATAGGGTTTCGAGTTTTTTTTATGCCTGCCTCAATTAAAAGAATTTTAGATTTTTAAGTTGAATGTTAAATATGATATTAACGATCTCAACTCTAAACTTAAATTCTAAATTATTCATATGATCTTTGTTTTTATATGTAGTCGAAGAGTAATCAAACAACTTGATTGCTTTGAATGCAAAACATACCTTAGCAGTTCAAGATCAAAAAAATAATATTCATTTGATGATTCTTGATTTTATTACAACTATGCACGGGAATTCCTTGACAGGAAAAAATGAATTGATATATTTTTTAGTATTTTCTGAGTTTTTTGGTAATGAAAATTGCAAGCATACTAAATTGCAATGGAAACTACAAGCCTGTTGGTTTATAAGTACAGTGATAGTGATTATTGCCTACAAATTATCAGTCTATAAATTATTTGCCTACTTATTATCTACCTATAGGATTACAAGCTTACTGATAACACGTTTTAAAGATCTTGTAAACTTAGTTCAATTACAGAGCGATTGTTGTTGATTTATTGTTGTCGTCGATAATGTCCTACTCCTCTCACAACCTTGAGTTGTATAGAAACATAATGGATAATCATCTATTAACCACCCATTCTCTTCATTATTTTCTTATTTCAAGGAAGCATAACTAAAATTGCCCATCTTCATTACCTTATATGCTTAAAGTAGTCAATGTTTTTTACAAGTATAGATCTTATCAATTCTTACTTTGAACTAAGTTTGTCTTTCCTTTCTTCTGATCTAGACTTCATAACTACTTGATTTTTATGTGCAATACTTACCTAGTCCAACCCATAACCATACTTGTCTTCATTTTCTTCTAGCCCAAACTTTTTTTCCATATGAAATGCTTACAAAGTCTAGCCCGTTACCAAGTTTGTCTTTCTTATCCTTTGACCCAGGCTACCTCATAACCCCTATGATTAATTTAGCAAGTAACATATTAGATAAACACACACATAAAAGAACCTAAACCATCAAGTTAATTATTTTTATTAAAATAATAGAGTTTTTATTTAATTTCTTATTGATTTGAGCAGAATAACTGAATTTCTTAGAGTTGGTTTTTATATGATTCAACTGAACCCCAACATAGATTAGTTTTTTAATACTGGATTTTTCTGGTCAACCAACCAAATCAAGTTAAATCTAACAACGATGCATATAGGTTGCAACACCTTTTTATTTTTTTCTTCTATTCACCTTTTCTATTCTCTCTCTAAAATAAAGCAAAACCTAGTGTGATGCATACCTCGTGATCACGTGGTCATGCAACCCACAATCAAGATTGAGATTTGATCTCGGAAAGCTAAAAAATATCTGATAGGAGTGTGACCCAATAAAAACCTGTCACAGGGCACCAACACTATTGGAATGAAGTAGAATGACGCCACAAAGCCGGTCAATCTTTGATGAGTCAGATTCAGTTCTTTTAAGAACTGAAGAATGCAAGAATCACTCTTACACGTTAAAACTGAAAAATTTAAAAGTAATATTCATCAATGACTGCTGAAATTTAGATTACGCGTGTTTAAATAGTTCTTAGAAATTAACCCTAATGGATCTACCCTTGTGGGTTGAACTGACCCACATACAAAATTGACCCAAAAATCATAAATTGAAAAACTCATAACCTGATCCAAACAAGTCTTGAATCCTAACTCAAAATAAAGTTTTAAATAAGCCTGAATCTTTATAATTGGTAAACTAGAGACACATTGGCTGCTACAGTAGGTGACGTGTTGCCTAATTAATTTTGACCACCCTTTAAAATATTTAAAAAAAATCCAGGTAGGCGGGCCTGGGCCATGAGGCCCAAATACCCAGGGTCTTTTTTAATGGGCCCAGATGCACTAGGCTATTTTGTGCGAGGTTTGTTTTTGCAATTCTTTTATTCTTTATTTAGGTGCAACATAAATTTAATAAAAAAAAATTATTAGACCTTGTAGAATCCTTGGCATGGATCGGTGATTCAGCAGGTTATGACACAACATTTGAGGTTTTTTTAATGCATTTTCCCCCTAGTTTTTTTTTTAAATATAGTTTAACTCTTTGTTATCATTGATTTTTTCTTATTTCACTTAAAATTAAAAAAAAGCAATTTAATCATTTTTTCGCATTTATCTTAAAACAATTATGCCTAATTGGGATTATGTTTTACCTGGGTTCTAAATTTTATTTGTTAATTAAAGTTTACTGAGATCAAATACAGTATGACATATTTTTAAACTTTTAGCTCAAATCCTTTTATTTTCTTCTAGATTTAATCCGATTTGTGGTCAATTAAGATACAATGAAGGTCCAATCGGGAAGATAATAAGGGAAGGAAAAAGAAAGATAAATTATCCAGTCACGTAAACTCATTATGGTCATATCCATTGCCTGGACGGTAAAGTTTACGTGTTAACTCAGGTCAATATAGTTTATCGTCGTATTTTCATTTCACTCCCTCAATTTCTTTTTTGATTTAATCATTTGACAATTATTTGTTTTCACATTTAAGCTAGGGTTAGACAAGACTAAAATAACAAAGGCATTTTTCTTTTAACCAGATCACCATTTGAGTGAGGCATCTAATTTGTTGTTTGTCCGCTTTGTCAAACTAGTCACACAAACTTTATTTTTTCATTTATTATGATATATTGGTTGAGTTTTTAATCATCATTTCAAATATTTTATATTTTATGCAGGTAAAAAAAACTACGTTTATATTTTTTAATACAGTTATATGCTTTTTATACGACCTGTAATGAATCGTGGGTCCAAAGCCTAGCATACACATATATGTGAAAGGATTTTTAAATAAAGTTACGCAAAACATTAATATATTTGTTATGTGCAAAACAAAAATTTATTATTTTCTTAACAAAATATTTCTCATAATAAATAGATGTGTTTTTAACAATAATATGTTTGCATACAATGATTTTTTTCCTTTTTTTTCTTCCGAGAAAGAATGGACAATGGATTTGATTTGATGGGAGAACTTTTCTTTAAAAAAATACATTTTTATTGAGTAAAATTTAAAAATAAGAGAGGAAAAGATTAAATTAGAGTATACATGTATATGATAACTTCTTTTAAATAATATTTGAAAAAAGTTATTTTATAAAAAGCATTTTTAGTTGAGATTGGTTTGGTATTTATATATGTTTGGTTAAAACTGTGGTTGAAATTGAGGTTGAACAAATAATAATTTAATATGTTTGGTTAAAAATACTTTTCAATTTGAGGTTTTAAAATAACTAAAAAAGATATATATTAATATTGTAGATTTAACTATTGCTATTACATCATAAAATAAATAATATTTTATATAAATTCATTCGACAAGAACTACAGTTTCCATGGTTTTTTGAGCGTGCAACAAAATCAGGTAAAATATCATCAAGAACAAAATTGAGATTACGATCAAATTCTGTAAATGCTACATCATCATGCGATTTCTTTCTAATTGATGCAGTGTCATTGAATAATGTTAAATATTAGTTTTTCAAATAAAACACAATTAAAAATTAAAAAAAATGATTTTTTTACTGGGTTAGACCTGATCCAATATATTTAAGTTCAAGCTGGACCCGGTCCGACCATCAACAATGGATAAGCCGAACTGTGCAAAGTGAATTTTTAATTCACTTTGCATGTTCACTTTAAGTGAAAAGTGCAAAGTGAATTAAAAACTCACTTTGAACAGTTCTACTTTGCACATAGAGACGAAACGCAAGCAGAAGCAGCAATTTTTTGTTTTTGTTAAATTTGAGGCACAGTCGTAAGTATGGTGGGTTCCACCAAAAGAAAAAAACTATGTTTTTTTAACTAAATCAAACATTAATATTTGTGGCATATAATCAACCTCAACCGCAGCCGTAATGTCAAACGGGCACATAGTTTGCTGGTATTTTTATTATTATTATAGTGTTTGGTTATGTTGTTGTGTATATTTTCTATGAATAATTTTAAAATTAAAATAGCTAATTGCTTTCATCTAAGACCATTCATTAATATTAAAATCTAGTGTTTATTAGCTTTTATGAGGAATCTTTTTTATATTCACAGAAGATATATCATTATCAAATATATAATGAAAGGCTTGAAATTAATTTTGAGTATTTTATCTTACAAGAACACAAAATTTGGATGGTAAAAAAATTGTAATGCAAATCACTCAACTGATATATCTTTTGGTAAATATTTTTGGATTATTTAACATATTGATTAAGATTAAATTTTCTTTTACGAATGATTTTAAGAATATTCTCTATATTAATTCAGTATATTTTGAGAAACTTAATAAATGTTTTCTAAATATTAATTCCAAAATATATTAAATTCTTTTTAGAGTTAAATCTTGTTTCCCATATTTATTGATAATCAAAACGGAGTTTTCGCTTTTACTCACTACACCTTTATCATCTTCCAAGTATTGTAAAGGAATCCTTGCATATAATTAATTATTTTATAGAAACTAAAATAAAATTGTAACTAGAGCTAATGATTTTTTTTGTTTTGTGAAAAAAAATAAAGTTATTAGAACTTATAAATAAAAAAATAAAAATTAGAATAATATCAACAACATTTAATTATCATTAAAGTGATTTAACACTAGCTATAGTAATTATTGATTTTCTTTATTTTTGAAATTAAAAGTAAATAGTTAAATCTTTTTTATCTGCTTTCCAATTTATTTTATATTTTTTTATTTTTTAAAAAATTGATCAACAAAAAATATTTTTTAATAAATAAAAATTAGCATGGTTTTAAGAAAAATATTCCTTTTATTTTGGGTGGAAAATATGTTTTAGAAGTTGTGAAAATTTAGAATTGTCTTATTTTTTGTTGATTGTATTAAATTTGGTCCTTAATCTTTTATTTTCTATATATTTTGTCTTGATTTTTTTTTTCAATTTCATCCCTTTCAATTTGATTTAATTTGGATTTTATATCAACTTTGGACCTCATTCTTTTGATTATTATTTACTTTTTTCTTATTTTTTTTTAATTGAGATTTTTTATCTATCAGATTTAATTCTTATTTTTTTATTGATATTTATTTTATTTGAAATAATTTATTAAATTGTATTTTTTAAATTTTTTTATCTGTTAGATTTAGTCTTTATTATTTTAATTGTTATTTATTTTATTTGAAATAATTTATAAGATTATATTATTTTTCAATTTCATTCTCGTTCAACTTTTTTATTTGTATAATTTGGTGCTCATTTTTTTAATAATCTTGGAAAAAAATTAAAACATTGATAAGTTATTTTCGAGTTTATTTTTCATGATTATGGGCCTGTTTGATTCTGCGTTTCAAAAGCGCTTTTGACAAAATTTAATTTTTTTTATTTTTTTATTAACTTCAAATTAATATGTTTTTAGTGTTTTCAAATCATTTTGATGTGCTGATTTCAAAAATAATTTTTAAAAAATAAAAAAAATCATTGGCATGTATTTTAACACGAAAAGCTATTTAAAAAGCAACCGCAATCACACTACCAAACACACTCTAATCAAATATTGAAAAGTGTTTTTCAACTCATTTTCTATGACACTATCGAATATTATAAAATAATTTACTTTTCAGTGATTTATTTATTTTTATAAAAATCACTTCTAAACAAATTATTTTCCAATAAACAAGCATGTTAAATCTCAAATTAATTTTAAATTAAAGTTCAATGAATA
>Ga0325402_1004673_pt1 | contig 12662 bp, 6 predicted proteins | sample PopdelMetagenome_22_FD_207212 | JGI IMG/M metagenome (GOLD analysis project Ga0325402, IMG submission 207212) | Populus deltoides microbial communities from Bellville, Georgia, United States - Xylem-PdKOR-R3 | ecosystem: Host-associated > Plants > Phyllosphere > Stem > Wood/Secondary xylem... | reverse complement strand
TTAGATGAATATAAACTTGAAAACAAGCACATGGGGCTTAGTTTCTTCTGCTGTTTTTAATTTTATCCTGCAATGTTCATCGGAGTACTTGTGAAGCGATTGCCTTCAGCTTGTTGCCTTCAGCTTGTTGCCTTCAGCTTGCAACCCGGATGATTTCTTGAAGGATCAATTTATAATTGCTGTCTTGTGGGGTTCAGCCAATGCATAGACTCGGATTTATGTAGAAGAATTGTGTTATATGCATTTATTAATGATGATAAATGCTTTTGATTTTTAACCCAGAAAAAAAATCATCCTCGGTATTTAAAGGTCATCGAAGTATTTGCTTCTTCAGTCTTTTGGCGCATTGGTAGTGAGGTTGGAGATGCGAACGCGAGTGGCATCCAATGTTGGATCCACCGTGAATAGAAATGATCAGCTGATTCTCGCATCAAATCAAGATCATCTTCGTATATTATGTTTTTGTTATTATCAGTTCTTTTAATCTTGTAATTGTTTTTTGTTAATATACATTTTGGTCCTTAAATTATTTTAAAAGGTTTGCATTAGTCCCTATATTTTTTTACAAAAAACTCTTTGTTTGAAAGCTTTTTGTTCAAGGTATCTTGCATTAAATATAATAGTTAAACGAATTTAAGTAGGTATATTCATGTAAAAAAATAGAACTTTTATTTCATATAATACCAATATTTATTATGAGATTTTTCTTTTATTTTCTTTCTTTTTATTTATGTTTTTTCCCCAAGTTCAACCTAAAAAATATAGTCAAAAATAAAAAAAATGTTACAAAAATCATAATAGAGTTATGATATTATAAGAGCGAATTCTCTTTTAATTCAATGACCTAGCCCTTGAATTTCTTTACAATTGCTGTTTAATACGTACTTTTAACAAGAAAACAAAAGTTATAATATTATATTTATAAAAATACTTAATAAATTTGTTCAAATATAAATTTAAATGGTATTTCTAAATAAAATAGAATTAAATAAATTATTTTTTATTAATTAAATATTATATTTATTAATTAAATATTAAAGAAATATTTTTTTATTAAAATTAAATATATTTACATAAATAAAAATCACATATATCAAACATGAACACTAATATATATATTTATTTTTTAGGAGAGGATTTGTTTTATCAAAAGAAGGAATTTTGTAAGCAAAATAGGTTATACATGGGCAAATTATCGAACATGTAACGGGCAATCCAGCAGCTTTGGAGAAGAAAACGGTACCTTACGAAGGAATCCCAATCAGCCCAGGGAGCGAATTGAGATCTTTATCACATAGACCCTGTTTCGAAAGGCATAAGTTTTGAAGGAGGTGGGAAGTGAGAGCAGCGCTGCAGCAACCACACAGACCTAGCGCCGATAATGAACGAGGCCAAGTCATTGAGAAACAGGCGCGTTTAGATGGGTTTGCTTGAGGAGAATCAAGCACTGCCATCTAAATCTTTCTAATTGTTATAATTTCAGGGATAGTTCAGTCATCATAAGAGAAACCTGTGGTAACAGGCACAAAGGAGTGCCGTGCCAATGGCCCTACTCATGATGGAAATGTATCTTGTGGGTCTGACGGTCTGTCATCTTAATTCCTGATAACAAGCATCAACAACCACAGGAGGATCTTTGTGAGATATTTTAAATTTTAATCTGGCTACCATGGGCAAGTAAAAAACAAAGATACCACAGGGACTCTCGCAAGCACACAAGAGTTTTAAAATGGTGATAATTAAGAACTCTGGCATTTTTTAATGGAGTAGATTATAAACTGTCCAATATATCATAATCAAAACAAGTTTCAAAATGGAAGTAATATATGAACTTGAGTATCTTTCCAAGGCAATGGTGGATACATTAAAACAATAGAGCAACTTATAAATGATTTCAGGCTGAAACAGTCGATCTCTTGATGATGTTTCTTCTGGCAGTGTAATAAATTCATGGATTTTTCTCTAGCATGTGCACTCCTTTATAGTTCCTAATACAAGCAAATTTCTTCAAAATTTTGTCTACCTCCACAGTTGAGATGCTTAGACAGCAACTGGTTCACTTACTGGGCCTGAAACTTGAGCTTTAACCTGCCCCATAAAATAAGAACTTCTGTCAATAGGTTGAAGTTGGAAGATGCTCTCCTCAGCTTAATAAATACATGCAACCACGAATTGTGGGTGAACATGTATCAAGCTGGGGTTATTAGACAGCAGTTTGCTGAAAAAAGTTGTTATACTAACAGCAAGCAGTTTATTCCAAACAAATTGAGGTGGAAACTATTCCTCAAGGGAGGTTTATCCATCACCTATTTGTGTCAGTACACACACGTCTTCAATACATTTTAAGTTCAAAGACAAGCTTATACGAAATATGAGCAGAAACCCAGGTATTATCTCAACTTTGAAATCATGAAGGTGCATGTGATTTGTTCTTCTAAATTCGCTTTACCATATAGCATGGAAACTCAAAACAAATGGGATGAACATGGCCATGCTCAGTGTATGCGTGCATGGAGGTGTGTGCCATTACTTTCATGGCGTGATAAGATGATAGAAGTATGTGTTCATCCCGAAGCTCACCTTCGCTGATTTGAAAAGTTCGTCAATAACTTCTGATAGTGTTGGGTGTGCATGAACTGCAAATTTTATGTCCTGCATTATGCCAAATATAATTAGTAAAGAACAGGGGTTAGATTCGATGCATGTACATAAATGAGCTCTGAAGAAGCATTTTCAAGACACAAAGTTGATAGACAAAATAGAGTTGCGAGTTTATTAAGGAATAGAAGTTGCACCCTGATAATAATCATCCGACTTAATGAATAAGTTCATTCTAAAGGGCATTATTGTACACCATAAATAGAGATGCACAAGCATACCTGAATACGCGTGCCCAAAGCTATAGCATTGGATGCTTCATGGATGAGATCTGCAGCATGCAACCCAAAAATATGCACGCCAAGTATCTCTCCATTGTCGGGTCTGTATATCAACTGCAACAAAGTAGAAGATTACCAGTCATGGAAGTTAGTGAGAATAGATTGATCAACAGGGTCATATAAAAGCTGAAAGACCTCACATGTAAGCATATGAAAATATAGCAATATCATTTCAATACAAATTTGTTGGATTCAGAACAGCAGTTGCAGGCTCCGAACCAACCCATGTTATAGCATCCAATCCAAAAACTAAGCTGTTGGTGGGGCAGCCGACACAATAATTGAGTGCACATGAAAATTCATAATCCTGAGTGTGATCAATATCAGTTACTCAATAGAGGACTACTAGAAGCATATGTTTGTGCTTCAACTGATCACAAGCATCATATTGCCAAGTAGATGCAACAACAAAACAACCAAAAGGCCAGAAAAGATTCTTGAGCAGTTCCTAAAATAAAATTTTCTTCATGGTGATACATAATAACAGCTAGAGAAGAAGAAGATCAAGCAACCGATTAGAGGAAATAAACAACCAAGGTCCACAGAAATTGCAGTTGTTAGTGAGTTATATAATTTAATGTTGCCACATTACAATGAGACACTACTGATGATCTTAACTATTTTGTACATTTGATAATAGATCTCTGATTAATTAATCTCGGGTACGCCAAATTTTATTGCAAAATCTGCATTTTGTCTCCATCCACATGGCACAACTCTTGTTTTAGACCACTATTGATAAGTGTGAATTTAGCAGTCCTTAAACAACAAACAAATATGTTAACAGCAGCAAAGAATTACTACAATTACTGTTCCAGCAACAGCTAAGAAACTTCATGATGCTCATAACCTATGGAAGAGATCATATTAGATCCAACATGCAAAACAAACTACTCAATAGTTCAGGTCTCGTAAGAGTAGTTTTGGAACGAATCCATAGATATCCAATGAGACAGGATAACATCAGGTAGTGAATCTTTTTTATAATTCAAATTATGTTTGCAAAGGAAAATTGAGGAAGAAGAGTTAGGGAATCTAACCTTAGCTAGCCCCTCTCCTTCATTTTCTGCCAAGGCCTTTGTGTTGGCCTTGAAACTTGTCTTGGCAACACTTACTTCAAAACCCTCCTTTTCAGCTTTCTCCCTTGCTTGAGGCTGTGAATTTAAGTGTTCAGTCAAAATCTCATGTGTAAAGCAAAATATGAATCTTGTTTGAGAGCCAGAAAGGATGTAAAGAATGCAAATTGTTCCTATAGAAGTTGTTTTCAGCTAACTTGATCATAAATCCTGGAGTGAATATAGCATGATATTACATTCATAGAACGCAATGCAACTGCAAGATTTTAGCATTTACCTCTGTCAATCCAACCATACTGATTTCAGGGTGAGTGAAACAAGCTGCCGGAATGCTCAAATGATTTAGCACGTGATCCCTTCCAGTGATTTGTTCAATCACTGTGTCAAGAATTAATGCAAAAGATGAAACAACTGTAGAAGTAAGCATCGGATTTGAGGTCACAAAAAATGATCCACTTGCAACTAACCTGAAATTCCTTGTGCACTGGCCGCATGAGCAAGCATCATTTTACCATTAGCATCACCAATGCAATACAAGTGAGGAACCTAATCATTGATATTATCAAATCAGATATTAATAATTATTTGCAACAGCCATATATTAACATGTGTTTATGAACAAATAATTGAACGAACCGGATCCCCTTTAAAATCAAGGACACGCATCCGCTCATCAACAGGAACAAAACCACGTTTCCTTTCTACATGGACCTGTGGGAGAGAGAGAGTGAGAGACAATCAAAACCAATTCCTTCTTCTTGGAGACGAATCTATTTAATTAAAGCAGCACTATCATCAAAGGATGCATACACTGTCCAAGCCAAGACCATCTGTGAAAGGAGCCCTTCCAGTTGCAATTAATGCTGCATCTACCTATAGCAAAAGCAAAATCAGAGTTACCATGGATGCCACGAGATGAGATTTTAGATCATAAGACAAACAAAGACATCCTTTGAAAACTGGAAATTCACATCCAGTGAAATGATACTGAATACTAATGTTTAAATTAGGCGAGTGTATGCAAATGATCATGCCGGAATTGCAAATTTTACAACTTGTAATCGTTTGGGCTTAAACATAACAGAGGTCCATCTGTAAATTAGCCACCTTATGTTCTGTGAATGGGACAGGGATGTTTATCGACTGCATCTCATTCAATAAGTTCATGATTTAGTTGGTTGTTTCGTGGAGGTACATGACTGGAGATTAAAAAAAAAATGCTCAAAGAGATTTACAGGCAGGCGTTTTCTCCTTGAACAACATATAGAAATGAAGTTGTTTAGCAATCTACTTTGCTCTGCAAGGCACTAATAGTGATGGATACAAGCATCCAACATCCAGACTTAATTTAATTGAAACAATTCGCATACCTCTAGAGTATCTTTGGGTTCCTTGGTCTTGGCGTCAATGAGCTCAATGGTAACTGGTTTCCCATTCTTAGCTGGAGTGATCTGTGAATAGCAAAAAATAAGATGACAGCAATTTATGGAACGAAAGAAGAAAGGAAGTTGAGATCACCACTAAAAGGAGCAAACAGCTGCATGAATATGAAATTCTGATTACCTTGGTTGCAAATACTCCAGTATGATAGTCGATTTTGCGTGGATTAATTAGGACCCTTTGAGCCAACTTTCCAATCTCAGGATCAAATCCAGGCATGAGCTGATCAAGGGCTTCAATAAAGGTGACCTGCAAATAAACCCAATCAATGATATCAATTATCTGCAAAGAGAAGTTCAGACCATCTAAATTTCTATGTCAAGTAATCTTAGCAATGATGATGCCAAATAAAAAAATTGATCAATAAATACAAGCTACTACTTGGCACTGCTCATTTCTTAAAAAAAAATAAAAAAAAAAGAAGGAAAAGAATCTAAGGCAGAGCCTTAATGGATATTCATGTCTTAATGAAAAAGGGAATTCCTGAATTCAACTTCCATGCACTGAAGTGTTAGGCATGCGACTGATGCATCCAGCTACTGAATCTCTTATATGTATCATTTAACAAAATTTAAATGCGTGAGAATATAAACCGCAAACTAATAAAATGCCAGGAATCTGCGAAGGTGGAAACTGAGATAGCTTATCGCCTAGAAATATATACAATTAATTACATTGGAAAGCTCAAATCATGTTGAGCTTTTTAGATAGATGCACATAAGCACTGCAAAAGTTGGGAAGGATCTTCCCATGCAAAGCTGGGTTCCAACGGGTAGCAAAGTCATGTATAAAGAAACTTGAAGTGAGAAAGGGAAGAGGTAAGGAGGAATCATTAAACAGCATGAAAGGGAGAAAAAAGGAGTTGTTAGTTTATCAAGTTGATCTTTCCCAGCAGAATGCTTGGCAACAGTATTTTCTAAATGGACCTCAGGAAAAAAAAAACATAGAAGAAAAAAAGGCAATACCTCACTTCCAAGGGCAGTATACACATCACTGAATTCTAGACCAATATAACCACTTCCTACAATTGCTATCCAATCAGGAACAGACTCCAGTTTGAGTGCATGGTCACTTGTGATTACAGTCTTCCCTGCAGTACGTTACACAGAAATTAGAAGATTCCATATCATAGTATTGCCACAGATGCCCCTTTATCCACAAAAGGCATGCTAGGCTCCTGTAATGCTGAGGAGGATGAGGCTGCAAACATGCTTTCCACAAGTTGCAGCATAGATGTGAAAAAAAAAAAAAAAAGGATTGAACAAGAGCAGCATGTATCTTTCAAGGGGTTTTCCATCTTATTATGTGAACTGCTTTGGATCAAACTTTTAATGAAAATGGTTGATCATTGTGTAATAATGAAAAAGGACAGAATATTTACCATCAACTTCGATGCCCTTGGGTACAAAAGGGACAGAACCAGTAGCAATGATTATATCTTTAGCAGTCACAATGTCGCCTGGAGAATCAAGTTTCCCATATCGCACCTTGTGTGGGCCCTGGATGAATCAATAATAAAAAGCATTGGGACGCATCAAAATCCCAAATCACATCACCATAGCACATCTCTAAAAAAAACCTATTTTGTAGACCAAGAGAATTTTGTTTATGGTTCTGGCGCTCCCGAGTGACAGAAAGTTAACTCACCATAATTGAGCCAACACCAGTCAATATATCCACACCCAAGGCCTTCATCGAGTTCGTTAAATTATTACGAATTTTTGTAGCAAGATTATTGGCATGATCTGCCACTCCTTGTCTATCATATCCAGCTGCTGCAACCTATTCACAAATTCCAGGAACGAAATAAAATAACATTATTTGCCCGCATTGAACCAAATAGGAAAAAAAAAGAACAAGAAAAACAAAACAGAACAATGAAAATCCTTTATTACCTGCAAACCCAAAGCTTTCATGTGATGCTCGTTCTGTAGTTCACGCATCCGGCCACTTACAGCTAAAAGCGCCTTTGAAGGAACACAACCTCTGTTCACACATGTCCCCCCTATCACATCTCCTTCAATAATAGCAGTTTTCAAACCCTGTAATTATAAATTTTTCAAGATTCACACCCATTCTACTCAGTTCAAATAGCAAATAAGTAACACTAAAGCTCAGCTATAAAGAATAGATAAAATTAAAAGAAAAACAATTATGTTATTGTATAAAGCACAGTTAATCTACGCTTGTACAGTTATCGTAGGCACAAGTAATCTAAGATTGTAAACTTAATCAACAAAAATTAAAGCTCAAAATCACTATGATTCAAATAAAAAGGTGAGGATCACAAACATTCAAACAAAATAAGTTTAAAAAAAAAAGTCACACTAAAGCGCAGATGGTCTGAGCTTCACTACATAACGAGACAGCAAAAATAAATCAACAGATGAAGATCAATGTGATTTAAATAATAATAAAAAAGACTTAAAAAGTAGAAATCAATTAAATACTTAATCTAAGCTTCTAATATTAACAATTAAAAAGCGAGAAGAAAACAGTTAAGAAGTTAACTACCTTCTCAACAGCGTGAAGAGCGGCACCATGGCCGCCAACACCAGCACCGATAATGACCAAATCATAATCAAATGACTTTGGCGCGCTTCCATTATCAGATAAAGAAGCTGAGATTGCACTGTTAATTTTATTAGAGTGGATTTTACTTTGGGGGGGTTGGGAGCGAGAGAGAGAAGAGAAGCCTGAAAATGCTTCTCTTCTAAGGCCGCAGAAATGGAGATTTATGGGCTTAGAAGGGGAGAAAGGGAGGGAGTGATTAACCGTGTAGTTTGATTTGGGAATGGTTGAGGCTGCTGCGGGCTGAGAGAGCGAGAGAGTTACCGAGGATTGCATCTTGCAAGAAAGAAGTAGAGCAAATGCGAGAGAGTTGTGGAAGAGGGAGATTATATAAATGGAAGGTCTTTTAAAAAAAGTAATGAGGTTTTCAGAGAGGGAGAGGGCTTTGAGAAGTCCGTTGAAAGGGGCGGAGATATCAAAGTGCGGCTGATGAGCTACTTTTGCTATCTTCCTTTATTTTTTCTTCTTTGTTGCTGTACGCATGTAGCATGGCGCGTACCGTTTTGCTTGTTGAAAAATGATTCCCCTCCCCCCTTTTTTCACAAATTACACATAGATCCTTGATCTATCTTTTTATTTAGATCCTTATTCTTTTGATTTTCAGAGAGCTTTACATTTTCTCGGTGATAAAAGAAAAGAGGGACACATACAAATTGCCTAATAACATTCATTATAATTCCACTTCCAGCATCAGAGATTATAAATGAAGGTTTTTCTTCTTCCAAGCTCTAAGATTGAAATATAGACTAAGGTATAGTAAAAACACGCCATAGACCAGATTCTCAGATATTAGAATCATGCCCCCTGCATCAGCATACAATTTGCTGGGGGTGGTTTCAATGAAAATGTGGAAAGCGTCCCTCCTTGATTTGTGCACACATTGGCACCCATTGCAACAAAAATAAATAAATAAAATTATCTAATTTTTAAATATTTTCTTGAGAAAAAGCCTGGTGTGTTGAATGTTTGTGCTCACAAAAAGCTGTGCTACACACTGTCGTCACTTCGTCTTCTTTCCTGCAATTAACAGCTTCCATGAAATCTGAACTGTGTGTGCAATAAATACCGAAGTGCTAGGTGTCTTCGTTTTTTTTTCTTAACGAAGACACTGTCAAACACCAAAAAATAAAAATAAATAACAGTGTCAGAAGACAAGCCAGGAATTATAAAAGCCAAATATCAGGACGCATAAGTGGTGGAAACTTGAGACACTCAAACTCGGACTTCTTGCAAGGAAAAAGGGAGATTTCATGTAACATTCCTGGTCAACCAGAATCCAGGAAGTGGAGGACACAACTCAAAACTCTAATAAAAGAAATCTCATGATCAGATCAGTATAACTAAGTTGTCCATTAATATACGAGTTTAACTCGGACAGTGAATCTTACCAGTATGAGTTTAGGACAGATCTCACATGAGAAGAAAGATTGACCACGAAGACAAACTTCTGCAGATTCATGCACTCATTTATCAGCAAACAGTAATCAGTTAGGAATGCTGCTATGTCTGATGACAAGCCTACATTGACACTATCGATATCTAATTGCACATATGGCACTAGCAGCAATATCTAATTGATGGGATTAAGTCCTTAACCGAGGTTAGAGGTGAATATTGCTGCTTTGGGAGTCCCTGGATCAGAACAGGTGAGAGAGGAGACTTGAATCACATACAGTCCATCATCTGAAGCATGACCTTGCAAACCTAGAAAATAAGGTGACCATCTCTATCAAAGTGAAAGTATTTGGAAATGTGATAGTAATTGTTTTTTAAAGTGTATTTTTATTTAGAAATATATTAAAATAATTTTTTTAAAAAAGTTATTTTTGATATTAGAATATTAATTGATATAAAAATATAAAAAATTATTTTAAAATAAAAAGATTCAAAATTTATCCAACACTTTTTTAGAACGCAATGTAAAACAGTAGCTAAATGGCCCACTAGTTGCTGCAAAATCTACGACGTCAGCAGACTCAGAGTACTTATCAACAGATTTATCTTGCCCGTGCAAATGTATCTTTGGAAAAATGTTGCGAGTATACTCCAGTCATCTCATTTACACTCCCATGCAGTGCTGGTATAAGGAATCTGTCATCCTCAGACCTGAAGTTCATCTCTTCTGTGAATGCTAGCTGGCTATCAAGTGATGGACTATCAAAATTACTTGCATAGTTTCACGATGAAAATCTGAATTTTGTTGGAAGGACCCTGTGTCGGCACAGATTCTCTGTAGGATTGACATTGACAGAGAGACTGGCAGAAAAGTAACAAGAAAATGAGATGGGAATAAAATTCAACAATAAGAAGCTACAGTTGTAAAACTAGATTCTTGTGATACGCCAGTGTTCGATTTTTTTTTTCAAACCTTAAAGAAATTGATGTTGGAAAATAAAAAATTTAATTTAAAATATTAAAATAATGATATATTAACAAATATTTATTTTAAAAATATATTGTGACAGTGATACACAGAATCAACTCAGACCAAACATTGTATGATTTAAAAAATAAAACCATGATAAACCCATGAAACCTAAATCGAAACAAAATAGGGAGTTCAGTTCTATTTAACTACATATTGAATGCCAAAATTAAAAAAATTAATTAAAAAAATCCAAAAGAAATAAATCAAGTAAACTTAGATTAGCGGTCCAAGTTGTTTCTAGCATAAAAATAAATGCTCGGAAGATGATAGTATTTTTAAATAAAAAAATTCAAGACTTGAGTTATTGACTTGATTTAGATCCAATAAACTCAATTAATTTAATAATATAATAAAAAAACAATGATAATAGATAAATCAAACAAAAAAAATTATTAATTATCAACTATCAACTATAAAAAATAAATCACAAATATCATACTCCAAAAAAAATAAATAAATAAACCGATTAAAGATAATTGTTATTGCATCATGGAAATCGATCCACTACTAAAAAGAGTTTACCAAAATAGTCGTAACACCATTACAAAACATTACATGACCAGAGCAAAAAAGATCGCATACACCACTCGAGCAATAATCTCAAAAGCAAACCAAATAAAAGGCTACATGACCACTTTTTTATTGTGAAAATACTTTCAAACCAGCTTTTTTATACTACAATTCGACTTCTCTTTTCCTAACCTTTACATACTTGTTTTTTTTTTCTAAAAAAAAATAAGAAGAATTTGTTGTAAACTATAATTTTTTAAAAAAGAAAAGGATTTTTTTCTATAATTAAAATCCATTTAATTGTTACAATGAAATGATATTTTCGTCATTTATAGTGCAAGCCAAGACAGTGTAAATTGAAGAGCAAAAAGTTTTCACGAGATTTATTTTGTATTGCCAAATTGATCATAGGTGAATTTGTCTTCTATTTCGTCATCTAGCTTTTAATTCACACCTCTTGAAAAAAAACATGCAATTAGATACTAATTTAAACTCAAAATATATTGATTAAGATAATAAAAAAATTTAATGATTAAATTAAATTTTCTTAAAAAAATCATTGCTCCAATCCTCAATGTTTTTTCTTATAAAGCTTAGTTTCATTTAACAATGTATTTTTTTAATTATAAATCTAAATTTTTTTACCTAACAATATAAATTTTAGATTTTTATTTGAATGGAATAAAATTAATATTATATAATTAGATTGTCATATATGTAAGATATTGAGATAACTAAAATTACAGGAAGGGAGCCATTCTTTCTTTAACCGCCACCGTCCAACACAATAGCCAATCATTTCATCCAACGTGGCACTTCTCCAACGCTTTGATCACCTCCGAACTAATATTACAGGTCCCAATAAGTATTTGTTTCCTGCTACCTAAATTCAATTGTTTACCTGTTCTCCAATTATTGGACCAAACTCTAACCGCTATGTCATCTTAAAACCTTGAGCAAAGACCAGACATTCACCTAAGCAGTAAATTACACGTGCTGCAATTTGCCAATGTGAGGAATCTTGTGTGTGCCTATTCATCACAGCGAGGCATGGGACCCACTACTCAAACGTGGTTCGCGAGAGAAAAAAAGAAAGAAAGGGATTGAACGTGCATTCCGTCCTTGTACTTCTACTATCATCTCAATGTCAGTCCTATACTAATTTCTTTCCTAATGTTATCCCTATGTTCATGATCTGCAGGTGAAATTATCATCTCCCGTCCATCAGCAGTAATAGCGCCGACGAGTCTGTTTTGACTATGTTTGGAAAGCTGCTATGGCTGCGTTTTAAAAAATTTTGAAAATTTTTTTAAATTAAAATTGAATATGATTTGTGTGTTTTGAATCGTTTTAATGTGCTGATATCAAAAATAATTTTTAAAAAATAAAAAAATATCATTTATATGCATTTAGCACGAAAAGTTATTTAAAAAACACCCGTAACCACACTGCCAAATACACTCTTTATTCTTCACCCCACAGCCAGGGCGTTGAATAATCAGATTTCTAATAAAAAACAAGTTGAAAGAAAATACCTTTTAAAAAATTAAATTTTTATTTTTTTATCATAGATAAATAAAAAAAACACAACCATACTGTAGCCACAATGGACACACTGCGGCATAACTACCGTCACATCTAAACTGGAGATGAACACTGCCAAGTGTTCTCAAACGTAATTTTAGCTGGTTAATTTTT
>Ga0325402_1004668_pt1 | contig 12668 bp, 8 predicted proteins | sample PopdelMetagenome_22_FD_207212 | JGI IMG/M metagenome (GOLD analysis project Ga0325402, IMG submission 207212) | Populus deltoides microbial communities from Bellville, Georgia, United States - Xylem-PdKOR-R3 | ecosystem: Host-associated > Plants > Phyllosphere > Stem > Wood/Secondary xylem... | reverse complement strand
GTATTTTCTTTGATTTGCCCTTTTTTTTTTGTGGGACATCCTCTTTTTGTTTTGACCTTGACTTGGTCTTTGTTTTTCATCTAGGTATGCCCCCCCTAATATTTGGGTTTCTCATGCTTTTTGAATTTTTCAAAACATCTCCTTGATCTTTGATCTTTCAATCTTTTATTGCCCCTTAGTGTGAGGTGTGATCCTAATCTGGATTGACTTTGGAATTTTCATTTGCCCCTAGTAAGGAGTGTGATCCTAGTCAGGTTTTCTTTATAAATGCTCAATTAGACTCAAACAGGAACCACAAGGAGGATATTCTAGAGCATGACAGGATGATAAAGATGGTCTTTCATAATTCCAAGCACAAGCAGTTAGGACCAATAAACTTTATTCTCATCCAATGTGATGGTTTGGACTTTTGTATAAGACTATGTTTTTATGAATCCATTACATGCGATTAATAATACAACTAAAATATAACCCAAGAGACGCAAGATATAAGTATTTCATTTTTTATGTCTTTGGTTCAAGCTTGTTTGGTCACCCAGAAAGGGAGTTGCTAGATTAATTCGTTTGTCATCTTTTGAATAAGATGTCGAAACATTGTTTTGAACAAACATCAAATTATTTTTAAAATAAAAAAGCCAATTCAATTTTTCAGGATTATTTTGGCAAAGGTTTTTTTTTTTTACAAGAACTGATTTGGTTATAATATTTTGAACAAAGCCATGTAATCAATTATGAGGGTCAATTTTATGAGTCTTAAAAGCGTGAGGGTTGCCTCCTAGCATCTTGCATGGCACAACTTGGGGTTCGACTATTTTTATTAGTATATTTATCCAATCATGAACAACAATAAAATTGCTAAGTATTACTTTCACAAAAGCATCTCTTGATTTTTCAAAACAACAAAGAGATAAAGAAAATGCATATTTCATTAAAAAGATCTCATGTGATCCCAACACATAAGGAAAACATACTTAAAAACAAGAGTAGCAAAATTCTATAACAAAAGGATTGTCAATGCAACACCCCTTCTTAGGTCAGCTTTCCAAGCAACTTTTGTGTTTTCTCAGCATTCATCAATATTTTTGCCATTTGTTTTCCATGTTAAAGTTGGTTTGGAATGGGAAAAGTAAATGAAATAGTCCATTCCCTAACTGCATCATGTCAATGCTTCCAGTTTTGAAGTTAAAAAGCATTACATCATAAAAGTATCCTCTCATTACTACAGTGTTGGTATTATGAAATGCAAAAGGGCTTATATGGGATGTCTTTCTCATTATTGCACTTATTTTTACCATATACCTTTTGTGCCATTCTCTTCTATTAAAACTTTTCATGACCTGTAATTCCATTAAACTATGTTTTTCATCCATGTAGGTTATGACAAGTTTTCCCTTATAATTGACAATTATGATCTCTTTTTTGTTATCACATTTAGAGACTAAAAGGGGAATTGCAAACAACTTAAAGCCTTATGTGTTCAAATCAAACATGAATATGTCTTTTTTCTAAGTAAACGAGTGAAGTAAACCATTTACAGACATTAAGAATATGCAACGAAATGATTCATCTTGTGGTAACTTAATTTCCTTCAACTGCCTCCATTAACAAGTTTTTGAATCAAACAACTCACATATGATGTAATGGTACATATAAAATTCTTTGTGACAGTAAAAATTAAGCTTTAAGAACCTTACGATCTTGTAATGCAATGGACTTGACCTCATCACCTTCAGGCAAACTCCTTGAGAGTGGTATCGTATTTTAAGATTTTGGATTATCTATAATTGCTTAGTATCAAGCTTGCACATATAATATTGAGGTTTATTATATGCATAACAAAGTAAAACACATTGGTGTGTTGATGCCATAATCTCCACATGATTAGGTAAACAATTGAGGACCAACTGAGGACTTGCCAAAAAGGTAGTATAATATTCACTTCTAAGTATGCTCTATATAAACAAACAGGAGATGATGTTAGTTCTTTGGGTGTGTAATTTGAAAAACATGGATTCATAGGTGACTTTATTGCTCTTTTTGGAAAGAACATTGCATCTCCTTATAATTTCCATTGATATTTGAAGATCTCAAAAATGATATTTGGGTATAAATCTTGAACTATATCTGTATGAGCAATAAATTATGCTTCAATTTGGACTAGTTCTTAATAGGAAGTTGCTTCTCTAGGTGATTAGCATACCTCATTATTCATCTCTTAGGATACTATCATTCTAATTTCAGAATCAATATTAATATATCCAATTCTTAATACCCCAACAATCATCATCTTCTCAACCTCCTAATGGAATTTATCATAAAAGTCAATAGCATGACCATGTTGGCAATGATATTTACAAAACTTGCCTAGATCTTTCACTATTTGTGTCTTGGATGACATCTTGAGGTATCTTGCATGCATTAACATTCCATATATATTCTCCATGGTTACCCTTAAAATTATTTCACCTTTTTTTTTCATTTCTAATGGCATTAACTACTCTAATTCTAAAGGCATGATTTGGAAATGAGTTTACGTTCACATTTAAGGCTTTCTCGAAGGTGATCCATCCTTCCTTGATAAGTTGGAGGAGCTTGTCCTTAAAAGCATGGAAATTTTCAATATTATGACCATCAATGACACTATGATAATCACATATTTGATCAAGTTTATACCATTTTAGGTGTGATGGTTGGAATGGATTTAGGGGAATAAGAAAGATCTACCCAATGTTGATTAACATCTCAAACATTCTTTATAAAATATAAAGGAAATGGTGGTAAAGTTTTCTTTATCTACCATGAGTTTCCATATATCTGCTTATTAGTTCGGGTCTGATTAGTCATTTAAGGGAAACGACTAGGAGGTTGAGGCATATAATGATCTTGGTTCACATTTCTTATATGAAAGCCATCTTTTTATTTGTCAAATGACAGAGCATCAAACCTCTTTTTCAGATTCCATATCCATTTTAACTTCAATCCTCGCTCCACCCTCTCTCCTGCATTGTCACCTCCATAAAATAAATCGATGAATTATCAATCAAGTAATCACAATATAGAGCCTTTAAAGTGTCAATGAAGATGGAATTGAGCTCATTCTCAAGTAATGAAAGATAAACTTGTGTTGTCATTTCATACAATCTCATACATGTTCCTTGACCGACTCATCACTTCTTATCCTTATTCTTTAAAGATCTGACCTGGTTAAAGCTATCTTTAAATTGAATCTAAATTATTGAAAATAAAACATTAGTCACATACTTTTATTTCTCTTTTTCAAATCCATTTAAACCCATATACCAATTAAATACAGGTCCAGCCAGGCTATCATGAAAATAATGGATCAAAAGTTTCTCATCATGGATAACTTCTATCATTATATTATACTACACCTTGAGGTGAGTCTATAGACATTGTGCTTATGTCTACTTGATGATTTTAGGGGCTTTGAGTTTTATAGGAATATCAACATCTAGTGTACAACATATTTCTCTAGTTGGATGTGGGTCTGCAAGTCTTCATTCTTTGTGACTTTACTTAATACACTTTTTTTCTCTTAAAATGATAGCCACCTATGTTGAATTAGCTGATCAATCTTTATCCTGAAGACTTGACAACAATTAATGGAGTGACCCACTACTCCTACATGGTACTTGCATTTGGCATTCTTGTCATACCATTTAGGCGAAGGTGGTTGGATGGGTTTGAGTAGTTCAGGCATTATTTGATGGGCATTTATAAGGCTTTGACAAATATCATTAAGGGGAGAAAACTAACATTTTCGTATGCAATTTAGATTTTTATGATATCCAGGCTAAAACGAAGGCAAATTTGTTTAATGCATTTGGTTTGCAATAATTTGTAGTGAATTCTTAGGCAAGACAACATGAATCTTTGATGAACTTAGGGTGTTAGAAGTAAGATTTTACGAACTTTGATTAGTTAGACAAGCATCTAAAACTCTCTTTTGATAAAGGTGTGAGGAGAGATAAGGGGGTATATTCATAGTAAACTTCTTAGTATTGGCTTCTATGTAAGGTGGCTCGTTTCAAAGCGAATGGTTTATCCTAACATATAGCTTAACTGAGCCATCTTTCTTATCAGAAAGTTATCATGCTTATGCCCAAGTCGAACCTCCTTTTTGTTTCTTATTTGTTTCTTAGAAGGGGGCAACATTTAGGGGTGGGCCTATATTTCTCCTACAATAAAAAGACATGCAAGTAAACAAAATAAATATGAGATACTTGTAGACAGGAAATGTAAATTGAATACAAATTCACCCTTTAAAGGTGATAATAGTCATCATCTAATATCATTATTACACCAACAAGGGAATCTAGATTCATCTCAATCAATTTGTAATAGCTTGGACTTTTATAGAATCTATGTGATGACTATTTACCACCAAAAGTCTTGTAATTCATGATGCTACATGTCGGGCTTTCCTTAATGCAATTTACAAATAGCACATATATCATAAAGGCAAGTTTTATTTATTAAATGAGTATAGGTAAGTTTTACCCAGTCTTAAAAAGGTTTTGGATATGCCCATTGATGGTCCTTGTAATGATAGTATAGGGGCATTACAAAACATTATTAAGACACGTATATCCACCATTACCAAGCAGGCACTTATATCCGAGTTAGGTGATTCACGAGCTTAGATCCTGACCACTAGTCATAGGACATACTGCTAATTACCCACATAACCTTGAAGCTTGTGAGTACTTTTAAAAATTAAAGTGTGTGATATGAGGTATTATTCCATAACTAATATACAAATGCATGAGCAATATGTATAAAAATGCATGGTGATGATAAATGTACAGACCAACCAAAATAAAACACAATTATCAGACAAACAACAAAGTTTAGTCCACGAGAAACTTCTTAGTGGAGTTATCATTCTGTCACACGTGTACGGCATCGCCACGATCATCCTTCTAGATCAGAATTTTTTTATGGTGTAGAAAAAATAGATAATTCTTGTTCTTTATCGTTAAAAAGGATTGCAGTTGTCATCTAGTATTTTAGCCATTAGAAACCCAAAGTGGTCTTCAGAGTCTAGATAGGAAGACTGATTGTATATAAAAAGGACAATATCTACCCTATTACATTCTACCTAAGATAAACTACTATGTTTATTTGTTTGATTATTATGAAGGTAATGTTGCTTTTTCTAACCATTAGTCTTTCTATTAGTTAAAATAGGTTCACCTTAGTAAAGTGATCATGGCTTTATGGGTCAAGTCTAGCTATTATAGAGTCAAAATATAATTTTTGCTTTTTATTTATTTTAATATCAAGAATAGATTTTACGTATAAGTTTTTAATTCTTGATATTAAAAATAAACAAATTGGTTTTTTGGTGTTTTGAAAATTTAAACCAAGTTCTCGTGGCTTTAATAAACTTGTTATTAAACCCATGATGCATGCAAAATATAAAACTATTTAAAAAAAAACAAATTTGGTATTTTTAAGGGATGTTAAATCATGCCAAATATGTTTTTTTGGTTTTTTCCCTTTTCTTTTCACATTTCTTGTATTTTTTATATAAAAATGCAAAAATGACATTTTTTAAGAAACTTGGTCATATGCAATTTAAAACATAAATATATTTATGTTAAAGAAATTTTTATTATTGTTTTTATATTTTTGTAAAACACAAATTGATTTATTTAATACTGGACACACAGCTTACATATAAATTTATAATCTCAAATATTAAATATAAAAGGGTAAAAAGTAATATGAAAAAACCCAGAATTAATTGCAAAATGGTTCTTAAAAATATGAAAAATAATTAAAATTAAACTAGGGTGTGTTTGACAAATAAAGAAAAAATAACAGAAAATAAAGGTTGTAAAAAATAGGTTATGGCATGTTTGTTAAATACGGCATTGGCTAAAAAAATATAGGCTTAAAATTGTCCTTAAAGGATGTCTTGGCATGCATGGCATCGTGATGACGAGTGCAGCTCCTGGATCGAGGGAGGTTTTAGATATATTAAGATAAATCATAAAAATATGATTTGAAGGTTTCAAGAATCATCACCTAGTATTATGGTCACTAGAAAACTCAATGGTGTGCGAGAGTCTAGGTAATAGGACTAGTTGTGCATTGGAAAAACACATTACCCTTAGTACACCTTACCTATAATAAACTACATTATTGATTGTTTTTTTTCTAAGTCATGTTTCTATTCGATGACCTGTCCAAAATTCAAGAAGAGTTCTTCTTAGTAAAAAAATCTTTATATTATCAAGCTGAAACTCAACCCTTTTTAAGCCTAAAAATTATGTAAAATACATATCCCAAATTTAAACAAAATGATTTTTGTAGTGTTTTAAAAAATTGTTCAAATCCTAATAGATAATTACAAACTTGTTGTGATACTCGGTAATTGATTATTTTTTTTGTGTTTTTCCAAGTATTATGAAATGCAATTTTTATTTTTTATAAAATATGCATGAAAATTTTATAATTTGGCCATATGCATACAAATAAAAACATATTTTTATATTTTCTTCAAAAAAGGAACTTTTATTTTTTATTTTTTGAATTTTTCTGAAATTTAAAGAAAAAGCAGGTATATTTAATATCAGTTTAGTATCTTACAGGGTAAGGAAAAATTATTGGAAAAACATGCAAGGAACTCACAAATAATTTTAAAATGGCCCTTGAATTTTTTTTCAATATTTTTTTGAAATTGTTTGGGATCTGTTTGGAAAAAAAATAAACATTACTGGAAAATCAGTAGGGCGTGTTTGCCTTTACTATAAATCAGAGGTTTAAAAATGTCTTAAGGCCGTGTATGACAAACATACCTTAAAAACAAGATATTGTGTTTTCTCTTTAATTAAAAAAAAATAAACATGCCAAACACTGGTTCAAAGCTCAAGCCCACAAACATGACTCAAAATCATAAAAAGTAAGAACAAAGATCTAAAGAGGAAAAAAAACATTTGAATACGCTCAAGAACACTAGAATGACCCTAAAAACATGATCTCAATAACAAACCAAATTACATCAAACTAAAAGCACGGACATGTGTGAAAACAACGTTTAAGCAAGATTTTGAAATTGGATCATCATAACAAACACTAAATCTTCACAATTTATCAATTTTATGCAAAATACAAAGTGAAGGAACTGAAGATCAAAAGCTATTAAATTCGTGTTTTTAAACCATGAAAACCTTAGATTAATGATCAACAAGTATGTATTCGTATATAAGAATTATCAATTGACCAAAAAGACATAGAAATCAATGACCTAAAACAAAGTGCAACGGATGAATGCCAACCTAAAAATGCTATCAAACCCAAAAATTCCTAGTAAAGGTAAAACCCGTAAAAGAAGCATAGGGATCCTAGAAAACATCCTAAACTTAGCAACCAAAGCTTAAACACGCTAAAAAAAGACTTGCTTAAACCATCAAAACAACAAGAAACAAAGAATCAAAGACACAATAATAAACAAAGTCAAATAATGACAATAAGTAAAAATAGCAATTTCATAGGCATAAACATTATTCTATTGATTAAATTCATTGTCTCAAAGTTTAAACAACATGCTTACAACTTCAACAAACCTAGTAATCTAACCTAAAACAACCTAAACCATAACAACTTCAAAACTTAAAAAAACTTACCATGACTTCAAAAATAAATAACTAAATATTTAAACATGCAAAACAACATTATTCATTATCATTTATCATTCCATTATTATGTCCTAGCACATCAAAACAAGGCAATTAAACAAAACTTAAGAATGTACAAGTTATTTTCAAGGCATGCTTAAACATATCAAAATAAATATTTAATGGATTTTAAACTAGCAAATAACTTCAAATGATACTTTAACAAGCATTTTCACCAGCTATTTAAAAGACAAAATAAAAGGGGAGGGCGTGCTCATTGAGCTCCTCTCCCTCATCAAAGCTTGAAGGTTTACCTTATAAAGAGAATATTAATTACTTATTTGAATTTTCTGCTTCTTTCCTTTTGATTTTTAGTTTTTTTTAATCTCTGATTGATTTAGATTCCTATCCTTCCTTCTTAAAACACAAAATTTATCACCTTTCATTTAATTTTATTCTAGGTATTCTATTGATTTCTATGTATTTTCTTTCTTTTTTCTCCGTGATTTCCTCTCCATAATCCCACCAGGATCTCCCTTTACTTCTAGTGTGCTCCAAAACAACCTTATATAAGCTAATCAAAATCAGAAATGGAAAAACCATGGAGGTTTTGCTAAGAGTTTGTTAGAGAAGATTTTTGCTATAAATAATCATGGTGGTTTTCTTCTTCAATCATGGTTGACTGAGTGAGCTACTTTGGAGAGATCATCAAGATAAATCGGATGTAAACATGGTATGGTAGTGGTGATCCTTGTAAAGAGGATGTGTATCTACCATGGGGATCAAATCTCATCTGATTTGGAGGTCTAAAACTCCACATTTATTTATTGAAAGGTAAGCCCTCAATCAACTTGAATATATCAAATACAGGAGAGGTTGATCAAGTACAAGATATTGTTGAGTTCATTGAGTCAAATGAGGTATAAACGTGTGATGATGTTTAAATGAGTGACATGTCATCTTCTTAAACCCTAAAAATTAAGGTTTAAAAATAAGGATTTTGTACATTATAACTTGGTCCCTGTTGTTTTAATTGCAGTACATACACCCTCAAATGACCTTGAAACTTTTTTATTTTTTGCAATTGCACCCCTAAAAATTTTAATTTAACTCTTCTAATTTAAACGTCTTTTTCAAATTGATTCTTGGTTTCTATTTTGTTCAATTTGACCCCTATAAACCATCAAACTTTCAATTTCTTTCAAATTGACTCTTGATTTTGATTGATTTTAGTCCCTAAACTTGGCGCGCCCATTGCACTTTGGCCATTGGTTCTGAATTTCTTCAATTTGGTCCTTAATTGACTGTTAAACTTTGATTTTCTTGCAATTTCACTTGTGGTTTCATCCAATTAAGCTTGTAAAAATTAAATATGGTCCTTCAAAACTTCAATATTCTCAATTAAGCCTAAATTAAGCTTCCAAACTTAGTTTTTCATTAATTAAATCCTTAATAAAATTATTTTGACCCATTAAAAGTCTAATGAAGCCTTTGCACTTAATTAATTCTTTTAATGTTGGCCTAAATTAATTTATAAACTTAATAAAATATTTAATTAGACCCAAAATTAAATCAAATCAGCCTATTCAAAATCTAATTAAATCCTCAGACTTAATTTTTATGTAAATTGGTCCAATATTCATTTAAGTTAATTTTTATGCGGGTAGATCCCTCTTTTTTATTACCAACCAAGTTGTTTGTCTTCCTGTATTTTTTTTTATTTTTGAACCTTTTTCTACTATTTTTTTTATCAAAGAAAAAGATAATTTTGGGAGAACCCAAAATTAAGTTGTGATAAGTGTGTTTGCTAAACACGTTTTAAAGACCAAAAAACATAACCTTAAAATTTTTCTTTGATAAATTTTAGTTTTTCCAAATATAGCCTTAAGCCTTTAAAAGGCTCAGCCTATTTGCCTAAAACCATCACAGGCCTTGTCCAAGGAAATTGAATAGGCTTAAGAAATAATGGACACAAGTTTTATCTAAGAAGCCAACCCAAGGGGCTTAAAAAAACAAAACTACTCAAGTTTAAAAAACCAAAAATCTCAAAGGCCTAGTCCATAAACAAATCCAGGAAAGAGGTTTCATGCTTTCAAGATCAAATCAACCTTTCTTCATGAACTTTCCCATAATCCTTTCTTATTTTCAGGTATGAAAGGTTCAAGCTCTATCCATATTCATTCAAAATATAAAAATAAGACTTAACCAACACTTCAAAATTAAGCACGCATACACCATCTTATCTCATTTTGTTATCCAAAGACTAAAAGAACAAGCATGGGTATTTCATGTTTAAAACAAAATCTTAACCAAACCTTTTGTTGTATAGAAACAAAGAAACCAAATGTTCAGCCTGATCCACGAGTTTCTTTCTCAAAACCACGCTTCAAACCTTGTATTCAATAATGCATACTTTTTTTCTTAAATTCCTCAACCACTAATGTGAGAATTTATTGTTGTTATACCAACACAAATGTTTGGAAAATGAGTTTTCTATTTTCCTATTTTTGATAACAACTATTGTTTTAGAGTTGTGGAGGTTGAACAGTCTTGGCATGGAGGCGTGGTGAAGGGTTTAGATGTTGAGGGTTATAGATGCTAGTAATTAGGAGGAGTGATTGTGAAGGATAGTCTGCAGTGTGATGGTGTTTGGGGAAAAGAGGTAGGAGATACTGGATTCAACAAAAAAAGAGAAGAAAAGGAAAATAGTGTTGGTGGGTTTATGAGCTAGGACTTTAGGTTTTAAAAAAATCTAGAAGGTAGGCTCTCCTTGGTGGTGGCAATGTGGTTATGATCCTCCCCCTCCCCCCCCTTTATGACCTTCAAGAGGTTATTTATTGATTAAAAAGATGGTTATTGGGAGTATAAGCTGGGGGATTTTCATCTCTTAATCTTTTAAGAACCAATTTCAACCCTTTAATCTCAGTAAGGAGCATCTCTAGTTGTGTTGATAGTTGGACATGTTTTGATCATGCTGGTTTTTAATGGCTAGGTTTGGTTGTTTTAATAGTTTTCAAAATAGCTTGGAAATAAAGAAAAGCAATATGGGTTGTTGGATCATGTGAAAGGTAATCTTTACCATCAATCTGAGTAATTTTGGTTTGTGAGGTTTTGAAGGTATGAGAGAACTTGGAATGTGGTTTCTTTAAATGATTTTGAATAAACATGAATAGGATAGAGTCTTTATGGATTTTTTTAGAACAATGCAAAAGAGATAAACCATCCACTATCGTTTGATCTTGAAGAGGCTAATCAAAACTAAAGGTCCATGTTTTTTTCAATTCAATTTGTGCGAAGAAAAAAATGTAGAAAGTTCTAGAATGAGTGACTTTGATCAACCTTTTTCTTTTTTCTATTTTACCGAAACTACAGGAGATGATGAACAATAACCGGACAACACGTCATCTAGCCTTTAATTTTTTTTTTTTTGTCTTAGACTAAACCGAAACAACATCGTTTTAAACCAAAACAAACTGTTTTGGTCACAACACACCATTTCAGTTAAATGAAATAGTGTCATTTTGGTTAACTTAAAATTAATTAGGGTTTTAATCTTTCCTTTTTCTATTTTAGCATATTTTGCCTCTTTACAATTAAACCCTTAATTAAATCTGGTTTTTGGGAATCATTTCAATTTCACCTCTGGAATATTTTAATCAAACTCTTTAATTTCAATGCCTTGTACAATATGGTTCTTGGTCCTAGATATTTTCAATTTCACCCTTAATCAACCTTTTAAACTTCTAATTTCTTTTAATCTAGCACTTATTTGCATCATTTAGGCTCTCCAAAACTTTAATTAGGTCCCTAATCTTTCAATTATAACAAATTGATCTGAATTAAACCTCTAAACTTAATTTTCCTTCAATTAAGTTCTTAATTAAGTCCTTAAACTTATTTAATTCTTTTAATTTCTACATAATTGACTTTTAAATTTATTTTTTTCTTCAATTAAACCCTTGATTAAGTCATTTATACCCTTTAAAAGTTTAATTAAGTCATTAAACCCAAAGAATTCTTTCAATTTTAGCTAAATTTACTTGCGAACTTAATTTTTCTTTCAATTAAACCCCTGATTAAGTCAATTAAAACCATTAGAAATTTAATTAAGTCCTTGTCCTTGAACCTAATAATTCTTCCAGTTTTAGTTAAATTAGCTTGCAAACTTAATCATCTTTTAATTAACTCATTCTTCAGCCTGTTATTTGATTATCCTTCTGGAATTTTGACTTGTTGCAACTCAAAAGTTTATCTATTTGTGTCCCAAAAAAATTTTATATTTTAAAATAATAAATAAATAAAAGCAAAATATAAAAGAGTTTCAGGGGACTCAAAATTATTTTATAACATAAACTATGCTAATATAATTTGGAGTGATGAAATTGCAAAGAAACTAAGTTCAATAATTGGAAAAAAAAAGTAAAACAAATGCAGTGTTCATGTGAACTAGCAATGGACAACCCAAAAAATGCAAAAGAAGTTGCATGAACTAGAAACAAAACTAGGAAAAATAATTAAAATAATATTTTTTACATAAATATTATAATGCACAGTAAAAGCACCACAACTTTTGCAATTTGTTATTAACATTAAAACTATAATAATAAATAAATATATGACCCATTAATATTCAAATTTTGAAATGGGAAAGCTAAGTCACTCCCAACAATACCAGAAAATTAGCGAATACAAACGGAAACACCGGTGGAAATTTTCCGTCGGTATTTTATGGTGATATTTACCGATCAAATTTTTTCATCGCTAATTCTATTAGTAAACACCGAAAGAAATATATCATTGGTATATACCGAGGGAATAGCAGTCAGAATAGAAGAAATTAAAAAATCCAAATAGTGCGATGATATGTATGTTTTTACAGATGCAATTACCAATGAAAATACAGTGGAATTCAAACAGGCAAACCATACAGTGATGTGGCATTGATACCAACAGAATGACCAATGGAGTCACCGTTGGAATAATTCTGTCAAAAAATCCATCGGTAATATTTAATATATGACC
>Ga0325402_1004666_pt1 | contig 12674 bp, 13 predicted proteins | sample PopdelMetagenome_22_FD_207212 | JGI IMG/M metagenome (GOLD analysis project Ga0325402, IMG submission 207212) | Populus deltoides microbial communities from Bellville, Georgia, United States - Xylem-PdKOR-R3 | ecosystem: Host-associated > Plants > Phyllosphere > Stem > Wood/Secondary xylem... | reverse complement strand
GAGTAAAAAATATTTTGAGAAGTAATCGATACATCACCCCAAACACCACTAAATTTTTTTAATAAAATAAAATTATAAAATTTATTTAATTTGACCTAGTCAACCTGGTGCGTTAATCCACAACTCCATCAATGGTTAAAATTCATTAACTTATTTTATTTTTCTCAAAACAATATTTTCTTGCAAAAAAAATTAACTTTTTTTATTTACTGGAATAATACAGGTTAAAGTGGACTTCTACCATATTTAATTCCTATGATACCAAGCATTAATCCTTCGTATATACACACATATGGATTTTTTTTTATTATTATTAATGTGGGTATCCGACTCAGCTTGCACGTACCTCGACTAATCCCACATGCTTTAAAGTTAATAATCATATAAATCTCCAGTGGTCATTATATTAACAACATAGAGTTTAAATCTAAAATTATAAATAGAAAAAACCTTTAATCTCAATTTTTTATTACTTATTACGTGGATTTCCTTTTAAAATTTGCCTAGAAACATCTCCTTTTTAAGAATTGAACGTAGCGGGCCAATGGCAATGACAAGATCCAAAAGTCGCCACTCGCAACAAGTGGTCCACAAGATACCTTTGTCCTCCTGCAAGTCAGCAACACTGGCACTTCTAGACTGGAAAGGGTACTTACTCCTCTTTTCTCATCTGTCTCTCCAGTTCCCCTTCCCTTTTCCCTCTCAACAGAAAAACATCACACTTTCTGCTGGTACATCACATCTAACCGCTCTCTTCCTTTTCTTTCTCTCTCAGTACTTTCCTCAAACACTGGATAAAACAATAGAAAAACATCGAAAAAGACAGATGCTTCTCAGCCATTTGCAGAGCTCCCACCCATGGATCTTGCCATCTCGAATCCCCAGACTGAATCAAACTCCTTCTTCACCTAAGAGGTCATTACTTCTCCATCTTCATTATCTGTACGCGCACGTTCTTTTGAGTTGATGTATGTAGCATTTTAAACTTATTTTCTGGAGTCAAGTACAACATTGACAATAACAAGAAGTGGACTTCATTAATTGAGATAGTTAAGACAGTGTGTGAACCTTTTATGGTGAATGTTGCTCACATAAAGATTTTTCCAGGAAAACATGTTGAAGAATTATTTTCCTACATGGTCGAGAATTGTTCGGCTTTGTGTTGATTTCTTGGATGCAAAATACTCTGTAAGATAGGAGTTTCTTGAAGAATTTTTTATAGTATCAGCCCGATAGAGGTCTTCTTTGTTCCCTGCTGCTCTTGTTAAACAAAAAATTTCCGGTCTGAGCATTTAAGATGGCTACACTCAATAATTTTTTTTTTTAAACAGAAAAGATGGAAAAGTGTGCTAAATTCATGTGGTGTTGGTACTTTGTTTTATAGGATGACATCAACAACTTCACACTGACAGTGTATTTTTACAGGAAATCGTTTCCATGCCGCTTTTGGTGGATAAAGTCTCCAGCTTCTGGAGCTTGTAAGTTTAGATTATGCAACACTGGAGGTGAGTTTGAAGCCGTAACCCTTTACCACTCGTTTAGTGCTCAAGTATGATACCAAGGTCAGAACTGTACCTAGATTGGGGTTCTGTCTAGTTAAATGTAGTATCAAGTTCATCTATTTGTTTTACAAGGATGTAATTTTTTACTTAGAGCCCATAACTTCTGAGGCAATAAGTTTGCAACCATTTCAGCACCTCAAATCAGAGAAAATGCTGTATCAATCTGTTTTGACATTAATTTCTGTGTCAATTGTTATCATAATCCTTCCTATTTTGGTGCTTTGCTGATACTACATCATCATTTTTAAATGAACTGTGATAACATTTTATCTTAAAAAATACATTTTTCAGGGAATTGTAAAGCCATTAATCAAAGCACATGGTATAAGTTCGATAGTGCGGTGTATACAGATATTCCAGATAATTCACATCCCAAGTTCTTGAGTTTGAAGCCAAATAGTAGCTCTGAGGTAAGCATTAAGTGAAAGAACCTGAATATGGAACAAGTTAAAAGTTGGATACACTGTAATAGAGTAATGGGATCTTCCTTTTCCATTTGTGATGTTTCCACAACGAGAAAATAAAAGAATGGTTTGGTTGCATTGATTCTTACTCTACTTCATGTGTACAATTTTACATATTTGGCTCATAGCGTTTTCTTTTGTTGTGTATCTGGTACTGAAAGAAAAGAGATCTAGATTGATATACAATATTTCTGCATATCTCGTTGTAGAAATTTTTTCAAGTAAATGTGTTTGTTGTAATTTGTCATATTTATGTTGATGGTGATCTACTGTATGTGCAGGATTGCCAAGCTAAACTTACAATTGGATCAATTGCAATGTGTTGCTTATTGACACACTTAAATTCTGCAAATACATTAATAAAGATTGTCAAAGACTTGCTTCCCTCCTTGGCTGGGACTTTTGGAACTACAAACTCCCCATTCGCTTGTGTATCTAATTCCTTGAACAAACCAACACCTCTGCAGTTGGATGTGTCCTTACCCTCATTTCAAGATATTAAGTGGAGCTTATCACGCCTACTTTATTTGTTCAACATGCAACTTGAAAGAAATGTTGCTACGTAAGTGAAATAATAAATATCCTTGTTCTGGTTCATGTGCCCCTTTTTTTTTCTACCAGCTAGATCACAATAAGTTTTGTGCGTTATCCCTTATGTTTTGAGGGATTAGAAGATAAGATGTCATCAAGACATTATGATACAAAGTTGATGTAACTGCAGTTAAGGGAAAACAAACCACGGATTTGTTCTCCTGTAAAACAAAATAAGTAGGGTTCTAATGGCATAAATCCCAAGCATGTTTGTACAATCAAATGGTCTACTGATCACCAATTATGCCAAGAAGGTTTTCTATAGTTCTATCTGTCAATTATTCACTCTTAAATCTAACTGTGTTATTCTGCATTAGGAGTTTTGTGGTAAACTTGGCTGCTTGAGAAGCATTGCAATCTTTTTGAGTGTATAATGGGTTACTAGATTTCTGAGATGGATATTTAAATTAATATTTAGCAAACATTTGTAAATATGTGCACAACTTGATCTTTAGGGTTAGAATTTTGGTACCAAAGTACTTAATTGAAACCTTAACTTGAAAATTATACAGTCTGCGTATTGTTCTGGTATCTGTTAAATCTCTAAGGGTTAACATTTGGGTAACAAAGTATTTCAATGAAACCTTCACTGGAAAAGGACATGGTCTGCTTAAGGTATTTGTTAAATCTCTTCCATAGTTTAAATTCCCACAAAAAATAAGGCACCTAAAAAATTTAGCATCAGTGATTGGGTTATATTGGCAAATTATGTTTTTCAGCATGTGAAAAGTTATGAGGGCCCTATGTTTTGTTCGTTGTTTTTCAGTGATCATTTTTGTTGTAAACGTGTTGTAGGTCCTTTGTGGTGCTACTCGTGGCTTGCTTCTCATTTGTTGTCATTGGAGGTTTCCTGTTTTTCAAGTTCAGGTAACCTACCAACAACTGCTCCCTTAGGAGAATACAATGACAAAGGAGGATAGTTTTGTTACTTTCTGATGGAAAATGGAACTGTTTAGCTTTATGCATGCCTGCACCATGCCTTGATATTTTTGTCTCCAATACCTCTTGGTTTGGAACTTTTGCAAGATTGCAATGCACTAATTTTGCCATAATCCTTTGGCTTATGCAGATTGGAGGGACTATGTGGAAAATTAAAATGCATTGCATGGATAAAGCTATGCCCATATTTTTATTTGAGGATCTTTGTGCATTTCATGCATTAAGTGTAGAGTTTAAACCAACAAACTTTTAATTTACATGTCATCTATATGCCTATCTTGCAGGCTATCATTTTTGTAACAAAAGTTTCATTTTCCTCAGGCTTATTTTAGTCACAGCCATTGCCTCCACTCTTCATGTTGTCACCTTTTTTGGTGGATATGATGGCATTTTTAAACATTTGGTTGACATTGGACTTTCAGTGCCTTCTTGTTTGTTCCTTCTATGTGCTCTATTTTCAAGTTGATCAATGGAGAAAAATGTGCCAACATTGCATAAAGAAGTTCCATCTATTGATGCCTCCATCCTGTATTTTGTCTCTTAACTATTTGAAACAGACATTGGAGAGGATCTCTTCAGGTTTGATCTGGTTATAGCTCATCTCCGTTAACCAGATGTAAAGTTTCCATTCTATAAGCTGAAAATCTTCTATGTGAGCTTTTTTAGTAAAATCATTTTCCCTTTATCAATGCCAACCATTCTTTCTTCATCAAGGAGCTCACTCTAGCTGTGATCGGTTGCTTATTTGGTTCTTCTCTTAATTAACTCTGGCTGCATCTAGTGCTTTCACTTGTTTGCTAATCTGGGCTTGTGCTATGTTTAACAATACAGGGGTAGCCAATCTCTGGAGGACTGCTTCTGGGAAGCTTGGGCATGTTTGTGTTCATCTTCTACTCATTTAAGGGTGCGTTAAAGAGGTGAATGCTTACAGGAGTTATTATTAAGGGTGTAGGGATTAAAAGCTATTTCGATGTGTTTTTTGAGGGAATGTTTAATATATAAGAAAATGCATGATTTTGTTTTGGGTGGGATTTTATTTTATTTTTTCTGGGGGGTTGTTTACCTCTTCCAAATGCCACCATACATGATTAATAGTGGCCTTTGTAATTTTGCACGGATTTACCTCCAAGTGAACTTGGCTTTTGGAATTTCTAAAGTTCATTCATTAGATAGATTTTCCTGCATTTTCAGAATTGTTTACTTACATTTCTCTATTCTAAAGAACTTCATTATATATGGAACTGCAGCAAAGAACACGAGTTGAACGCGTTATTGGCTTTGTTCTTGCTATATGGGGTATATTGTTCTACTCTCGGCTACTGAGCACAATGACAGAACAGTTCAGGGTAAGCTATTGGAACAGGAACTACTTACTGATGCTGAATTGTATTTAAGTTGCATTCTTAAGACTGTTACTTGGACAGCATAACATGCAAAGACTCCGGGAAGGGGCACAAATGCAAGTTCTTGAGACTGATCATATCATCATTTGCGGAGTAAACAGTCGTCTTACTTTCATACTAAAGCAGCTAAACAAGTACCATGAGTTTGCTGTCCGCTTAGGTACTGCTACAGCTAGGTAATTAATTCTCATCTGCTAGGACTGTTCTGTTGCAGTATCGAGTGCTATATGCACCCTTGATTATGTTTTGTGTGTCTTTACAGGAGGCAGAAAATTCTACTTATGTCTGACCTCCCAAGGAAGCAGATGGACAAGCTAGCCGACAATATCGCCAAAGATCTTAGCCACATTGATGTCCTCACCAAAAGGTATGGTATAATTAAATCCTCTTTGCTAATTGCTGCACGGCGTCTGCAAAATCCTTCAACCTTGTTCTTTTCTTTCCCCGTGGCTTTGCCAAGAGTTCCTTCTTTCGTCATCAACATCCCTTGGTTGTAACAGTTGTTTATTTTGGCGATAATTAATTTCGATGCAAATATTTCATTACGAATGAATTTCTCTCTTTATAAGGCACACCAAGCATCTAGGACTTTTCTTTCAACAACTTTCTTCTCGTTAAAGAATTACCCATCAATAAAATTATTTTATAAATTCAAACAACCAGAACATATACATTACATTTGAATTTTGACAACCTATCTGTGAGTGTTCTGTTTTCACATGTTCAGCTTCTTATTTGTACAGTTGCAGCCTTAGCTTAACAAAATCATTTGCAAGAGCTGCAGCTGATAAGGCACGTTCCATAATTATACTGCCAACAAAAGGAGATGGGTAAGAAATTCAAAGCAACATTTGTAGGACTATCTGCTCATATTAATTGTCATGTTAGCAATATGTCACACAAAACTGCTTCCCTTTCATTTTGGTGGAAATCATCTTGTAGTACACGGAAAAGCACTAGAGTTGCTTTGTTAATGATAGAGATATTCTTACCATGGTGAATGTCATTTTTAAGCTTAACTGGTAACCTGTAAATATTGTGGATAATATATTTGGATCCCGGTCCAAATTGTATCGATGAGCCATGTTTCCTTGATGCTTTATCGTGATGACTGATAAGGTTTGTACCTTAATTACATTGACAGAAGGAGTGCTGTCCTTCAGTGTCTTTTGTCCACTATGGTGGTCATTGGCCCTTACCATACGGGCAAAACTTTTCTCCACAGCATTGAATTTGTATCAAATAATGTTTACAATCAGTAGTAGATGAACTCCAGATTTGTAGGAAATATATTAGACCCTTCCAAGATACTTCCCTGGATTTTGTTCAATATGCAACAACGAAACTTACAAAGAGTATGGTCATTAGCAACAAAGAAACTACAAAGATGCCACATTAAATTGACTGCATTTAATACCTTTTTGTTAATTTTTTCATCACTATTTGTACTTTTGCATGTCATTATCATTACTGTCGTAATTTAATCCGTTGATCAACTGCTTCCAGATCAAGTACATACATAACTTGAAGTGTTCCCTGCTGTCTCCTTCTGTGCCTTTTGATCTCAATTTTGGCCTTTGGCAACTTGCTAGCGATACCAATGATTTTAATTTGCATGCACCTGAAATAATCAACATGATGACTTTGTTGAGGTGTTGGCCAATAGGACTTTGCTTGACAAAGAAATACTGTAGCTCTTATAGGGTTTACGGGAATATAGGGAAGGATAAAAGGATGTTGGATCTAATGGCCTCTGATTTTGTTAGAATGATGGAACTGCCCGTTACAAGTCTCACTTTTTGTGCATCTGAATCTTGCTTCTTTTCTTAGTGAACAGATCATCTATGTTTTGGGAATGTACAGTTCTAAGAAATTGTTTGCGAAAGCAAGACTAGAAAAAAACTAGAATTATATTGATTTTTGATCTTTTATTGATTAGGTATGAAATCGATACCAACGCATTTCTATCTGTGCTGGCCCTTCAACCTATTGCAAGGATGGATACAGTTCCCACCATTGTTGAGGTATGTTAGGTTTTTCCTGATCACTTAATAAATTTTATTGTGCAAAATTTAACTGAATATGGGGTTCATTTTGATATACAGGTTTCAAACACCAGAACATGCGAGCTTCTAAAATCAATTTCAGGAGTGAAAGTGGAGCCCGTGGAAAATGTTGCATCCAAATTATTTGTTCAATGTTCTCGACAGAAGGGGCTTATAAAGATCTACAGACACTTGCTTAATTATCAAAGTACGGTGTGAATTTCCCTTACATAAATATGGCTACCAGTAATGTCTGTGAGAGAGAGACAGTTTAGGTTTCCTTTTGGGTTATTATGCTATTTCCTACTGAAAGAAAGCAGCACCACCCAAGTACTATTTGAACCTTCCGAACTCTACTATCCGAAGCAAAAAAGAAAATTCCTGCCTAAACACAATTGGCTTTGGTTTAAATTAGAATGGTTCTGTGCAAGTTGGGTTAATTCTTGGGCTATTAAAACATATCCCCATACAATACCCCTAGAAGTTAATCAGTTTAAATAGCAGAACTTTTTTCTTTTTCTATTGTATGAGATATCTTTTCCATTGCCCAATTTTGTATTTGTACAGAAAGCGCTAATTAGTATCATGTTTACTCGTTGCAGAAAATGTATTTAATCTTTGCAGTTTTCCTGCTCTAGCTGGAATTAAATATTGGCAACTAAGACGTGGATTTGAAGAGGTAATCTCATCCACATGGTTTCAGCTAGAAGATAGCTGACATGCAGCCCACTAAGTTTGATATTTTCTTCTTCAGGTAGTGGTTTGTGGTCTCTACCGGAATGGGAAAATATTCTTCCACCCAAATGATGATGAGGTTGTGCAGCAAGCTGACAAAGTATGTGGATGTTATGGATTTCTGAACTAGCATACATGATCCTTTAGTTTGCGCATTTAGGATCCTAACCTTAAGATGCAATCCAGTGAAACTTCTAATTTCTATATGAAAGCAAAGAGTGGAACCTGAAATGCCAACCTATTTAGCCACATGAAACTGCTTTATCTTTTCAGTCTGACCCTGATTAAAAAATACTGAGGTTGTACTCAGAAAACTTCAGAATGATTATTCGATATTGTTGCAAATTGGCAATCATATATCAGCCTCATGGTTTATTAATTTCTAGGTGTGCATTGTTGTTTTTATTGTTTCACTGTCTTATCACATGCTGCCTATGGTAGCTGATTTTAATATTTATAAATCCGGTAAATCCAATTATCTACCTGGGAAAATATAAAGATAACAGATTAGTTTCAAGTAACAACATGCTGCAGCAGTTAGTTTGCTGCCAGGATAAATCTAACGGTTCCAAATTTGACTAAGAACAGGCATGCATATGAGCCCTTGGCCTTGCATGTCAATGAGTTGATTGGTTGTTGCTGCAAAATAGTGTTGCTTCTATCTCTAATTGATGATTGCATGTTTGAGACTTGGAGTCAAATGCCTGCAGTTCACTGGATTTTACTGTATTTGGATCAGTTAATGATGGTAACTATAAACTAAATTAACATGTATCATTAAGTGGAAGTCAATGATGCTGTGCAGTTCAATGGATTAGTTAAGTTACTATCTTCCCAGAAAAGATACTTTGAGCTTTAGGTTCTAGAATTACTATAAATTAGAGCAATTTCCAGTGTATGAAGGGTCACTATCTGTCATTTCCAACCATCACTGGCTGCATATAATTGTATGGTTGCCTAGTTTACCACTTTCTTCATGTTTTACTTTGTGAACATCAATGGTTTTATGTTATGCAGTATATATCCTATATGCCATGCCATTGTGTTGTCTTATGTTATCTCATTGTCAACTTCATTATATAAATTTTAGATGGCTACTACTTCACATGGAAAGATATGTTTGCTCACAGTATATAGTTTCAAATATGTCTGCTTCACTCATGTTATTGGGTTGATTACGGTTCCCCCTTGATCTTATTTTCTTATTCTCTAATTTTCTCGCTTGTGCTACATAGATCTTGTTCATTGGTCCCGTTCACGGTAAAAGGAGCCCACAAATTGCATATTCTAGTGTCTTCAAAGAAGGAGCTTCCTTTTTTCAAAATCTGGAAGTTCCGGAAGATAACAGTGACAATTTAAATTCTGCTATAGAATTGAGAAAAACACGGCTTGAAAATATTGTAAAACGCTCCAACAGATCAGGGTCAAAGGTATCTTCTCCTAGAGATGATTGCTCAATCAATAGTTTACTTTTGAATTATATTTGTTGCTTTGTATGATTGTTTTGCTTGTCTATGTAGGCATCAGACTGGAGTCTAGGACCAAAAGAACGCATTCTTTTTCTTGGATGGCGCCCAGATGTTGTAGAAATGATAGATGAGTATGATAATTATCTTGGACCTGGGAGTGTGTTGGTATGCTGCTATATAATTTAGAGCTTTTAACTTGTTTATTTAAATAATAGCTTTTCTCAATATTTTTCTTGCAGTTCATCTTCATACCTCTTAATTTAAATAATAATTGCTCCTCAAATTTAGTTTTGCTTACCAGAAATTTAAAATTAAATTACACACAAGCAATTATAATGAGAACATGTATGATGTAGACGTGCAACTTATCAGAAATAGTTTAGGAACAGCTTATAAAAAATTATTGCTAACCTTAAGGCAGTCAATGATCCAGGATACATATCCCATGGATTAATTGATTAGTAAATTGATACATTTATTCTGGAGAATAGAGGAATACCATGTTGAAGGTAGCATTGGATATACACAGTAAAGAGATGATTTAGTCAGCTGTAGTCTGTATTGGAGAATTTAAATGTTTCAGAATTGTTGTTTGCAGAATGCTTCTGTAGAAATGTACCGTTATCATATATATCCTTTGTTTAGCTTCTAACTCCGTGAAAGTGTATATGGACATTTTGTTTGAGTCATTGTATCCAGATTCCCACCAAGAGGGTTTCTTTGTTGCACTTTTCCAGTTTTCAGCCCACAAAGGATTTTACCAATAGCGTTTTTTCAATTTGCATTTCTTACTGAATAAGACTGAATTGCCTGTTTGTTTCCAGTCCCATTGATAACTTCTCATGTCAAAGCATAACTTTCTATGCTTTGTTTCTCCTCTTCTTCATCTTCTTCTTGTCGAGTCTCCTCTTGCATTTACTATCTGTTTAGCTATTGGACAATTTAAGTCTGGCGTCCCCCGTGATTTGACTTATAATTTTTGGAACTTGATAAAACAGAACATAATGTTTACACATGACGTGCTTTCAGCTTCTAGATCAAACGTGTTGATCTATAGTTTAGTTTCACCTCCTCTACAAATATATGCAGGAGATATTATCAGATGTGCCATTAGATGAGAGGAAGAGGACCAGCAGCGTTGCTAATCAAAGAAAACTCAAAAACATCCAGGTTTCCCACAGGGTACTGCCTAATTCATCCAAGCCAAGAACAGCCATTTTACACCATTTTCTTTATTTTGTTTTTCTTGGAAACCTTCTTTTCTTTGAGTCTAATGCTTTATGATCTTTCAAATATTGCAGATTGGAAACCCCATGAATTTTGATGCATTACAGGAAACCATATTGGATATTCAGAATTCTTTCAATAAAGATGAAGATATTTCCTTTTCAATCGTGGTAATATCTGATAGAGAATGGCTTCTAGGAGGTAAAAATACGTGCCTTGGAGATAACAACATGCAAAGCTTTTTTGGGTTGATGTGGCGTCGCACTAATTCTTATCTATCTTCAGATCCATCCAGGGCAGACAAGCAATCTGCTTTCTCTCTTCTTCTTGCTGAAAATATCTGCAACAAACTTGGAGTCAAGGTGAACTTGATTCCTGTTAATTTCAGTTGATCATATGGATCCATGTTTTTTATTTCTGAAGATTAGTTTTGAGAGTTTTTAATCCAAAAAAATTTAGCCATAATGAATTGATCTATCTTTTCGAGAAATGATAATCAACTCATCAATATAACAAACAACTGTTCTGCAGGTACAAAATCTAGTTGCAGAGATTGTCGACTCAAAATTAGGCAAACAAGTAACACATCCTATAACAGCCTTGTTCAGCTTTATGTCAAGAACACTGTTGTTTTGTGTGGGTATTTATTAAGCTCATGCTATCTCTTCAGATTTCAAGAATCAAGCCATCCTTGACTTATATAGCAGCAGAGGAAGTAATGAGCCTTGTGACAGCTCAAGGTCTCGAATCATTGTACTCTACTTGCTGTTACACTATTCCATTATTACCATGTTCGAGTAACTTTTTGTTTACATAACAGTTGCAGAGAACAGTGAATTGAATGAGGTGTGGAAAGACATCTTGAATGCAGAGGGTGATGAAATATATGTGAAGGTAAATTCATCTTCCTTGTATTGTATTTTGGTGTCAAGCCTCCTTAGGTGAGTTAGGCATATTTCTCATCAAAGAGCGACTCGGTCGTGGAAGGAGATTCGGGGCTGCTCTTTTCCATTTCCTTGAGTTGCGGGTGATGGACTAAACATTCTAGAATTAGTATGGAGTTTATTCAGTACCAACCCATTTTACACAATTTAGCTACGTTATTCTGTGTTTCTTTGGCAGGATATCAACCTCTACATGAAGGAGGGGGAGAATCCTTCATTCGCAGAGCTCTCTGAAAGGGCATATTTGCGTCGAGAGGTTGCTATAGGCTATGTGAAAGATTCTAGAAAGGTATAGACGATTAAGAAAGTATATTAGCATTTGGTTTAGGTTTTAACCATTTTGGTCTAGACATCTCATCAACCTTAATTTTGCAGGTTATCAATCCAAATGTAAAATCAGAACCCCTTTCCCTGTCTTTGACTGACGCATTAATCGTTATCTCCGAGCTTGAAGGAGAGCAGCCCATTGTTTTGTAAACGTGAACTTTCAGTCATCATCTGCCTTTGCTCCCGCTTCCTGCATTTTTTTTTCCATTGTTGCAGGGCATCTTTGTTTCTGTCTAATGTGGATGCTGCCTAACAAGCAGAAACAGTGTCAAAATCATCCCAAATAAAAGAAAAATGACGAGAGAGAAGATTAATGGTAGTTTAACTACAGGAATGGCTACCCAGAGCAGAGTCATACAGTATACAGTGTGTAAATATGCGGGAAAACCCCTTGTCCAGTATTTTTGCCCCAAGGAGGTTGGCACAGGTGATGCTGGTTGATAATTTTCATAATGGTTTGTAACCAGAATTTAGATACCACTTTTAGCTGTTCATCTGATCAGAAAACTTTTGCGAGGATGGGATTACTGTAACCATGACTTGAGAACAAAAATTGTGGCCGCATCCAATCAAACCAGTAAGGGGGCACTTGATGACCCTTGAGACTTGAGAGCTCATAGCATGGTTATTAGAACCGGATTGGACTAGTTGGTTTTACCAGTAAATCGGACCTTGGACCGGTTTGGTTCAAGGGTTTAGTAATTAATTTGGTAAGAACTGGATTGATTTGGCCTGAACTGAATCAGTCAAGAATTGGATTCAACTGGGTTGATCCGTTTCAAAGCCAACCCGTCACATGTCATTTGATAAAAAAAAAAATTGAAAAAAAATAGCTCTTTTTAGGGACCTCGTAGATCCAAACTCTCGTTCAGTTATGATGCACTCTGGCTCAAAGCTTTGTTGCTTTTTCTATGTAACTTTGGATGTATAGTTCAATCTATCTTTAAATAATTGAACAAGTTTTTAAT
>Ga0325402_1004664_pt1 | contig 12676 bp, 5 predicted proteins | sample PopdelMetagenome_22_FD_207212 | JGI IMG/M metagenome (GOLD analysis project Ga0325402, IMG submission 207212) | Populus deltoides microbial communities from Bellville, Georgia, United States - Xylem-PdKOR-R3 | ecosystem: Host-associated > Plants > Phyllosphere > Stem > Wood/Secondary xylem... | reverse complement strand
TACCATGACTCTCCATTTCAGCATCATTAGGAATTTCTTCTTCATCACTTTCATCTTCATTACCATTTTTTCTTCGTGTCGCACTGTCAATAGCACCAAGAAAATCAATGTTTGAATGTTTTTCTCCTTTGGTTATCCAATCATCATCAGATGAAATGTAACAACCTCAAAAAAATTTCAATCAATATATATTTGTTTAACTCCTACATAAAGGGCAAATGGAGCAAATTTTTTTTGTTAAATTCACCGAAATTTCTAACGAAATTTCGGCAGAGTCTCCCCTATACCGGGAGATCCCAAGTTATCGACAATTTATCCTACACACAATTATAATCACATCCCACCCATAATCACATCCATGATTGGTACATTCAATCATTTTATTCATTCGACAATATACTTAGGACAAATCTTGATTCTCAATCTCCATCTCATATCACATGCATAAATTATTAATTAAGAGGACTATCCAAGTACTGAAATTTCATATATAAGCAATTTTTTTTGAAGAAGAGAGTTGATAACAAAATAAACTATCCCAGGATACCTTATTTAAAGAAGTTGAAAATACCTTCTTATACAACACGCGAGTTGCAATTGACATTTATAATTAGCAAGTTATAGATTGTATTTGCAATAGTAGAGGTTCAAATGACATTCGTGAATCACGTGATGTACAAGACAGTTATAATACTCTCAACTATACTAAATTTTCAAAAAAAAAAATTTACTTGTGTTATGATAACTTACCAAAAGCTCCAACATGGCTTTTCATGACTTTGATACGTGAATCGTGTTTTATGCGGTGTGAGATAGTGGAATTATTGAAGATACAATTTAATATTTCTTCGCTGTGTGGTCTCTTTAATAGCTACTGTTTTCTTTTGTTGTTGATAGAGAAGGGTTGAGGAGAAATAAATAATTCATGGGTACTGTGGAATAAAAGATAAGATCTTTGTCTCCAAAAACAAATTTGTGGGGTTTGCATGGACTCCGATACGGGAGTCGGGTTTCATGTGTTGTGTGAGATAGTTAAATTATTGAAGATTCCGAAGGTCCCATCATGTACAATAATTTTTTTTTTCGCGCACAAAAATTATATACTTATCCTTTTACTTTTCAAAATTTAAGAATGACTTGAAAGGTATTTTTATTTTTGTCTCCTCGCTTTTTTTATAATAATGATATGTCCTTGGATGCTTTTTCATAATTTATCATATAAAACTATTAATAAATCAATAAAATATAATGACGTGTGCAACATATACATCAGCACTTCAGAGTCCTCCATGCTTTTATTATAGAGGCGCATGAGGACAATTTTGATGAAAAAAAAATCTAATCGCCATCTCCATCTCATCTGAAGCACACGGTTGTGGTGCAACTTTTAAGCTGGCTTGTTGGGCAAGTCAGGCAGCCATGAGTTTTCTTTCTCCTACCTTTCTGTTCTCTCTTTTAGGTCTTGGTATTTGTGTCAAGCCTTTAAGAATTCAGTTGTGTCTTTTAATTTGTATTTATTTTGAGTTTAGTCTTTATTCTTTTGATTTTTATTTGTTTTGATTTTAATGCTTCGTAAAGTTGTTTTTTTCAATTTCATCTCTTCGCATTTAGTTTAATTTATTTTTTGTATCCAATCTAATCATCATTTGTTTTTTATCCTTTTCATTTATTTATTTTTATTTTGTCATTTTAATTCATTTTTTTTTCAATTTCTGGTCCTCATTTTTTTCATTGCTCATTTTCTTCATTTATTTTGTAATCCCTGATTAGTTTTTTTCAATTATTTATAGTGCAAGATTTAGTCCTTATTGTTTTATTTTTTTTATTTTTTATAATTGAAAATTTTGATTTATAATTTTTTCGTGTTTGCTTTTTATAAGGTAGTCCTAGTCTCATGATCTAGTCTACCAGTTTCAATTATTTTCCTTGTTTGAGTTCAGTCTTTTTTTAAAATCCGTTTTAAAAATTGTTTTCTTTTCATTTTCATAATTTGACATTGATGTATTAAGCCTTGAGCTTTGTGATTGGTTCTACTCTTCTTTTTGTAGGGTTATCCCTGTGATAACTACTCCCTAAATTCATTTTTTCTCTCTTTTCTTTTTTCTCCTACCCATGTTTATTAGTATTTTTCAGTGAAAATAAGTTGAAAATTATTTTTTTTGGAAAAACAAATAAAATTTTTATAGAAGGGTTAAGGAAAAAACATAAAAAATCAAAGAATAAAGACCAAAAAGAAAAGGAACATATAAAAATACATGGTGGATGGATAGTTTTAACCACTAGGAGGTCATGTTGCATGCTACAACCAAAGAGTGATATCCACATTGACCAAGAATAAGGACTAAAAAAAAGGAACACATAAAACTACATGTGTTTGTGTGTCTATATATATGTATGGATGCAAGAGAATAGTAACAGAGCATCTATTTAATGCTTCTTTCAATGCTTTTATTTTGGATCTTGTAATTGGTCCATTTAGAACATGTAATAGATACGTATTGGTGTTCGTTGGCTGATCCACATAAATTATGGTTATTTGAAAACTCTAAGTAGTCTTCAGAGTTCTAAGATAAGGGACTTGTAATGCTAAAGAAAATATATTATCACTTTAAAGTATCATACCTATAGTAAATTGGATGGTGTGTCTACATGGATCTACTGCAATGAATTAAACTTATGGTAGGTTTTATTCCTATCCGTTCTAAAGTTTTGATTATTTTTGTTACTTCTAATTTGTTTGAGGAATTGATATTTCTATCACTATTTACTCCAGATCATGACCCGTGACTATTAATAGTTTATAAATCCATGTTAGTGAATAATTGGATGTGTCTATGTTAGGTTCATTAAACCCAATTCAAATCCTAGGATGGGATGTCGCTAAACAATTTGTTTATGCAATGGTGGTCTATGGGATAATGCCCTATTCAAGTTCATTTATCCTATAGTACCAGGGTTCATTCGTAATTTTTACTGAATAAGAGTTTTGTACCCTTATCCTAAAATATCCAAGCATTAACTATTATGGGTTAATCTACTTAGTGGTGAGATCTAGTGGCACAAATACTTTAGACAATATTGGACTTAGATATTTTTAAGACTTGTTTTTTTATTTAAAATCAAAAGAAACAACTAAGACTTTTAATATACAATGTAATGATCCATGATGAGTCCATTTACTCTAAATACCAAGAGTGAATATCAAAACACATTTTGACCTAATTTTAAAACAATAAGGATGAGTTGTAAAGGCTTGGAACATAATACTAAATATGGCTTAACATAAATATAATATCTTGCGGGTCAATTCAAAATCCATAAGATCCAGAGTTTGATTTAGATTTTGTTTTATTTTAAATTATTTTATGATATTGACTTAGTTATATTTGAATGACTCAACATATTGATTCATAACGTAGCTATGTATTGCTTATGTGAATTGTATTTTGATGCTCAAAAATTGATTATTTGTGATTGTGTGTATTGTTGTTTTTTTTGGGGAAGAGAGTTATTGATAAAATGAACTATCATAGGATGTCTTTGTTAAAGGAGTCAAAGATACCTTTTGTGACATGCGAGTTGCGATTGACATCACTACAACATTTAACAATTTTAGCAATGAAACTATTCCAACTAATACCTCAACATACAACGTCTGTCAACATAGCGTTAGTCAGTAATTCCACATTCTGTTAGTGAAAAAAGTAATAAAAAATAGATGGTTTTACAAACGGAAAATGCGCAAAAAAAATCTCCTTGGAAATATACCAATGAAATAATTCCGTCTATATTTCCAGTGGTAATTCACCGACGAAATTATTTTGTCGGTGAGTGTGGCATATGCCGTGAATATTTTGCAACTCTCAGTAAAATATCGATGGAATATGTTCGTCGATATAAACATCGGTGATAGTGGCATATATAGTAAATATTTTTCAACTATCTGTAAAATGACGACGGACTACGTCCATCTAGAAATCCGTTAGTTGTGATTTAAAAAATTAAAAATTAATTAGAATAAATAATAAAAAATTATATAAATTAATAGTTAAAATAAAAACCAATTATGCAAATAAAATTGTATGAAACATTTAAAATATAAAAATTAAGTTAAATAATATTCATTACAAATTTAATGTGTTTCCAAAAAAAAATAAACTGGAACAATGGTGGAGCTGGAGGAGGAGGCTGGTCGTTCATGGGACCAAACGGCTAAAAAAAGGGTGCACATATATCATCCATATGTGATCTAATGTCCATGCCCATTTGGCGTTGTTCATAATCTGTCGAGAGTTGCTCGTATTATTGTTTCAAGGCCATGAACTCCTTAGACTGGGTGCTCAATATTGATTGGAAGCTCCTAACGGTTGAGACACTATGGGTCGCCCGCAAGTTCTCAATCGTAGTGTTGGAGAGGTCGTACACCCGATTTTTATCTTTCCCTCAATCGGCTATTATAGTTCTCTTGGAAATTAAAAAAGAAATCATTGTCACAACCGGACATCGCGGCGACCCGTTAAAAAATTATCACTCTGTTGGAAAAAAGAAAAGATATTTAGCATCTTATTCTTTTAGGGGAAAATGTCTTGTTCAAGGAGTCGCCACCTAGTATTATGGTCACTAGGAACCCTAACTGGTCAATAGAGATTTTATAGTATGGGACTGGTTATGCAAAAGGGAAGATGCTATTACCTCCTAAGCATCCTATCTAAGGCAGACTGCATTGTTAGTTTTTTCTAAAATTGCTTAAGAATTTGTTCTCCTTTTCCCCTTTTTTATTCTTCCTTTCATGTTCCTGACTCTAGCGTCAGTGAACAATTCCTGTGAATATATCCAACTCTAGCGTTGGTAAATATCGCACAAATCCAAATAATACAAAACTCCTGACTCTTGCGTCAGTGAATATTTTCGCAAAAAATGAATTTGAAGAAGAAATTTTCAATGTCATTTTTTTCTTGTTTATCCTTTATTATTATTTGTCCTTTTTAGATGAAAAAAAAACATTACATGACATCTTTGTATTTAACAATAGTAGGCCACAAAAGAAAAAAATATAAATCAAAATGTGTGGGGGCTACAAATAAATCAACAAATATCCCCATTTTTTTTGGAATTTTCTGATATTGAAAAGGAGCTCGTTTGGCCAAATATCAAACTAAAATGGGCATAAAAATTATGGCCCAGGCATAAGGGTGTGTTTTGCCAAACACACCCTTAATAAACATAATTTGGGCTGGCTGGGCCTAAAGCCCAGATCCGGCCCACTCTCTTTTCTTTTTTCTTTTTTTGGGGGGCTGGGTCTAGCCCACTCAACTTGGGTTGGGCTAGACCCAGCCAGCCTAGCCTAGTCACTGGCCCCAAGCTAGTGACCTGGCTGTGTTTTGCCTAACACATGCTTAATAAACATAATTTGGATTGGCTGGGCCTAAAGCCCAGATCCGGCCCACTCTCTTTTCTTTTTTCTTTTTTTGGGGGGCTGGGTCGAGCCCACCCAACTTGGGTTGGGCTAGACCCAGCCAGCCTAGCCTGGTCACTGGCCCCAAGCTAGTGACCCGGCTGTGCAGCAGGCATGCGTGGCTCAAATCATGCATGCATTGCACAGTGGAAAGGTAATTAAATTACATTCGCATTGTTTTCTTGCAACAATTACACAGAAACAGAGATAAGAAGAAGACTTTATCTGGTGAAGCCGAAGGAGAAGGTGAAGGTGACAGTGCAAGCACTGGCTGAAGAATGTTCTCCTTCTCCTCCTCTTTTCAGTCTCTCCTCCCTCTATTCTTAGTTTTTTTTTTTTTTGGAGTCCTCTATTTTCTCACTTATGTCGTCTCCCCTGATTTTCTCCTTTGTTTTTCTCTGCTTTTCTCCTTTGTTTTTTTCTCTATTTTTTTTCTCTATATCGTCTCCCCCTCTTTGTGCATACACTGTGATTTGTATTTATAGTGTCAAAGTCCCTTCGCGTGTGAGAAACAAAGTTTCAATCACACTCATTCTCTTCTTTGAAGTTTGAATTTGATTAAGAATCAAATTTGAAAGTGGATAACTATCATTATCTTGAAGACAAGGATTATCTTGAAGATAGGGATTATCTTGAAGATAAGGATAGAACGACAAAAGCACATTGTAGTCCCTAGTTTTTACACAAGTTGACAAATCACACTTTTCATCGAAATAAATCTCTAATCTTTTAATTTTACATTTTAAACCCTGTAAAATTAAATTAAAAAGCCAATGGGTCAAAATTGGGTTACAACAATCATCATATTCAATTCAAGAAAATAATAACTTGCAAAATAAAATGGTTGAATGAACATACCACAAAGTGTTAAGCACGGTTGTCCACAAAGTGTTGCACCCCCTTTTGGCAGTCTTTACTTTGCACGTGCGTCTCTACAAATAGCTCTATTGGGCTCGGCTCACGTCCAAGAGACGTAGCCTTGGAGACTGTTATCTCTCACGTATGTTTTTGGCTTTCTTTATGATTCATACAAAAAATCACACAACCTACTTTCATAGTGACAAATTAGATTTTAAAACATAAATTGTTTCTAAAAAATATCTTATTGTTTTTTATATTACCTAGTTGCCGCGTGATTTTCCCACACCCTCCTCACAAAATTATCATACGCGCTGTCCCACTTGAATTTGTGATATGTATAAATAATTTATTTAAAATAAAAATAATAATTCATTTACAATTATAATAATAATTTATTAAAAATAAGCTGGAAATTAGAACTTAACACCAACCTGAAATCTTTGAAACCATGCATCGATATAAGGTCTCCATTCAGGATGTTTGGAAACCTGATTCCATTAAAATAATGGAATCTCTATCGATGATTTAAATGTCGATGTTATTACTCGAGCGGCCTCAATGTTTGTGAATCTGAAAATAAATTAAATTAATGAAATATTAATTACTTGTTCATAAATTATGTTATAATTAAAAAAAATTAAATTCGAAACAAGCTTACATTGAAAGGTTGTCCTTCCAAAGTGCTTAGTACTTGCGGGTGAATTGATTCCGTTGTGAAACCGCACTTGAAAAGGCAGGGCCGTCACCGGGATTTATTCTGCAGTTTTATCGACGACATCACCGATGGACTATTTAAATAATATTATTTTTAATTATTCCATCGGTGAATTTTCAAACGTCCGTCGGTAAATTTTAAATTTTACACTAAAATTTTTAAATGACCCTCCAAAATTTTCACAGTCCGTTGGCATATACACGCGGTCAGAGATGCATTAATACTAGCACTTTGGAATTTGCATAGTCTGTCGGTAAGTGTGAACTGCACCGACAAATGCCAATGGAGTATATTCATTTGTAGAGACGTCAGTGATTATGACATGTGCAGAAAATATTTTACTCTCGGTAAAATACCAATAGAATATATCTGTCGGTATCAGCATCGGTGATAGTGGCATATGCAGTAAATATTTTTCAACTCTCTGTAAAATATCGAGGGACTATGTTCGTTTGGAAATCCGTTAGTGATTGTGCATTGTTCATGACATATTGTGTTTGTATTGCCTATTTATCCTCCTACAAACACTTAAATTACAAATTGGCCGCACAGAAAAATAACAACAGTGAACAATTATAAAATAAATATTTTGTGTTACAAAATATCATCCATAATATTACATTATAAAAAAATGCTTTACACTTTTGTGTTCTGATATTTAGTCAGAATTGTCTTCTTTTTCGTTGTCAATTAAATCGTCATCACCTCCATCTCAATCTTCAATATGGATAACATCATCATCTTCATCGACATTTGCTTGTCCGATAGAGCTTAGAACAACATTCAACTTGTGTCTTCGTTCTCATCTTGAACAACCTCGACAGAACCCCTAGGTTTTGTTTTTAAAATGAATTACCAATCAACACTTGATCGGTCCTTTTTAAAAGAAAAGGTGTATATGTAATAAACTTGTTGACATTGCTTTGTGAAAACAAAGACATCGTTTACGATGCAGAGTCTAACTTTTGAGTTGATTTCGACTAGACCAGAGTGAGGATCTACTCTGATTCCTCTGTCAGCGATGTCATACCAATAGCATTTGAATAAAAATACTATATTCTACTCGCTATGATATTGCAATTCGACGAGCTCTTCTAATTTACCATAATAGTCAACTTTAAACTCACTACAAGTCGATCCCTTAACACAAACACCGTTGTTATATGTCTTTCTTCCATACCCATATTCTTTAGTATGAAACACATATTCATTAACAAAATACCCATTGTAGCACTTAAATTTTCTTTCAGGGCCCAGGCTTAGTGAAGACAATGAAATAGCACCACTCGTTCCTTAATGATACACCTTATATATCATGTACAACAATGAACAGTAAACAAGAATTCTACAATGACATGCAGTAACTTTGCAAGAGATGATGAGTTTGTGATATTATTTACATGTGTTTGGAACCGCATCGCAAATTGTTCATCTTGAAATTGAATGATTTGGGATTTGGTCAGCTGTGAGTTATTGGACAGTAAATATTGTCGATGTTACCTTCAAGGTTTTCAAAATTATATGAGTTTATGATATACTTACTGAATAAAAAGTCTCAGCTCATCACAGTTAAATATAACATAATTGTGTGCTTGTCTGAATTTTATTTCAAACAAATTCCCTTTACAGCATTTTTAGGTGTGGGTCATCTAGGATTGGAGAATATTGACATGTTCCCACTGGAAGGTACTTCACCACCATCATCATGCCGTGGAACGCGATTTATTCTCGTTCTTAAATGAGGTTCGAAATAGTACAAGATAAATGTTGAGATCTCCTCAACAATATAGGCCTCACATATTGAAGCCTCAATATGCGCCTTGTTCTTAACCTTTTTCTTAACATTGATCAGGCACCTATATGGAATTAATAAAAAAAATTCAATTAATAAAAACAAAGAAAGTACTTTTATATATGAATTACATTGCAACTATAATATATAACCGTTCAAATGGATACATCCATTTATGCTGGACCGGTCCTCTAATGTTTGCCTCAAACGGTAAATATATTGGTAGATGCTCCATTGAGTTAAAAAAGGAGGGAATATCATCTCAATTTTGCATATTGTCTCTATGATATTTGTTTCAAGCCTCTCAATGTGATCAACTTTCAACTTACTCAAGCATATATCTCTAAAGAAATGACTAATCTTCGTGAATGCATCCCATATCCCTTTTGGCAACAAATCATGATAAGCTAATATAATGAGTGTTTGCATAAACACATAGCAGTCATGACTCTTCATTCCATACAATCTACATTCCTCCATATTAACCAACCTTGATATGTTAGAGACATGTCCATCAAGAAAACACAGACTATTAAGCCTATTATAGACAAGCAGTTGTGCATTTTTCTCTAGCAGGAAGCTTGCTATTGGTTTTGCAACCCGTGACCCATCAAAAACCAACTCCATATTTTCAAGGATACAGAACAAAGCTATATTCAATTTAGCCTTAATGTTGTCCTTTGTCTTCCCCTTCACATCCATGACGGTGTTGAAAATGTTCTCAAACACATTCTTTTCTATGTGCTTGACATCAAGGTTATGGTGGAGGAGATTGGTCTTCCAATAAAGAACCTCCCAAAAAATACTTCGCTTTACCCAAATATGGGTCAAACCAAAACTAGGAAACTTTTGCTTACCTGATTGGAAACCAAACATAATGTCACCGTACTCTGATACAATATCATGCAATTCTTTATGAGAAAGACATGGGGGTGCAACATCCTTTTCAACTCTGCCAACAAAGAAAACCTAGCTACATCTGCATTAGGTTCTTCTTCTACGATTAGAAATTGGCTGGCATTACCTTGATTCATTCTCATTGCATCTATAACCATATGCTTGTAAGGATTACTATTGTCATTTGCAACACTATGCACATTGTTAGAAGTAGAAGTTGACCCAACCACCCTTTCTACCATGCTCTCATTATGAACAAAAGTTCTCTATGTGCATACCAACATAGGTAATTTTCTATGAACCCTTTGTGTAGAAGAAACATTATTACAACATCTGAATGTAGATACTTTTTTATTTTTACACTGCCGGCATGGACACCTTATACCACCTCCAGTAAATTTCTAGGAATAGATGTTGCGAAATTAATAAAATCCTAAACCCCATTACAATAATTCATCCTCCATAATTCTTGGGGTGAATCTTGATACATCCATGACTTGTATCGAACCTTTATAAATTATGATGATAACATATATTAATTAACTATGTTAAGTAAATAAATTTGCAAAAATATTGGTTTACCTCGACATTATCCAACAAATTAATTAAAACTTCTCATAAATATTCATTATCAATTATCAACGTCAATACAAATTTACACATATAAATTTACATAAATTACAACTCCGCAATAGCATTGATAAAAATTAAAATGGACTCGTTACACAAGCTATTAATCATTTATCACAGCACATCTAATTCGGTAATTCAACAAAGTTTCAACAATTTACAAACAAATACAATTTTACAAAATCTAAAACAAATTAATCGTAACAAGTACAAAATTATACATTCATACTTCAAGTTTGTTTGAGAAATAACAATAAAACATGTACATACATTAACAAAATACATATACTAAAAAAAATAAAAAAATAATAAAATTAACATTTAAATGTTAAAATTAAAAAGATAGATTTACTTACAACAAATGATAAAATCCACAATAAATCAGAACACGGATGCTGTGACCATAAAAGTTAAATAAAAATCACTTGTGTTAAGAAGAATGTGATATTTTTAGGGGGGGTTGTTTACAGTTTAGGAGGGGAGAGTTGGGATGGAGAAGAAGAAGGAGAAATAGGGGAGGAGAAGGTCGGCAAAGTGGTGATATATTAATTTTTACCAATGAAATCACCGACAGAATACTTTCGTCAGTGATTGCATCGGTAATGTTGACGGTGAATTGGTGACATCACTATATGGAGATCCTAGTTTGCATCCCTCGGTAATTCCGTCAGCAAAAACTTCCACATCATCAAACCGCTTTTTATAAAAAAAATTCTATATATTCCATCCGTAATGTCGTCGGTATAGCAACAACATTAGTTGGAAAACTGTTTAAAGACAATTGAAAAGGTGTGAAAGACAGCTCCCGAATCTTGCTTTGCTTTGTTACCTTGTATGCGCTTATTGCTTCAGCACAAGATACGAAATAGTCATCATCAGATATATGTGTGTGCCTATATATGGATGCAAGAGAATAGTAACCGAGCATCCTGAACTTTCAATTGGAAGAATTTAAGGTGTGCTAGGAGAGTCTTGGGCAAATCATTAATAGTTGTCAAAATGAAGCCTGGCAAAAAACATAGAAAAAATTTTGTATACCAAAAGAAATTATTAGGACATGAACATGCTTGAATTCCATAGAAAATGCTTGAGATTTTTGAATCGTTTCTGGTTGAAACCAAAGAAAAAACATTAGTTCACAATACCAATAGCTTGATTGCCATAGAAAATGAGGAACATGTCAATAGTTAGTGGGCAATAGTCATCATCAGAGAATATTTCTTCGCTGTGTGGTCTCTTTAATAGCTACTGTTTTCTTTTGTTGTTGATAGAGAAGGGTTGAGGAGAAATAAATAATTCATGGGTACGGTGGAATTAATAAAAGATAAGATCTGTCTCCAAAAACAAATTTCTGGGGGGCTCTCATAGTAGTAGCTGGGTTTATGTGCTGTGTGAGATAGTTAAATTATTGAAGATACCAAAGGTCCCATCATGTACAATATTTTATTTGCGCACTAAAATTATATACTTATCCTTTTACTTTTCAAAAGTTAAGAATGACTTGAAAGGCATTTTCATCTTTGTCTCATCGCTTTTTTTATAATAATGATATGTCCTTGAATACTTTTTCATAATTTGTCTTATAAAAATATTAATAAATTAATAAAATATAATGACGTATGCAACATATACATCAGCACTTCAGAGTCCTCCATGCTTTTTATTATAAAGGTGCGTGAGGACAATTTTGATGGTAAAAAAAATCCGATCGCCATCTCATCTGAAAAGCGCAAGGTTGTGGCTCAACTTTTAAGGTGGTGTGTTGGGCAAGTTAGGTGGCCATGAGTTTTTTTTTTTCTATCCTTCTTTTTTTTCTTAATTCTTGGTATTTGTGTCAAAGTCATTAAGAATTAAGTTGTCTTCTTCAATTTATATTTGTTTTGAATTTTATCCTTATTTTTTTATTTTTATTTTAATGCTTTGTAAATTTTTTTTTTGTTAATTTCATCTCTTCACATTTAATTTAATTTATTTTTTTATCCAATCTGATCATTATTTTTTTATTGTTATTTTTTATTCTTTTCATTTATTTATTTTTATTTTGTCCTTTTAATTCGTTTTTTTTTTAATTTTGATCCTTATTTTTTTCAATGCTCCTTTCTTCATTTATTTTGTAATCCTTGATTAGTTTTTTTCAATTATTCATGGTGCAAGATTTAGTCCTCATTTTTTTTATAATTTTTTTGTGTTTGCCTTTTATAAGGTAGTCCTAGTCTTATGATCTAGTCTACCAGTTTCAATTATTTTCCTTGTTTGAGTTCATTCTTTTTTTAAAATCCATTTTACAAATTGTTTTCTTTTCATTTTCATCATTTGACATTGATTT
>Ga0325402_1004658_pt1 | contig 12686 bp, 10 predicted proteins | sample PopdelMetagenome_22_FD_207212 | JGI IMG/M metagenome (GOLD analysis project Ga0325402, IMG submission 207212) | Populus deltoides microbial communities from Bellville, Georgia, United States - Xylem-PdKOR-R3 | ecosystem: Host-associated > Plants > Phyllosphere > Stem > Wood/Secondary xylem... | reverse complement strand
TCGGACGGAGTTTGGCCCTCAAGAGCGAAGGCAGGGACATCGATGGTGGTGTAGCTGAATCCTGAGGTAGTGGCGATGAAGTAGTGGAGGCCATTCTTGAAAGATTCTTAAAAATGGAGAGTTTCTTAAAGAAGAGCTGATGTGAATCATTTGAAGGGAAGGACTGAAATTTTAAAAGGGCGGGCTTTCGGGTTTTAGTTAGTTGGTTGTTGAATCTAACATAATGTGATTTCAGGGACTAAATTGAAGTATTTTCTTTAATGAGGTGGTCAAATTGGAAAACTTAGATTAATCACGGGGCCTTAAAGAGCACAATGACATTTTTTTTATAGATACCACCATAGAGATAATACCATATATATGTGATAAGAAGGTTACAAACAATTATATTAATATATATATGTGATAAGAAGGTTACAAACAATTATATTAATATATAGCTACCTTATCATCCCACTCCCTCTTAAAATCATTATTATTAAACTTGCCCTGTCCATAAATTTTTGTATTAACTGGATCAAGGTTCAGACCCTCTGGAGTTAACACCATGCAAGATGTTAGATTCGCAAACATAATTATACCATCTTTACAGAGATGGGTTAAAGAAAATAAACAGGTTTAACATCACTGATAGGGGAAATTAATGGCATTAGTCTTGAACTATTAGCAGACTTTGAGTCATTTTCACTAACACTGGCGGCTGCGCATATCGTATTTCTTTTTATGGGAGTAGTTGTTATTGAATGCTCTCTAATTTAAAGGGGGTGTCTGGCCAGCTTGTACGCACCTTAATTAATTTTATGGGTCCTGAAATCAATGACCATGTAAATCTCCAGTAGCCTTGAGGTTTATGGGATTCGAACAGGTGATTTCTTGAAAGCAAAAAGTTAAATCTTGACATTACACTTGATAGTAAAAAATTTCTTAAACATAAAAATGATTATTCAGGTTATTAGAAACTTTTTGGTATTGTTATTACAATCGCTCAAAAAATTAGCCTTGAAATTTATTGATCTAACTCCTTATTTAACTCATATTTTAAATTAAATTGTGTTGAAGTTATTTTATGTGATTCAAATAATTTAACATATTTAAAAATAACTTGATAATCAGGTAAAAATATAAATTGACTTAAAAAAAATCAAGACAACAAGAAAACATGTTAACAAGAGAAGGAGGAATTATAATAGAATTTGTTTTTCAATAGAGTTTAAATTATCGATATGGCCTGTGAGAGGTTCTCTGCTCGTATATTCAGGAGTGTATTAGGTGATAAGAGTGAGTTCTCAACCTCTTGGTTGTTTCTATTCATGAAGCTTTCTTGGTGTCTGGTCTTGTTGGATTCGATCCTGTATCTAGAACACCTGTTGATGGACTTCAATTCCCAGAAGAGTGGCCTTCATCAGCTACCCCACTGTCGCTTTCCTACACTCTTCCTGAACTTTTGGAGAAGGAGGATGTTTCTGAATCAATTGTTTTGAATATAAGGAGGTTAGTCAATAATGGTGCTGTAGTTTCAGGGTCTTCGGTCGAGAGCAGATAGATTTGCCCCAGTTTTGGATTTGTTGCAGACAAATTGTCTTGAGAACGACAGGACGAGCGAAGTTAACGAGTTTTGGAAAGCCTCGAAGGATCAGCATGTTATGCCATTGTCCATATAACTTTTCGAGAGGACTGGTGAGACTTCCACCTTGCTTTATGAGCCTATCATCAGATTTAAAGCTCAAGATTTGGGGTTTCTTCCTGCCACGGATGTCGCGACACTTCATGCATTAATTCAAAGCAGCAGAGTTTGTGTTCAAACAATGATATATGGAAGCAGAAGTATGTTGATGAGTTTGGATACGCCTCCAAATCCCAAAGCTTTGGAAATTGGAAAAACAGATTTGGCTCGGATTGAAAGATTAAGAAGAACAATTACGAGGAGACAAAATCTGAGTCCTGCCGGCAGGATTTCTTTGACCCCAGAAGCTCTTTCACTTCCCAATTCAAGCCTTCTCTTTTGACGCTGAATACTTATTTTAAAGAGAAGGAGATGATGTCCATAGCTCGAGCAAATGCAAGTTTCTGGATGTCGATGTTTACTGCTAGATCTTAGAGTAACATGAAGTCCATTTGAGAGAGTGCATCAGTTTTGATGTTTATTTGTCATATGGTTGGACTCCTGCATTCTCTCGGCTGTAATTTTATCTTCTTCGATTGTTTATGTTCATAATTCAACTATCTTGAGGCTCGCCTTCTGTCTTTTTCGTTGATTAAATTTTGTTTGCATGGGTTTCAAACATTAAAGCTTCAAGAAAAATTTTAAGTCTAAATTCAAAAAAGGCACGGGAGCAAAAAAGATTTTTTTTTTTTCAAGAAATTATTAAGACAAAATTGTGTTGTGCACACTTGTTTTCTTAAGATTTTTTTGCCAAAAATATCTCTAGTTAAAACTCACTACTTTGTTTATATATTTCATATAAGAATATATTTTTTTATATATAACATGCTTTGTGTAATAAAAACTTATCATGAAAAGCAAGTTTAAATAAAAAATAAAATATAAATAAATCTTGATATTTTTTACGTGAATGTATAAGAAAATAAAAGAATAATTAATTTAAATAAAAATGTATAAAAACTTCACAATAAAAAAAAAAAATTTACTCTTATTGAATATTCAGGGCTACTTAGTACTGAAGGGAAACTTCATGGATTTCAACTAAAGTGAACAAAAACATCTTACCTATAATGAGTTTACCAGGGAATGAGGCGAGACTATTAACACTCTTAACTATACCAGTGAACAAAAACATCTTACCTATACCAGTTCACCGTGTACAGAGAATAAAAACGAGAAATAACTGTACTCTCAAGGGTCTCTTTATTAGATATGATTGGTGAACAGAAGCAGAAGCTGCCACAAACTGGAACATATTCTAAAACCTAAGCAACACAAACAGTCTCACATCTTACACACCGAGCGTTTACAGGGAAATGCTATTTAATTGCAGGACATGTTACAGTGAAATAAACAGAATCTAAAAATAGCCTTATTGGATGTACTCCGGATGTTCCAGACGCCTAGACCATTTGCCAAACAAGGCCTTGCACGGCTTGAATGAAGAGGTACAAAGAAGAGTGAATTTGCAAGTTTATTAAAAAGATCAAAAATCCAGAAGTCACTTCTTTAGCAGCAGTGCACTGCATTGAGCCATTATTTTTGATGCCCTGGTAATAGAATCAGTCATATAGAAATTGTCTATAGCAGCTTCAAAAGGAGTTGAACTCATCTTATTAGTGACATCAGGCTTCAATGAAGCCCAAAAGGTAGCTGGCTCTCTTTCTTCCACGCTCAGGAGGTTTGGCGCAACTGTCTTAATCCGGGATCGGATGGCCCCAACTGTATCATAGGGCAACCGCACCCCCGCTACCTCAGAAAGAGCACGAATTATCTTCCAGTCATCCCTGGCATCACCAGCTGTTGGAACTGCAGGCAAAGTCTGTTGCGTACACCCTTCTGTGTTTTCATACGTCCCTTCCTTCTCACTGAATGCTGATGCTGGTAGAATTACATTGGCACGATACACACCACGGTCCCCATGGTGCCCCTGATATACAACAAAGGCATCATTTGGAAGCTTTTCCAAATCCACATCATCAGCACCCATCAGATACACAAACTTGGCACTCTCAATACTTTGGCTCGATTCTGGCACAAGTCCAAGGTCAAGGGCTGCAGCTTGGGCAGCATTGAGAAGCAACACATTGAAACCATTCCAGTCAGGTCGTACAACATTCCCATTTTTCGCTATGGCTTCTACAGCAGAGAAAATTGCATCCTTGTCCGATCTCTCAAAGAGTCCAGCACCAACAATGATGGCTGGATTTTTGGCATTTGAAAGTGTCGAGCAAAAGGGGTGACGACCCTCTGCGATTTCAGTTAGAGTTTCAGGACCAGTGCCTAGATGCTCACAATCATAGTTGAAATCAGTGGGAGGGCCAACATAAGCAACCTTAGCATTACTTCCTCGAACTGTCTTGCGGATTCTGGCATTTACCATGGCAGCTTCTACCCTTGGCTGACAATTCATTAAATGAATTATGAGATTACATGACTGATAGTCCCAATCAATCCAAACGCCTTGTAAACAAGATTACTTCAAAGTCATTGTGGCAAGGAAAAAGTGTAAAGGAGTGTACAAATGCAAAGAACAAATTCAAGACATCATACCCGCAGAAGACAAGTTCATAGTTGTAAAGTCATATGCGATGATATAGTGGCTGTAATCCAAGAATTCAATTCTGCAAATGATTGAAAATGTCAATGAGATTACCTGGGTTCCAACCAAGAGGAAAACATCTGCATTCTCAAGACCACTAATGCCACTGTTCATAATATATCCAGATCGTAGATCAGCATTTGGGCTAGGGCCATTTCCTTCGCACCACACATTATTTGACCCCATTTTATTTAAGAAATCTTTCAGAGCCATCATGGATTCAGCATCAGATAGTTTACCAGCAATGCCCACCATTTCCTCTGGCTTAACTTGATGAGCAATCTCAGCAACCACAGCTAAGACATCATGCCAGCTCACAGCCTTAAAGCGCCCATCTGCACCGCGAATCATAGGATCATTTAGCCTCTGCCTCTTTAAACCATCATAGCAAAACCGAGTTTTGTCTGATATCCATTCTTCATTTATATCCTGAAATATGTCAGTCCAAAATCATGAGTAGGCACCCTTGCAGTCTTGTACACCAAAAACACTTAAAACCATAACAAAAAGGTAGATAGCATTGGTTTTTTTTCCCCTTTTAATCTAAAATAATCATAGTAGGATATTAAAAGCAAAGTATATTGAAGTGCTTTGCCCCTTAATTAAAATAAGTAAAATACACAAGCTTGATTGCCTCCAAAGTGATTCACTTGATAGAAATTAAAGCCATACAACCCTAAATCAATCTGTTGAATGAAACAAGTTAAATGGACCTGATAATCCTTCATGAACTGAAACAGCGCATCTAACATAACTTAACAATAACTTATATTGTGTAACATTAAACCACAATAAACACAGCAGCCTACTTGTAGAATGCTACAATTAAGCCATTGATATATTTATTCCCTCGCAATAGAAAAATCTACTGGTAAATTGTTGTATATTATATAGTTTAACATTTATAAGCTCACAACACCCTTGTCAACATCAGCAGATGGATACAATGCAAAACCACTAGTAGACCTAATTGTCAAATATGAAACAATAGCCTTATTTCCTCTTCACGGAAAATTATGACCCCTTCAAAGCATGGGACAAATTTGCTTTCAGAAGGAAGCAATTTGATGCTTTGGTTAGACCAACCAATAAACTATCTGAAAAATAAAGAAAATAACACACTACAGTGCAGGGAATCTACCTCATTCAACCGTGGAGTGATGCGCAAGACCTCTGGACCTCTGCTATCAATCCGGATGTTGGATCCAACTGCATCAGTGATATCAATGGTCTCTGTACCTTTCAACTCCCAATTTCGAGCTTTAAATGCAAAAGGTTTCGACGTAAGGGCTCCCACAGGACAGATATCTATCACATTTCCAGATAGCTCACTTGTCATAAGTTTTTCAACATAAGTTCCAATTTCTTCTCCACTGCCACGACCTAACATGCCAAGATCCTGAACCCCGGCAATTTCTGAGGCAAACCTCACACACCTGTGGGTCAACAAAAGAATAAATTAGTTTGCATCAGAAGATAGTACAGTGTGCGCAAAACTACAACCAAGATTTATAAATGCTAACAGATAGCAAGAAAAGGTTGATGGAAAATTACACAGCAATCAACTGTAACTTTAACCATTACCAATGCTGCATCATTTGCAATTACATCAAAGATTCATTTTTACCACAATACCCCACTGCACACGACCTAACTTGATCACATTACATCACTAGAGTGAAAATAAATCAACAGATCTCTAATGCCTAATCAACCAACATATCAAATGCTAAAATGAACTAACAAGATAAGTACATGAAAGATTACCCAAGACAAAATAAGTTGGTTAAAGCAGAAACGAGAAAACTTGCTGGCTTCCAATAAGTTAATCATAAAAAAGGGTAAATGATAGAAGTTTTTCCATGGCAGGCAGGACTGTTTTAGGAATTATCCCATTCATCAATTTGGGACATCCAGCATAAATTGCTTCCAATTATAATTGATAGAGGGAGAGGTGGCAAAAGCAAGAAAACACAAACTACAGGATATCAAAGGAAATACATGCAGAAAACAGGACAATAACATGATCATAATATTGAACAGGAATAGTATTTCTGGATAAGTCAGAACAATCACAAAGATTAAACTAGCTTCCACTTCTTTAAGTGTAAGAATGAAACTAGAGATCAAAAATCAAGCATGAAAACACAAAGTGGAGCCTAACCAAATTTGTGCCAAGTAATCTCTTATAAACTTGATCATAGTGACAAAGCCTGGGATTCAAACCCTAGCAAGGTCTTGGTGCATCATTCATCAAACCAGAATGTATATATATATAACAAATGGGGGAAATAGAAAAGGATTCACAGACAAGATTTGATCACTCTTTGCAGCATGGAGAAGCAAATCTGAAAGAAATTGTCCTAAATGAAAAGGCTACACAGAAGTATTTGCATTGTGGTCCTAAAGTCAAATTGTTGCCATGCAGAATATGCACATAAATATTCTCATATTTAGCACTACTCGCCTAAAACAAACATTTAATAATTTGAAATAATCATGTTCATATAATTGATGGCAAAACGATTTCAGAATCAAACCTTGTACACTGGATGCAACGAGTCATAACGGTCTTAACCAGAGGGCCAAGATTCTTATCAACAACTGATCGCTTCACTTCAGTGAACCGGCCGCGATCAGATCCAAATGCCATACTCTGATCCTGAAGATCACACTCTCCACCTTGATCACAAATTGGACAATCCAATGGGTGATTCATCAACAAAAATTCCATAACCCCTTCTCGTGCTTTCTTTGCCACAGGTGTGTCTGTCTTAATCTTCATTCCTACAATATAAACCATCTGATAAATAAAATATAATTAAGAAATAAAACAAGCACAAAGGAGGATACAAATTCTTAAACTAAGCAATTCTGAAACCTCAATCATCAAATTAAGAACACTAAGCCGTCTACGATACTAAGCAAAAATTATTCAAAAAAAAAGGAAAAACAAAGGAAACGTGCAAGTTCATAAGAACTTGCATCACAAAATCAACGTTTCTTATGACTATATAAGCAAATCAAAATGTGTTTGCAAATACAATGCATATCATAAAATAAGGATAAATCATATACACAAATGATAAAGTTTTTTGTTTAAAGTAGCAAAAAAATCAGAAGCATGGACATTGAGAGCAAAAACAAGAAACATCAAATCAATCATAATTAAATCAAATCAAGATTTTCTACTAAAGAAACTGCAAGAAACTAAAACCAACTACTCTGAGTCAACCATAAAACAAGAAAAGAATCAGAGAGATCGTCTAAAATTTTGAAAAGGTAAACCAAACAAAACTGAGCCACAATAATAGACATCTTCAAGAACCTCTAGAGAAATAAGCAAATGAGAAAAACAATAACTTTAAGAACATCAAACTAAAAACATATAATGCATCGAGCCTTGAATAGGAGAAAACAAAAACCATAAAGAATAGAATGTTCAATATATTAAACAATTAAAGTATTTCAGAATCTAGGCCCCCAAATGTCACACTTTGAGCATTGGTGAGCCACAAAATTTCCGTTCCTAAAAAATAACACATTATATCATAAATTAAACCCCATTTCTGTTGGTAAACAGAACCCACAACTAAATTGAAAATCCAAATAAGCCACAAGAACACCAATTACTAATTAAACCCATCAAAATCACACAAATCAGAATCATAAATTACCATTTATCTCTACCAATAGAGCAAATTAGAGAACTACGAACCCAAATCACATAAAGCCAAAGCCTAGACCATTAATTATAAAAAAAAAAAATCAGTTTTTCAATCAATAATCAAACAAGTTAAATACTTTTTTACCAAATTAAACACCAAATAAATCAATTAAGAACTCAACCCCTGAAGAAATCATAAAAACTCAAAACACACGTTACAAAATGAACAATTAAAACAAAACCCCAGATGAACCACAAAAAATCCAATCTTTACTCAAAATCCACAGAAATTACACTAGCTTCCACCACATTCACCATCCAAATCAAAACCCAAATGACAAAAAAATAAGAACCCAAAAAAGGTTCAACGTCCCAACTTCTACTTGAAACCAGCAAAATCACAGGACGAAACCAGAAGCCCCAAATTCCACTTAAACTATCAAAATCAGTCATAAATTATCTCTCATTTCAACCAATACAGTACATTAGAAAACTAATCACTTCTAAAAAAAACCCAAATCACAAAAGGGAAAAATCCTAACCATGAATCTCCAATCTTAACTCAACAATCAAAACAAATGACACTCATTTCCACCAAATTCACTATCCAAACCAAAAATCCAGATAAAAACAAACAAAAAACAAAATTAAAGCCCTAACCAGGAAGAGCAGGCATAGCGCAAGAAGCAACAGGCTTAGGACTCTTCTCCACCTCAACAAGACACATACGACAGTTCCCAGCAATCGACAACCGACTATGATAACAAAACCTCGGAATATCAACACCAGCAACTTCACAAGCTTGTAACACTGTCATCCCTTTCGGGATTTTCACTGGATACCCATCAACAAACACTTCGATTGCATCGTCCGGGTTCGGAAAGTGAACTCTGGCACCACCTAGTGGTGTTCGTGGTGGAAGATCAGGTTGTGGGGTGGTTGCGGGTTCGGCCGATTGAAGCTCCGGTTTAGTCACGATGGAGCGTAGAAGAAGGTTTCGGGCGGCGGTTTTTTGGGGTCTTATGAGCCTCGAAGCTAACAAGCCTAACCCCATTTTTGTGTTTGTGTTATTTTTTGGTGTCAAGGTTTGAGATCTCAGAAAGAGAAATGGTGGGGAGGAGGAGGCGTGTGTTTGGTGTTTGCAATGGTTAATGAAGGGGTGTTTACGTGGCGGACTTTTTGACCGGCCCGATTTACTGTTGTTGGGCCAGTACCTGATGTTTTTATCGAGTGATCAAGATTTCAAGACCTGATCGGGAAGACTCGATCCGAGGATTGATCCAGCTGAGGCGAGGTCGAGTGAGTTGGTTTGAGGGTGTTTGGCTTTTGTTATAGTTTTTACTAGAATTCGCATCTTATTCGGTGACGGGTTAGTTTTTTTTTTAACTCAAAAAATATATTAAGAATATAGAAAAAAAATTTCTAATATCATTAAATTTAATCAAGCAGTTAAATATTTAAATCTGTTAACTTGACTCTTTACCTAACTCAAGTTTCAAATTAAACAGCATGAAAGCTGATTCAAAATAAATTATTTAATTTAATGAGTTCAAAGACAACTTGAATAATCAGTAAAAACATGATATAATTTTTGAAAAAACTTTAAAACAATAATTTTTCTATATTGAGACAATGTCATATTAGATTGATCTTAGTCACCTTGTGATCTAGGTTATGAACTTTAATAGATTTAATAACTTTGTTGTTTTTATAAATTATTTTTGTTTAATTTTATGATAACACTAGATGTTTTTGAAATTAAGCATCAACCCTTAAAAAAATATTTTATTTGAAATCGTGATAACCTTATAGAAAGTAGAAAAAAAATCACGAATTTCATTTCTTAACCAATCCAATATTGAATAAGAGTGAAACAAAAAAAAAGCCAATTAGAAAAGTTAAATGACCAAAAACTAAAAAAACATATCAGGTTTGGGGGTAAACCCACTAAACCCGTGAATTGGGTAACCCTGGGTCAACACGTCAAACCTACAAACCGTATAATGGACTCCATTGGGATTAGTAACTTGTTTTCTTTCTAAACTATTGTTTATTTAAATATATGATAATAAAAATAGAGGATTGCAAAATCAAGCGTCAAACCAATACCAAGACTTTTTTTAAGACTATTATAATCTCATAAAAAGCAAACCAAAATAAATTATGAAACTCGATTCTCAATCAGTTCAATATCAAAGATGAAATAGAAAAAAATAAATTTATAAAAATAAAAGTTAAACTTGTCATACCTGTCAACATGCCCACAAACTTTCTAAAATTTAATAACATATTTTTTTTCAAAAATATTTTTTTAACTATATAATAAAAAGAAAAATAAGCAATCACATAATCAAGTCTAATTAGAAAAGAAGAAAAATGATACCTCGCTAAACCCGCAAAACGGGTCATTGACTCCACAAAATTTATTAACCTAGTTTTTTTAAATCATTTTTTATTTAACTAGAATTTTTAAAAAATATATTATACCGCGATACTAAGATATTTTTTTGATATCTATCCGATGCTATGATATTTTTTTATACTATAATAACCATATAAAAGGTAAATTAAAATAAATTATCAACTTTAAACCCTATAAAATTATCATATAAGGACTAAATTAGAAGGGAAAAAATCAACAATTAAAGGAAAAAAGGGTCAAAATGCAAAAAAAATAAATAAAAACAATGTGGATTGCTATTGTAATCCACAATGCTAATGAGTGTGGGAAAACAATATTTTCCCCACACCTTTTAGCTTTAGTTATTAGATATGTTGCCCGCATTCTGCCGCAGGTGAAATAATAATTTTTTTATGTAAAACAAAATAGCAGGAATAAAAAAAAATTAAGTCCAAAGTCATTGGTTAAAGTGATAATTTAAATAATATGAAAAAAAAACATAACATAACAACAATAAATAATTTGACCAAAAAAACAATGAGAAAAGGATAAAAAGAACCACACCTGAACCTATCTGGATTATCAAACAACCCGATGTTAACCTAGTTGAAAGAAATCAGAACGAAAAGAGTCGAACTTCAAAACAAAAATCAGCTTTAAAAAAAAGAAAAACAAAGCAATATCAAGTGAATCTCTTAAACCTCATCTAATAAAAAAAAACTTGCAACTTGTTAGATCATGAATCCAAATTCAATTAAAAAGCTTAAATGTCATCTATTTTTTTTAATTATGGAATCATTCAAAAAACTACTAATAGAAAAACTCATAAAAGAAAAGGAGCAGCAAAAAAATGAGCTTAAAATCTGATAGGAAAAAACCAAATAAAGATAAAATTTGAAAAAATATCAAAATTATCCCAAAAAAATTGAGAAAATGATCAGGATAAAATTTGACATTGAGAAATGAAATTGAGAAAACAAATCAATAAAAAAATCATGCAAAAAAAAATAGCAATTAAAAAACTTAGAGCTAAATCTAACATAAAAATTAAATGAAATTAAATATTCATTGATGAAATTGTAAAAAACCAATCCATCAAGAAAATGATTTAAAAATAGCAACTAAAAGAAACATGACCAAATTTGACACAAAAATTAAATGAAAAAAATAATTGGGGTGAAATTGAAAAAAAACACAAATCAATCAAGAAAACAATTCAAAACAAAACAAATAACAATTCAAAAAATAAGCACTAAATTTCAAAAAAAATTCAAAAATAAAATTATTGGGGATGAAATGAAAAATAAAATTCAATTAAAAAACAACCAATGTAAATAAAAAAAATTGCAAATAAGAGAAGAGGGACTTAATTGAAAGAAAAAAACAATTGAATGATTGATTTGATTTTCTGCATGGCCTGCATGCAAATCCAAAAAGAAAGAGAAGGAAAAGAAAGGAAAAAAAAAAGAAAAAGTCATTTCTGACCAAACCGTGCCATACAACTATACATGTGCTATCTAGGAAGGAAGAAGACGCTGAGATGAATCCAATGATGCGGCGGGAGCGCCAATACACCCACCAGAGTTAGCCGCACATGCCGCCCGAATTCGGCGGAGCGGCTGATACGCTAGCAAGCGCCAGTAGCTTTTTTGGTTTTTTTTAATTGCACAAAATTGAAAATGCCCTCAAGACTGATCAACAATCACAAACAGACCATAGTGAAATTATTACAAAGCCCCTAAATGCAAGGCAAAAAATTTGGAATGGCATGAGTAATGTTGTAATTTCACTGTTCGACCAAACATGAAAATACAAAATTGCTCTTGTGCAGAAAGCATAGAATTATTTTATTCTAGGGTTAAATTTTTTATTTTATTGTGCATTTACAAACACAATTACCAAAATAACCTCACTCAATTCTCAAAAAGACATTCATGTCTTGTGGAAAAGACCATCCTACCTCCGAAAGCAAAGGTAAAAGAGAAAATGACCAAGGGACATGACAATGATTACACTATTGAAATGAATAGTAAATTGTGTCTTGGAGCACAATAATATCACCATCAACTTTAGCTTTTTGTTAATAATGGTTTTAAAAAATAGGTTTAAAAATATAATTTTAATTACGGTATAAGAAAATATATTTGGTCAAAACTTTTCTTAAATATATTTTTACATTTAAAATAAATGAAAAAAATATCTTCATCTTCGTAAATAAAAAAATATGTTATTTTAGCTTTTATAAAAATAAAATTTGAAATGCAATTATATTTGGGATCTAGTGAGAAAAGAAAAACTATTTGGCTAATCAAATAATTTTTATATGTTGTTGGGAAGAAAAAACTAAAATTAA
>Ga0325402_1004657_pt1 | contig 12686 bp, 4 predicted proteins | sample PopdelMetagenome_22_FD_207212 | JGI IMG/M metagenome (GOLD analysis project Ga0325402, IMG submission 207212) | Populus deltoides microbial communities from Bellville, Georgia, United States - Xylem-PdKOR-R3 | ecosystem: Host-associated > Plants > Phyllosphere > Stem > Wood/Secondary xylem... | reverse complement strand
ATTCAAAATGAGAGGTGTTATCAAATAGAGAGAAATGAAGAGATTAGTGTTCTAAAAAAAAACCAAGAGTATATCCCGTATTCTAAGGGAGATGCAGCAAGAACTTTATGTGTTAACAACATTAGTCGATGCCCATCAAGCTTCAAAAAGATAGGAGCAAAAACACCGCAATGATAATAGACAAAAGAGAAGGCATGCTACCTTCATCCAAAGTTGTTGGCAACGATTGATGGCAAGAAAAGAACTATAAAGGCTTCAAAAAGAGGCTAAAAACTTGTCCCTTATCCCTGTTAATGATTTGAGGACGAATCATCTTGAAGAGAGAGGGAATGATACGATCCAGGCAACGAAAAAACAATCAAATTTGGATTCCGATGTAAAGTATGCAACTGTCTAGTTTCACAGGAACAATCATAATTCTCAATGTGATCGTTGGATCAGGCTGGAATTTTACGTGGAGTCTTTTGACATATTTCCCTACATTGGGTTAAAATTTCGGGAGAATCAAAGTTTGAGAAGGCATCGCAATACTGGTCAACAAAGGCGATCCGAATTTTGTTATTTACTTCCTTTTGACTTGTGGTTTTTCTTAAAAGGATTTGACAGCTGATTTTCGAAATTTCCTAGTCTTTAAAGGATATTTAATGGGCAACAACATAGTTTCCATGTGTGTTATGGACTCTATGTTAATGTGGAATCCTCATGGTGTATGGAAATAATTATTCTATTCTTATTATAGTAGGAATCTATCATTAAATAAGTTTTCAAGTCAGCTAAGAATACTTTGCAAACAATGAAACTAAAGAGGAGGCAACTTCATATTTGATTCTCCTAGCTTACATGGGACTTCTAAAGGGCAGCAAATCTGATTCTATCATATTTAGGATATTAAATTCATATTTATTATTGTTATTATTATTTTCTTCTTTGTTTAAGGTTTATTTATATTATTTGGGTTTAATTGTAAGTGGAAATCATATAAGTCCACATAAGGGGTCCATTAAGGTTTGTTCTAGTCTAAAGTCAATATAAATAAAGTCATAACCATACATGTAAGTTAGACAACTCAGATTAATAAAACTTCTTGTTTGCAGCACTTTTTGTGTGTTAGTGGGATAATCTCCCTTCCTTAGTTCTCTAAAGAATTGAAAAACGACTTATTGAAGAACAACTGACTTCGTGACGTCATCCTTATACTTCTCATTTGCGAATCAATATTCGTTGGGTGGGGGGTTTTTGTCTCCAATAGTGTTAGTGCCTAGGTACAAGTTATGATGTGGACCAACCCAGAAACACCAACAAGAACCCATTACATGTTCCAAATGGTCCAATCACTCGGTCCAAGACAAAGGCATTAAAAGAGGCATTGAATGTATTGGTTTTGAATGTTTCAACCAAGTCAGAATTGAAAGGTCCATTAGAGTATCAAGAGGAGACCCTAGTATATCTTATCCATGTGCAAGAGGGGTCCAATACAATCTTATTTGAGCCATGAGGTGAGGACAACAAATGAAACAAAAGAATCCTACTACAACTTGGAAACAACATGGGTGGCTACCTTTTCCTTTTGTTTCTGGGATTAAGGGGCTGCATGGAAGGCTATAAATAAGCCTTGAATTAGTTTTGTAATATTTTACTTCCTTCTCTTCTTCTCATGACAGAACATGGATTTAATATTAGGGGCTTTATTTTATTTTGTTAGCTACAGCTCAAGGTTTGCTTGGGCCTAATTAATACTTTGTTTTCAGTTAGGATCCAAGAGTTGTTTGGATTAAGTTATGGGCTTTTCAGTTTAGGGTTTTGGGTCAATTTTGGGTAGACCTTATATAAGTCCACATAAGGGGTCCATTAGGGTTAATTTTTCAAGAACTATTTAAACTCATGTAAGCTAAAATTTCGACGACTTTGATGATTATTACTTCTGAATTTTTCAGTTGTAACGTGTGACAGTGATTCTTGCATTCTTCAGTTCTTGAACAAACTGAATCTAACTTATTGAAGATTAACTGACTTCGTGGCGTCATTGTACTCAATCCAATAGTGTTGGTGCCTTAGGCAGGTTTCCATTATGTCACACTCCTATCAGACCTATTTCGGCTTTCCAGGATCAGATCTCAATCTTGATTGTGAGTTGCGTGACCACATGATCACGAGGTTCGCATCAAGTTATCTTTGTGTTATACTCCTATCAAACCTGATTTACTTGGTTTTCCAAGAATTAATGTCTTTACGTGTGGGTTGCGTGACCACATGATCACGAGAATTTGACTTTATCTTTTTATTTTAGATCGCGTGTGGGTTTCTTTTTATTTTACCTTTCTATGAGGTTAGCATGGTTTGCAGGTTTATTAGGGTAACTTGGATTTTCCTAGTTTACAAGTTTGATGGGATGTCTTCTTTTTTTAATTGAACTTGACTTTTTTATCGTCTATTTTTCTCTCATATAGTTAAAAAAAATAGTTTCAGATAAAATTTATGTTATCAAACTTTATAAAATCCATGGACATATTCACAGGTTTGGCTGGTTGACTTGGTTCTTATGTCTGGCAAGTTTAATTTTTTTAATTAGTTTATATTTTACTTCATCTTTAGATACTTGGTTAATTGAGAATTTAATTTCATAATTGGTTTCTATTCGCCTTTTATGAGATTATCGCGATCTAAAAAAACATCTTGGTATTGAGTTGGTGTTTGATTTCACAACCGTCTATTCTTATTATCGTATAATTAAATAAAAAATAGTTTTTTTAAAAAAAAACAAATTATAATCCCTGTGCAATCTATAACTTAGTTCATAGATTTAGTGTACTAGCCCAAGTTTACCCGATTTATTGGTTTGACGAGTTTACTCACCGATAGTATTTGCTTTTTTTTTTGTCTTTTAATTGGTTTTAATTTATTCATTTTTAATTTCATCCTTTAATATTGGATTGGTTGAGAAATAAATTGTATTATTGATTTTCATTTGCTTTCTACAGGGATAATTATCTTAAATAAGTGTCTATTTTAGGTTAATGCTCAATTTTGTAATCATATATTTTTATTGAACCTAATAGAGTTCATGACTCGGGCCGCAAGGGGATCAAGGTCGATCCAATCTGTCACTGTCTCAATATTTTTTAAAATATTGTCATCTTGAAGTTTTTTTAAAAGTTAAGTTATGTTTTTATCAATCATCAAGAATGTATTTGGATCTATGAATTGATCGACTCAAGTCAAGTTAGCTCCCGCATGGTTTAATTAAAAACTTGAGTTGGGTAAAGAGTTGAGTCGGGAGGTTTTAAAATTAATTCACTTGGTTATGTTTAACACTATTAAAAAATTCTTCTTGCTCTTAATATTTCTTTTACATTTTAAAAAAATTGGTCCGACTCACGACAAAGCACGGGCCAATATACTAGTCAGAACTCTAAAATGTTTAAAAACAATGGAGAATATTAAAATTCTATTAAAGTTATTAAATTGTTGGATTAGATCAGTTATTTTTTTATGGGAGGTTTTTGGATTATCTTTTTCCTTTTTAACTCGTTTTAATCCGAGGATTCATAAAATGTTTATTATTTCTTTTAAAAAAAGTCTGTTGACATTTAAAAAATCCTTTCAATGGAAAAAATTTAATTTTTTAATCTGCAAATTGATTTCTATTCCAGTTAAATGTAATTAAATAAAATTGATAAAAATATATAGGTTCAAGACCTTGCTATTATTTAGCTCGGGCTATGCCACGGGTTGGATTAAAGATATTTGAATGTAAAAAAAATAATGTCCTTGTTCTATTATTTTTTTAACATTAAAAAATTTTGAAGAGTGAAGAAAAAATTAAACATGTTACCCACCCTTTCTTCTTTTGAAAACAAATAACATAAGATGACGCGTCATAATCTTGTCTAGATTAATATCATAAAAGAGATGGTTAAAAATCAGGCTAGGGTTCTTTGGTATCAAAAATCAATTTTCTTAATCTATTTTGACCCAAAATCACCCAGTAACATCCTTAATCAAATAACATAAATCAATCTCTTAACTCAAAATACTTCTAAATTGCCTCACTAATTCTTTCATTCACAAATGTGAAAAGACAAAAAATTTATTTTAATTGAATATTCATGAGTTATTTTTTTTTCATATTAGTTACATAATAATTGGAAAAAAAAACATTGTTACTATTCTCATAAAAATATATAATATTATTTGAGAACCATGACACAATTGATCAACAAATGAAATATCATATTAATTTTTTAAAGTATATTTAGATAAAAATAAAAAATATAAATAAAAAACAAATAAGCAGGGTCAAACCTAAACGACTAGCTATGTTGAAAGAAGGCCGACCCAAAACACTTGCTTTTTTTTTAAAAAGGGTGGATAATATGTAATCTAACCACCTTATTTTTTTTAAAATACAATAAACAACAGAAAAGGTGGTTGAAAAAATCTAATGTTTGATGTTCTAGATTTTGGCCATCGAAAAGGTGGTTGAAAAATCAAGCTGGGGTTTTTTAGGCCTAAATATTCCTTTTTTTAAGTCTAAAAACACCTGATAAACATATTTACAATATCATAAATCAACTCAAAATACCCCTAAATTTGTCTAAAACCACAAAATCAATTTGAAAATAAAATTCTTTTTCAACTCTGATTTATTTTTTTTGTTGAAATGAAAGCAAAAAAAACCTTAATGGAACTCTTCTCATTGCATAAAACTTGTTGACATAAAGAAAAATATTTTTCATGGCTAGAATGTGGCTAACCTATGATTTTCTCTCTCCAATATTTTTCAACTAGTCTCTCTCTTCTCTTCAAATCAATGACTGAAAAATTAATTTTCATTGCATAGAACTTGTTGACATAAAGAACAATATTTTTCATGGCTAGAATGTGGCTAACTTATGATCCATCATTTTTCAACTAGTCTATCTTCTCTTCAAATCAATGATTGAAAAATTAAAAAAATTAATTTTTGGGCCAAAAATTTCAAAAACTAAAAAGACAAAAAATAAACACAGAAAAGTAGGGGGATCGAAGCGAACGTTTTCGAGCCAATTTGTAATTGCCCACTTGGTTTCTCAGCCTTTTACATTTCGGCCATTTTTCTTGAATTTCTTTTTTCTTTAACAACTTTCAAGAAATTAGTAATTAATTTTGGGAAAAAAAGGATGCGAAAGAAGAAAAACAAGTTAATAAAAAAGAAGTGAATGAATAATAATTTGTGACAATAAATGAATTGCGAAAGTATGCAATGTTTTAGTTTTTTATATATATATAATGTATAATAAATAATATGATAAAACAATGTTCATTTTCCCATCACAACCATCTACCAACGCTTCCTTTCATAATTCAAGAATAAGATTACATTACAGAATAAAATAGTGAATGAATAATAAAGTATATAATGTTTTAGTTTTTTATAATATAATATAATGTGTAAGAATATTATAATAAAAAAATATTTTTTTCCCATCACAACCATCATCGATATTTCCTTTTCTTAATTCAAGAATAAAATTACATTAAATAATAAAATGGTAAAAGCATGTCTATAAAATAACCATGGTAAATTTTTTTTAATAGTTATAAAATCTTACCAACATCGTGTTAGTATCATTATATGTTGTAAATAAAAATAATCTTTAAAATCACAGTTTAGTCATGCTAAAAGTATCTACATTCATGCTCCCTCCAATTTAACTAAAATAGCTAAAACATTATTATAACTAATTAACTAAAAGAAATTATCATAATGACTCTCTTTAAAATAAAGAATCATGAATACTTTATTATTATTTTTTGAATGGATGGAAATTCAAATACCATGAGAGTTCATATACCAATTAAATTACGATATTATAAGTAGTATTAGTTGTCTATTTGTACAATATCCACTAATTTACACTGATGGTGATTGTATTTTATTGCAAAACCAAACCATCCCTTTTACATACTAATAGTACTTTAGCAAGTAGTCGTACTCTAAATTTAATCATGTTTCAAACTATGGTACACCTTTCTCAAGGGATTTGAGAGATTATAAGATTACATGTTTGAATGAAACAATCGTCAAACCATGTATGATGCAGATTAGATCAATACCAAGCTTAATTATGCCACAGACCCATTGAGGTATCAAGTGGGCCAATTACAAGATGATACGAATCTCGTGATCACGCAACCCACACATAAAGACACCAATTTCTGGAAAGCCAAGTAAATCAGGTTTGATAGGAGTGTGACACAAAGATAATTTGTACCTAGGCACCAGCACTATTGGAAACAGGAAACCCCCACCCAACGAATATTGATTCGCGAACGAGAAGTATAAGGATGACGTCACGAAACTAGTTGCTCTTCGATAAGTCGTTTTCAGTTCTTTAGAGAACCATAGAAGAGAGATTATCTCACCAACACACACACACACACAAAGTATGACAACAAGAAGTTTTATTAATCTGAATTATCTAACCTTCATGTCTGGTTATGCCTTTATTTATACTGACTCTAGACTTAAATAAATCTTAATGGACCCTCCTTAGGTGTACTTATATGAGACTCACTTACATTTGACCCAAATAAGTAATAATAACTCAAATACTAAGAAGAAAATAATAAAAATCCGAAAATTACCATCCTAAATAAGCTAAAAATCAGATTTGACACCATTAAAAATTCCCAAATATACTAGAAAATCTGATTTGAATGTAGAATGAATTCTAAAGTCTTCTTTCCTTGTTGTAGCTAGGATGGATAAGGAATCCTTGTAAGAAAAAGATTCTGAAACATTTATGAATTCTTGCCACACTTCAAAACTATGTTGCAGCCCATTAAAGATCTTTGTAGATCTAGGAGATTCTCAAAATAAGCTGCCACATCCTTTTAGGAAAAGAATCCTAGCCAAATAGGAAGTCCACAAGTCAAAAGGAAGCAAAATAACAAAATTCGTACATCATCTGTTGACCTGTATTGAGATGCCTTCCCGAACACTGATTGATCTGAAATTTTAACCCAAGGTAGGAACACATGTCAGGAGACTCCAGTCAAATTTCAAACCGGATAATTGCATATTTTACATCAAAATCCGAATTTGACCTTGCCTGGATCGTATCATTCCATCTCTCTTCAAGATGATTCATCCGTGAATCACCACCAAGTTGAATGGGCAATTCCTTAGCCTCTTTTTGAAGCCTTTGGAGTTCTTTTTTTGCCAACAATCGTTGCCATCAACTTTGGATGAAAGTAACTGTCGTTCTATTTCATATATCATCATTGCAGCGTTTTTTCTCCTCTCTTTCTGAAGCTTGCTGGGTATTAACTGTTGCCGTTAACACATCAAGTTCTTGCTTCATCTCCTCTAGAATACGGGATAGACTCTTGGATTCTTTTTTAGAACACTAATCTCTTTAGTTCTCTCCTTTTAAATCCTCCTTTTCTTTTTCCATAACACCTCATCAGAATACATGAAATCCCTTTGGTTTATAGGCTGCAAACCTTCCTGGTGGCCTATGGTCTCATCCTTAAAATCACCATCACCAATATCATCAACGACCTCCTCAAAATCCTCATAATCAGCTTACCAAGCCTTTCAGCCCTACTGCCATTGTTTGATTTTGGTTCAGCCCTAACCTTTGTCACGTCTTGGGTACATGTTCTAGCCATGTTACCATGTTTTCCCACCTTCTCAAGTTTGTCACACATGTTCCCCATCACGAAATTCATTCTTTCCATCATCTTCGTCATGGCTTGCATTTGGAATTTAAGTTCAAAATCGGAAGGGGGTGGTGCGTTTATTTTGATCTGACATGATAGTACCTGCAAAAATTGGTTAGTGGTAAAAACAAATCCTCACATCGTTCGTGTTTCACTCAAACACTTTTAATATCCTCACACGCTCACACCTCTCATCTCACCTTCTTGCGTAACTAAAACCAACATCAAATAGAATCAATTTAGCAGCGCAATCTAAATATGTATATATAGACTTAAGAAGCAATAAAAAATAGAAAACAAGCACAAATGAAACTGTGATGATAGTCTCGCGAGTATCAAGCGGGAATCTATCCGAAATACGAACGGAATTGAATACTCGAATAAAAACAGAAACAAAATATTTAAAAATGATGAAATAACACCCAAATATGGTGGATATATTGAAAATATACTGAAAGAAATGAAAAGAACAGAAAGAAAGTGAATTTCAAAAGTTGACGCAAAACAGACTCGTTTACGACGAGTTAAGTCCGAATCTGGAACCTAAAGTAAATGATGTCCAATTTTTGCGCCAACCTTTGAAATTCGCTTTCTTTCTGTTGTTTTCATTTCTTGTAGTTTATTTTCATCATATCCAACATATTTGGGTGTTGTTTCATCATTTTTCATATTTTTGTTTTTGTTTTTATCGAGTCTTCAATTTTGTTCATATTTTGGATAGACTCGCTTGCTACTCGCAAGACTATCATCGCAGTTTTGTTTATCTTATTTTCTGGTTTTTATTGCTTCTTGAGTCATATATACATATTTGGATTGCGCTGCCAAGTTGGTTTTATTTGGTGTTGGTTTTAGTTTTGCAAGAACCGCAAGAATGTGAGACAAGAGGTGTTAGCGTGTGAGGATATTAAGAGTGTTTGAGTGAAACACTAGCGACGTGAGGATAATTTTTTTACCACTAACCAATTTTTGTAGGTACTATCATGTTAGATCAAAACAACACACCACCCCATCCCGAGGGAGAACTTACATTCCAAATGCAAGCCATGACGCAGATGATGGAGAGGATGAATTTCATGATGGGGAACATGTGTGACAGACTTGAGAAGGTGGGAAAACATGGTAACATGGCTGGAACATGTACCCAAGACGTGAGAAAGGTTGGGGCTGAATCGAAATCAAACAATGATAGTGGGGCTAAAAGGCCAATGTGGTTGATTATGCGGATTTTGGGGAGGATGTTGATGATATTGGTGATGATGGTTTTAAGGATGAGACTATAGGCCATTGGGAAGGTTTTTGGCAGCCTAGAAACCCAAGGGATTTCATGTATTTTGATGAGGTGTTATGGAAAAAGAAAAGAAGGATTCAGAAGGAGAGGTGGTATCAAAGGGAGAGAAATAAAGAGATTAGTGTTCTAAAAAAAGAATCCAAGAATCTATCTCGTATTCTAGAGGAGAAGAAACAAGAACTTGATGTGTTAACGACAACAGTCAATGCACAGCAAGCTTCAGAAAAAGAGGAAAAAAAATGTTGCGATGATGAAAAACGAAATAAAACGGCTGCTACTTTTATCTAAAGTTGTTGGCGATGATTGTTGGTAAGAAAAGAACTCCAAAGGCTTCAAAATGAGGCTAAGGAATTGTCCATTCAACTTGTTGGTGATTCAAGGATGAATCATCTTGAAGAGAGAGGGAATGATACGATCCAGGCAAGGTCAAATTCAGATTTTGACGTAAAAAGGGCACCTATCCAGTTTTACAGCAACAATTATAATTCGCAATCCGACCGTTGGATTGGGTTGAAATTTTACGTGGAGTCTCCTAACATGTTGTCCGACATTGGGATAAAATTGCAAGTCAATCGGAGTTTGGGAAGACATCAAAACATGGGCCAACAAAGGCTATACAAATTTTATTATTTACTTCCTTTTGACTTGTGGACTTCCTATTTGGCTAAGATTCTTTTCCTAAAAGGATGTGGCAGCTTATTTTGGTAATCTCCTATTTGTATAAAGATCTTTAATGGGCTGCAACATAGTTTCCAAGTGTGGCAAGTCATAAATGTTTTAGAATCCTTTTCTTACAAGGATTCCTTATTCATCCTAGCTATAAAAAAAGCAAAGAAGATTTCAGAATTAATTCTACACTCAGATTTGATTCTCCTAGCTTATATGGGACTTCTAAAGGGCAACAAATCTGATCCTATTATATTTAGGATATTAAATTCAGATTTATTATTGTTATTATTATTTTCTTCTTAGTTTAGGGTTTATTTATATTATTTGGGTTTAATTGTAAGTGGGCATCATATAAGTCCACATAAGGGGTCCATTAGGGTTTACTTTAGTTTGGAGTCACTATTAATAAGGGCATAACTAGACATGTAAGGTTAGACAATTGAGATTAATAAAAACATCTGGTTTGCCGCACTTTATATGTGTGTGTGTGTTGGTGAGATAATCTCCCTTCCATGGTTCTCTAAAGAACTCAAAATGACTTATCGAAGAACAATTGTCTTTGTGGCGTAATCCTTATACTTCTCGTTCACAAATCAATATTCGTAGGGTGGGGGTTTCCGTTTCCAATAGTGTTGGTACCTAGGTACAAGTTATCTTTGTGTCACACTCCTATCAAACCTGATTTACTTGGCTTTCCAGGAATTGGTGTGATGCGAACCTCGTGATCACGTGGTCACGCAACCCACAATCAAGATTGAGATCCGATCCCGGAAAGCCGAAATAGGTCTGATAGGAGTGTGACACAATGGAAACCTGCCCTAAGGCACGAACACTATTGGATTGAGTAGAATGGCTCCACGAAGCCAGTTAATCTTCGATAAGTCAGATTCAGTTCGTTCAAGAACTGAAGAATGCAAGAATCACTCTCACATGTTAAAACTGAAAAATTCAGAAGTAATTATCATCAAAGCTGCCGAAATTTTGGCTTACATGAGTTTAAATAGTTCTTGAAAAGTTAACCCTAATGGACCCCCTTATGTGGACTTAAATGAGGTCCATTTAAAACTGACCCAAAACCCTAAACTGAAAAACCCATAACTTAATCCAAACAAGCCTTGGATCCTAACTGAAAACAAAGTATTAATTAAGCCCAAACAAGCCTTGGGCTGTAGCTAACAAAATAAAACAAAGCCCATAATATTAAATCCATGTTCTGTCATGAGAAGAAGAGAAGGAAGTAAAATATTATAGAACTGATTCAAGGCTTATTTATAGGCTTCCATGCAGCCCCTTAATCCTAGAAACAAAAGGAAAAGGTCAATTTTGTATGCGTTGTCATTGATTCTCTCTAAAACCTGAAATGGACCATCACCACGAGGCTGTAATTTTGATTTCCTTTGGTTTGGAAATCGTTCCTTACGCATGTGCACCCAAACCCAATCAACGGGTTGGAAAACAACCAGTTTACGTCCCTTATTTGCTTTAGAAGCGTAAAGTCTGTTCTTTTTCTCTATTTGCAGTTGAACTCTTTCATGGAGTTGTCTCACCATCTTTGCCTTCTTTTCACCATCTAAACTTACTTTTTTTTCAAAAGGCAAAGGAATTAAGTCCATAGGAGTCAGTGGATTAAAACCATAAACAATTTCAAATGAAGAAAAACTAGTGGTCGAATGCACAGTTCTATTATAAGCAAACTCAACAAAAGGCAAACATTCTTCCCAACTCTTTAAATTCTTTAGAATTATAGCACGCAAAAGTTGGGATAATGTTCTATTCGCTACCTCAGTTTGTCCATCTGTTTGAGGATGACATGTTGTCGAAAATAAGAGTTTAGTTCCTAACTTTCCCCATAAGGTCTTCCAAAAGTAGCTAAGGAACTTAACATCACGATCTGACACTATACTCTTAGGAATGCCATGCAAACGTACAGTCTCCCTAAAAAACAAGTCTGCAATATGAGATGCATCATCCGTTTTATTGCATGCAATGAAATGCGCCATTTTAGAAAACCTATCAACCACAACAAAAATAGAGTCTCTACCTTTCTTTGACCTAGGTAAACCTAAAACAAAGTCCATAGAGATATCTATCCAAGGTTCAGTAGGCACAGGTAATGGTGTATATAGCCCATGCGGTTGTACTCTAGATTTTGTCTTTCTACAAGCAATGCACTGTTCACAAATTCGTTGCACATCTCTTTTCATCTTTGGCCAATAAAAATGCTCATGCAATACATCCAAGGTTTTCGCAACCCTAAAGTGACCCATTAAACCACCCCCTTGTGCTTCACAAACAAGCAATTCACGTAAAGAACTAGCAGGAACACACAATCTATTCTCTTTGAACAAATAACCATCCATCAAATAAAACTTACTAAAAGTTGAATGTCCACATGCATTATAAATCTCGGCAAAGTCAGAATCATTATCATACAATTCCTTCACATATTCAAAGCCTAGCAATTTAGTATTCATTGTGTGTAAAAGAACATACCGGCGTGAAAGTGCATCAGCTACGATGTTCTCTTTGCCTTGCTTATACTTGATTACATAAGGAAAAGTTTCAATGAATTCAACCCATTTTGCATGCCTCCTATTCAACTTACCTTGTCCTTTCAGATGTTTCAAGGACTCATGATCCGAATGGATTACGAACTCTTTTGGCCACAAGTAATGTTGCCATGTCTCAAGTGCTCTTACCAATGCTTAGAGTTCTTTGTCGTAAGTGGGATAGTTCAAGGTCGCTCCACTTAACTTCTCATTAAAATATGCAATAGGTCTCTAATCCTGCATCAAAACAACACCTATTCCCATTCCAGATGCATCACATTCTATTTCAAATGCTTTCGTAAAGTCAGGTAAAGCCAAAACAGGTGCAGAACATAATTTATCTTTCAAAAGAACAAAAGCCAATTCTTGTTCCTCCCCCCATTTAAACCCAATTGACTTTTTAACAACTTCATTCAAGGGTGCAGCTATTGTATTGAAATCTTTCACAAAACGCCTATAAAAACTAGCTAACC
>Ga0325402_1004655_pt1 | contig 12687 bp, 7 predicted proteins | sample PopdelMetagenome_22_FD_207212 | JGI IMG/M metagenome (GOLD analysis project Ga0325402, IMG submission 207212) | Populus deltoides microbial communities from Bellville, Georgia, United States - Xylem-PdKOR-R3 | ecosystem: Host-associated > Plants > Phyllosphere > Stem > Wood/Secondary xylem... | reverse complement strand
GATTTTCAATTCTACTCTCTATGGCGTGCCATGTGTGGAACCTATATGCATAATTTGCTCGGACGGCTACTAAAATCCGTGAGTATAGCCTCTTCTTCTATCGTATATTAGTATTATTCATATTATAATATTAAAATATACTTTAGAAAAATAAAATAATATATATATACATGCGCGCGCGCATCAAGATATCCTCGTAAAGTGTTTTTTTTCCCTTTCAATTTTTTTTTTTTTTTTTTTTTTATCTCAGAGTAAGAACTTAAAAAAACAAATTGTGAAAAAACAGGCTGAGCCTGCCAAAATAACAACTTGGGCCTTGTTGGGTTAATGCTATAAATTGTACGAGGAGTTGCGATTATACTAAATCAATTGCTAAAATATGGTTATAAATGGGCCAAAGGAAATGCCAGCATCTATTTAAGTGGGAAAATAGCTAATTACTAGATCATTGTGGTGCCGGTAACATCAATTTTTTTAATATAAAAATAATATGTCGATATTATTAATATTTTTTTAAATAAATTATATATAAATTGATATGATATAATTCGATCTTTTTAATGGGCCACAGATAACTTGGATACTTAATAAAAATATAGTTTAACTTAAAATAAATATTTAAAATGATTTTTTTATATAAATTTCTGATATGACAATATATTAGATATATTTAGATTTATTCAGATTAACTTGTCAATCTACATGCTAAGTTATAAGACTATGTCTTATCTTATATAAAGTAAATCAAAATAAATTATGAAGTTAAAAGATGAAATTAAAAAAAAATCAATTAAAAAAATAACCAAAATATAACCCGAGTCTAATAAGTTAACTTGTCAAACTCACGACCCGAATCATAAAACCAAGATAATCTAATAAAAACTAAAGTAAAAGTCATTATACCTCAACAAATTTACATTACTGGTCTCCTTTAGTTCTTTTGTTAATAAAAAATGAATTATAAAAAAACTATAAAGTTTAATATTTAATAAAATTAATTATGAAAAATAAAATTTAAATTTAAAAAAAGTCAAAAGAGAAGAGAGGAGGGTTACACTAAGACCGCCTACTCCTCCTCCTTGTTAATTGGTAATTAATTGTATCTACTCCTATAAATATTAGCCATCCCAGTCGAATTCATCCAATCCAAGTTAAAGGAGATAGAGACTGAACAATGAATGGTCGAGTTCAGAACCACTTGACTATGCCATCCACAGCGGCGTTAAGTAATGTCCGGTGCGGTCTGCTTTCAAGAAAGAATCAAATCAATGAACCAAAGCAAGGGAGTCTTGATGCATGGTAGCTGAAACATAACTGATCTCCACTTGTGATAAAGATTAGTTTACTCTTGCAACCACTGGAATACAAGGTCAGAGCACCTCGTCTTTCCTCTAATCCTAACTACAAAAAGCAAAGTAAATTGTGCTTGCATTCGTTTTCTTTTCATAATCAAGGTAGCTACAAAATCAAGGGAGATGATATATGGATCAAAAAATCTATTTTTCAGTTATTTTTTTACCCAAAAACATCTAAAAACCTGCATAAATGGTATGACATCAAATAACCCAAATATGGGTTAAAAATAAAAAATTAACCTGAAATGATTAGATTTCCTAAACTTAGTGTCGCTACCCGAGATCACAACGAATTAAAAAAAAGAACAAATTATCTAGTTTTTAGAGGGGAAAGTTATAATCTTGTGAAATGAAATCGTGACTTAATATTATAGTTATTAGAAACCCTAACTGGTTAGTAAAGATACTATAACAAGGGGCTCATTACGCTAAATGAAAGATGCTATCACCTCTAAAGCATCATATCTAAGGTTGATTACATAGTTGTTCTTGTCTTGGATTACTAATAATTTATTGTGTTATATTAGTGATCTATATATAAGGTGATAATAGGTTTACCAAGATGACTTAAACACATAGTCGATGATTATAACCTATTTATTTTTAGATCTGGTTTATTTCACCTCTTCTAATTACTTGGTGAATTGACCAAGTCTAAAATAAATATCTCTTGATCACAACCAAAGTCATGTTAGTGAATGAACCATTAGGTCTATGTTTGGCTCATTAAATCTAACCCAGACTCTAAGAGAGGTTCATGGAAGGAACGTTAATGAAATTCAATCGTCTTATAGGAATTCAATACTCTTAACTCTAATGTTAGTAAATATTAGATTGAAACTAATATTATCAATTATCGTATTGGTGATTTTTTTAAAAAAATCTTAATATTCATAATTCTAATGTCAATGAATATTAAACTGGAATATCTTTTTTAAAAAAAAATCAGGAGGATGTGCCACTCAAGATATTGACTTGTTATGAATCTATTTGTTATAAATATTAAAATTTCTTATTGGGTTTTGGAAAACCAATATTTGGGTTTATTGGAATTTGGGTATGTAGACTTTAGTAGGCCTTTTAATTTAAGCCAAGTTTTAATAAACTCGTTAACTGATTTTTTGTTTTTTGGATTTTTGTTTTTGTGAGCAAAATATAGATTTTATTTTCTTTCTTTTTTATTCTTGCAATGCTAGGGTTTGCCACGATGAATTTTTTTTTAAATAACTTAGCCATTTTAAAATATGAACTCAAATTGATTTTTTTCTTTATCATTCTTCTTTTATCTTTTTCTTCATATTTTTGTTTTGTTATGTATTTATATTGAAAATAACCCAAGACAAGGGTAAAACGACCGAGCCTAAACTCATAAACCCAAAGCGAGTACATATGCATAGTCACAGACACAAAACATGGCCTATCTTTCTGAGCCCATAGGACCAGGAATAAGAAAGGACGCTGATGTTAAACAATAGCCGAAACCTAGCAACGCTAGAGCAAAGGAAACCAAACCCGGACCTAACCTATATCACAGCCCATTCCTACAAGCTTAAACAAAAGTCAATCCACATAAAGGGTCCAAGGAGTTTTAACAAGAAAAGAAGGGGCTGGCCTTTAATACCACCACACAAACAGCCATACGAGGCCACGTGCATGCTAAGAGAGAGTATCATGCTTCTTACCAAAACTGGAGGCGAAGCTAGCCAAAATGGAATGCGTGCTCAAACATCAAAGGAAAGAAATCATAGCTGCCTATTTAACCATCACGTGGTTAGACTTAACAAAGAATAACAAATAAGTTCTTCTTTAATCAGTTCACCGAAAACAGATCCAACAAAAACCATGGTCGATGTTTGGAAACTAATAAGTGCTTCTTCGGTTATAGAATACACACTAATAATCTTTTACTTGCACAAAAATTAATTATTCATGTATCAAATATTATATCGCTTTATTTAATGATAATGCTTTTACTGGATCAAATCTATATTTTCAAAATAGAACAACATGTCGAAGTATAGATACATGTCAATTTTTTCTGGTATTCTAGGCCAAGAGTTTTCATCATTGATTTAACAGCATAAAAGTTCTTTTTCAACCTATTCACTTCAAGTAAAATGTTTCTTGCCCATTCTATAACTCTATCATAGCCGATTTTACTCAGTTCATGATCTGACTTGATGGTGAACACATGTGCAACAATCGATAATTTACTGTAATTTATGAACCCATCCAATAATAATTCGCCGGAGTCTTTCAAAAGATTGAAAAAGCTAGTTGCGTTTGCATTTGGTTCTTCATCTACGATTGGGCATTGACTTGCATAACCCTGATTCTTTCTTATTGTATCTATAACTATATTCATACAAGGATTACTATTGTCATCTATAACTCCATGCACATTGCTAGAACAAGAAGTTGACACAACTATCCTTTATACCAAGGTCTCGTAAGGAACATATGGTTCTTTGTGTACAAGCAAGCACAAGTACTTTTTTCATTAACTATTTTTGTAGAAGATGCATCGTTACAATATTCGGATCGAGAAACTTTTTATTTTTACATGTCTTACATGGATATCTATTATCGCCTCTACTACTATTTCTTATATTAGATAGTGCATAATTAATAAAACATTTAACCCCATTACAATAATCCATCATGCGCAGCCCTTCAAGTGAAACTCGATACATCCAAGAATAATCATCCTTTACTTATATCAAACCTATATAGAATATCGAAGGCAACATGTATTAATAAATTTTATGAACTAAATAAATTATCTAACATTGATTTAACTTAAACTTATTCAATCTATTTTGATAGTATCCCTAAATCATTATTAATTTTCTGTGAAAAATCAAATTGCTCCATATTTATTGAGATTTTTAACTTAACAATAAAATTGACAAAATATAAAACACACTAATTAAATAAGCAATTATTAATTTCAATACAAAAATATCTAAGTTACAACATCAAAATCAATTTCATCAAACTACAAACAAATGCAATTTTTTAAAATCTTTAACAAACCTTAACATATACAAATCATGCATTCATACAATAAATTTTTATGGGAAAAAGCTATAAAACAAGTAAACACACAATTAAACTAAATATACTAAATATAAATGCAAAAGAAAAATTTACATTTTTAAAATGAGTTAAAACAAAAAATGAGTAATCTTGGTTACTTAATTTCCAGTTAAACGACTAGGGCAACTAGCAGAAGAAATTTTTCAGCTTCCTTCCTTTTCAGGTTCACACAAATCGAGTGAGTAGCTAGTGATCTATTGCTATTTTTTGTAGAAAAAATGGAAGAAGATAAAGAAATGGGGGAGGGAGAGAGAAGGGATCAATTGCTAGGTTATAACTTAAAAACTCTCAACGGATTCACCGATGGATATTAGCGAAGAGTTTAACGTCGATAATACCGTATGTAAGAATGACACGTTATTCTTTATTTATTTATTTATTTTTTCATAACTTCTTTTCTCACTTTAATTCTCTTGGTGTACATCAATGACAAATTTTTGTCGGTTTATATCAAGGGACATAACGAGGAAATATTCTTGTCAGTAAAGTTCATCGTAATTTACCAACATTATTGTTTCTGTCGGTATTTCCGTTTGTATTTGTTTATTTTTTGATAGCATTTACATAAACAAACTTAATGTCACATGTAACTAAGGCATATTGGAGAAAACAAAAAACTAAAAGGGCTAAACTATTTACTGTACATTATAAGCAGAAACATTGTGGATTCAGACAATGTATTGGTCATTTTTTCCTTCATTGCACTTAATGATTGCCTTGGTAGCGAGGGTAAATTCATCTTTTCTAGGGATGTCGCGGGGGGCGCGACGACAGAGGCTCTCTATTGTGCCTCATGTGTGAGGTGTTGTGTGTTGGGAAGGTTTTCGGATTTAATCATAAAATTATGATTAATGTTTAGGAGTTGCCACCTAGTATTATGGTCACTAGGAACCTATGGTCTGCGAGAGTCTGAGTAAGGGACTGGTTGTGTAAGGAAAAGACGCATCACCCCCAGTGCACCCTACCTAAGGTAAGTTGCATTGTTGTTTGATTGTTTTTTTTTCTAAGTCGGGTTTCTATTCGTTGGTCTTTTCTAAGGTTTAAGGCAGATCTCTTTTCATGAGAGAGTCTCTACCTTAACGGGTTAAATCCTAACCGTTCTAAAGTCTGAATTTTAGCCCGGGTTAAAAAAAATTCAAAACATTTTCAGACTTTAGAACGGTTAGGATTAGAGTCATTGAAGGGGTGGACTTGTATGATCCAGTACGGGCAGCAGAAATATGTCTGGTCCCAAATGTGGTTGTCCCAAAAAAATTTCATGTTCCTGAATTCATCAAATACACTGGAACACAATGCCCTATAACTCATCTCAAATCTTACTGTAATAAAATGGCAGAAGTAGTACACGATGAAAAACTACTAATGCACATTTTCCAAGATAACTTAAGTGGGGCGGCGTTAAGCTGGTATATGAGATTGGACAACACAAAGATTAAAAAATGGAAAGACTTGGTGGATGCTTTTGTCTAGTAATACAAGTACAATATGGACATTGTTCCCAATAGAACCAGTTTGTCCAATCTAGAGAAAAGGGATAAGGAAAGCATAAGGGAATATGCTCAAAGGTGGAGAGACCTAACTGCTCAAATATATCCTCCACTCTTGGATAAAGAGATGGTCACTTTGTTTGCTAACACGCTCAAGGCACCCTACTACGAGCATGTAATGGGTAGTTCAACCCAGCAATTCACTGATGCTGTTGCAGTAGCTGAGTGTATAGAGTAAGGAGTCAAGAGTAGTAGAATTCCTGTGCCAACTGTTGAAAAAAGGGGCTTCGAAGGTAAAAGGAAAGAGGTTGACCATGTTGAGGATAACTATAGGGGTAGAAAGAACCCATTCCAAAATTACCACACTCGATCCTTTTTACCCTAAATCACCAACCTCAATCTCAACTCTTCTTTTCCTACCAGAAAACCTGAGCCTCAAACCAAACACCAAAGAGTTTAAGAACAACCACCTCTATTACCGCTGCCCTTAAATGAGATGTACCAAAAGCTACTAAGCATCGAGCATATAGCTCTAGAACCCTTGACACCTCTGCAACCACCTTACCCCAACTGGTATAAGCCCGACCTCACTTGCGAGTACCATGCTGGCGCTGCGGGACACAACATTCATACTTGTAGTGCCTTAAAAAAAAGCTCATGCATTTGATCAAAGTTGGGTGGATAACATTCGAAGGAACTCCAAACATGAGTTTGAACCCTCCACCCAATCATGCTTCAAGTACTGGATCAGTGAATGCACTAGAGGCGGAATGCTCTGGAAACCTCAAAGCATCGATGGCAAGAGCAAAGTGTGGAGAAGGCAATGTGCACTCTCGAGGATAGAGGACAAAGTTCTTCTATAGAATGGGAAGATGAAGCCTACCCAATTATTTTCTTTTGTTTGATCATGTCTGTTTTAACCTGTTTTAGTCTTGTTGGCAATTTAGCTCACAATGCCACAAGACTTTCTCTGTCAAATGAGCCTTTCCTGTTAATAAAATCATGTGTTTTCCTGTGTTCATGATGTGCTTTCATGCAAATAACATATTGAACACATCTTTTACTCACAAAACCACTGCACCAAGAATTCTTTGGTGTTTTTCTCTTTTTTCCCAAAAAAAGCATGACCCTATGTTTTCACAAGGATTTTTGGGAAATCAAAGTTTTAATACCAAAAAAATTCAAATTGATGTTTGTTCTAATAAACAAGTTCTAAAAATTCAAGTGATATCCTAACACTTAAAAAACCTGAAAGAGAACCCGAACACCGTGAGATAACTTCAAAACTGAGGTTTGACTGCATGAATAATGAGAAACCATTTTGCATATTGGCATATGAGAAAGCAAAGCTTGCCGATTCTGAATGCATGCATTTGAAATGAAGAAAGGCCATCTTTGATCATCCTTTCACAAATTTTAAAAAATCCCTTGCAGTCCCTTTTTGAGCATAATGCATTTTTCTTAAAAAATAACTTTGGCTAGGATCACACCCTATACTGAGGGGCAAGTGCAAAAAAATCCTTAATGACTAAAAGCGCCCAGATAACCCTATGACTAAAAGTGCCCAAACAACCCTGGGGGGCATGAAAAAGTCCTCAACAATAAAAGTGCTCAAACAACACTAGGGGCCATGAAAAAAATCCTCAACGATAAAAAATGCCCAAACAATACTGGGGGCAAGTGTGAGAAATAAAGTTCTCGATGATTAAGGGTGCCCAAACAAAGCTGGGGGCATGAAAGAGTTCCAAAATTATTTGAGCGTGCCACAAAAATCACTAATATAATGATGCTCAAAACCAAAAGAAGAAAAAGCCCAACATTGAGGGGCATCGTGGACCATTTTGCAAATCAATTCCAAGGTCCAAAAATTCATGGACAAAAAAAAAAAGAGATTGGGGTATAAGCACTAGTGATCCTTAGTCTTAAAGTCCCTTAAACACATTTTAAGCCTATAAATATCTTTTTTCTTCATAGCCAAAAGCCAAAGCCTACGTTACGTGCCCAATCAAGCCCTTTCTGATCAAAAGTAAGTAATTTGGATCGGCAGGCTTTGCTTTCCTATGTGAAACAAGTCATTATTCATGCAAGCAAAATGAATACTTTGAAAACTGGTTCTTTGAAACCCTCAAATTGAAGCTTGAACCCTTTTGACCAATCAAACATCACTTCACTTCACCAAAAACAAAATAAATTTTTTCAACACTCATGCAAATCTATCCGTGAGAATCGCTTGAATTTTTCAGAATAAGTTTGTTTTGAACAAACATCAAAATGATTTTTCGTAATAGCTTTAAAATTCTAAAAATTTTTCATGAAAACAATTCCTTGTAAATAACCAGATCTTCTTTCACATAGCCTCATCCCCAAGAAAAACCCAAATTAAACACTTGGAGACATGATCAAACTAGGGGGCAATTTGACAAACACATAATAGGGTTGGTTTCATGATTCCATGAAAAAGGCAAGGCAAAGCTGGTAACCTAGAGATAAAGCCAGTTGATATTGTACCCTTCAAGTGGTCAAGATCACAATATATGACTCAAGTAAGCTAGCAAGAGCAAAAAGAGCCATCGAAGCTTACTATCAGAGACTCAAACTTTTGAGAAAGGGAAAACTCCATGAAGAAAATGGGGCTATATTTCTCAAGTAAGTATACATGCATATTGATCATGATGCATTACTTTCATCCTTGACAGATCAGTGTCTCACCATCACCTCTTTTTGAGCGGGCTATTGAGTCCTCATCATTTAGATAGTGTGCCTTTTAGCCCTATCTTTCTTCTCTTTGAGTGCGCCCTCGAGCAACCGAACATCCTAGCTGGTGCACCTTACAACCCTGCCTCCCTTCGAGTGTGCCTCTGAGCCCTCAACCATCTTAGCTAGTGCGCTTTACAACCCTACCTCTTTACCTTTTGAGTGCACCTTTAGGCCATATCATACCTCATTTCGAGTGCGCCTTTAAGCTCTCATCCTTTGGGTAGTGTGTTTTCTAACCCTACCTCCTTTCGAGTGCGCCTTAGAGCCTTTGACCACCTTAGGTAGTGCGTTTTCTAACCTTATCTTTTTTTGAGTGCACCTTCGAGCCCTCACCTATTGGGTAGTGTGTTTTCTAACATTGCCTCCCTTTGAGTGCGCCTTAGAGCTCTCGACCATCTTAGGTAGTGCGTTTCTTAACCTTACCTCTTTTTTAGTACGCCTTCTAGCCCTCACCTCAGTAATGTGTTTTCTAACCCTGCCTCCTTTCGAGAGCGCCTTAGAGCCCTCGACCACCTTGGGTAGTGCGTTTTCTAACACTGCCTCTTTTTAAGTGCGCCTTAGAGCACTTAACCACCTTAGGTAGAGTGTTTTCTAACCTTACCTCCTTTTTTAGTGTGCCTTCGAGCCCTCACCCCTTAGATAGTACGTTTTCTAACCCTGTCTCTTTTTGAGTACGCCTTAGAGCCTTGACCACCTTGGGTAGTGTGTTTTTTAACCCTGCCTTCTTTTGAGTGCGTCTTAGAGCCCTCAACCACCTTCGGTACTATGTTTTCTAACTTTACCTCCTTTTGACTGCGCCTTCGAGCCCTCACCTCATGGGTATGCATTTTCTAACCTTGCCTAATTTCGAGTGCGCTTTTGAGCCCTCACCTCTTAGGTAGTGCATTTTCTAACCCTATCTCCTATCGAGTGCTTCTTTCATCCCTTATTCCCCTTGGATCCTATCTCTTTTCAAACGCTCATTTGAGCTCCAATCTCTTGTATAGTGCACCTTCAAGTCCTTGAAAAAATCTTCCATTTTGGGTTGGTTGCCCAATACAATGAAACCATTTTGAGAAATTCTCGCATTTCTCACCTCCTCCAAAATTTTTATCTTGGCAGATCACCCATTACAACAAGACCACTTTGAAAAATCTTTATGTTTTTCACCTAGGCAGATCGCCCATTACAACAAGACCACTTTGAAAAATCTTCGCATTTTTCATCACTTTGAAAAAACTTTGTATTTTTCACCTGGACAGGTCGCCCATTATAACAAGACCACTTTGAAAAATCTCTGTATTTTTCAGCACTTTAAAAAATCTTCGTGTTTTTCACCTGGGCAGGTCGCCTATTACAACAAGACCACTTTGAAAAATCTTCGTAATTTTCATCACTTTGAGAAATCTGGGTAGGTCGCCCATTACAACAAGACCACTTTGAAAAATCTCTGCATTTTTCACCACTTTGAAAAATTTGTGTATTTTTCACCACTTTGAAAACTCTTTTCATTTTCCATCTGGGCAGGTCGCCCATGACAATAATACCATTTTGAAAAATCTCTGCATTTTTCACCATTTTAAAAAATCTATGTATTTTTCACCTGGGTAGGTCGCCCATTACAACAAGACCACTTTGAAAAATCTTCATATTTTTCACCACTTTGAAAAATCTCTGTATTTTTCACCATTTTGAATAAATCTCCGAAAAATCTTTGTGTTTTTCACCTGGGTAGGTCGCCCATTATAATAAGACCATCTCAAAAAAAATTTAATTTTCTCTAGGTAGGTCACCCATGACAATTCGACCACTTCAAAATCTCTGAATCTGCAAAAGGAAAATCTTCCAGTTTTTACTTTGAGTGCGCTTTCTAGCCCTCAAAAGGATTCATCATTTCTCAATATGATGATTCCATCATCTATCATCCTTCTTTTTTTTTCTTTACAATGCTTACTATCTAAAGTCTCTTACGAGACTTTCTATCGTAAGCATTGTAAAGAGGGGGGCAACTGTCATAACCCAATTCTGGGTTATTCCCCAAAATTCACTTTTTTTCAAAATAAAAATAAAAAAATAAAATAAAGGCCGACAACGTGGAGAAAGTAGGTTGGGGAATCAAGCTGTAATTTTTTGGATGAAATTCAAGGCCTAATTGTACCCTATTATGCCCAAAAATAGAGAAAAAATTGCAAATTCAAGGTCAAATTAAATGATTATTGGACGAATTTGCATAAAAATTAAGTCCAATGAAATAATTAAATTTTTAATAGGCTAATTTGATTTAATCATGAGCCAAATTAAATTTTAATTATGTTTAAGAATTAATTTGAGTCCAATTGAAGGATTTAATTAAGTGCAAGGACTTAATTATACTTTAAATGGGTCAGATTAATTTTATTTGGGGCTTAATTGGTGAAAATTTAAGTTTGGGAGCCTACTTTAGGCTTAATTGAGAATATTAGAATTTTAAGAGACCAAATTTAATTTTTACCAAGTTATTTGATTGAAATTAGGGGCAAAATTGCAAGAAAATTAAAGTTTTGGGGTCAATTAGGGGCTAAATTGAAGAAATCTGAGACCAAGGACCATATCGCAATAGGCGCGTAACTTCAGGGCTCCAATTGAAGTTCATCAGGGGCTTAATTGCAAAAATTTTGAGTCAATTAGAGCTTCAATTGAAAGCAATTGAAAAAGGAAGGACTGAAATGAACTTTGGCCGATTCAGAACTTTGTTACTGTTCATCTTTTTCTTTATTTTTTCAGAAAAATTGGTCTAGTCACCTCCTTTGCAGGTGCATTTAATGCACCTAACGTCCACCAAATTTAACCAAACTTGCACGAAAATGATCCTCTATAGTTCCATATCAATAGTTCAGTCTGAATGACAATTAATCGGCGCCAGCGTCGGCCTAAACATTCCAACTCGGGCAGCTTTTTCTGCAGATTTGACAGTGCACCATACCTACTTTGAGCCAACGGTTGGGATCCTTCCCAACCGAATCAAGAGCTGAAAGTTTTTCCCCTGTGTAGATAAGATTGCCCTCTTCCATCGCCTATAAATAGAGGTGGATTTCATGGCCTGAGGGAGGAGAAAATCGGGTCAAAAATCAGCCAAAAACCCAGTTTTTCTTTGTTTGTTGTACTTTTATTTTTGTTGAGTTATCATGATTGCCTCATATATTTTTTCCTCTTTTTTTAATGAAATTGATTTTTTTTTTACAATTTCATAGTTTGGCGTTAAATTATTAGCCTTTATGTTATATGATTTTTTTCACTTTTGTTTTGTTAGGTTATCCTAAGCGCATGTTTGTCAAGTAAACCAAGTTAACTTGTATTTTCTTACTTGATGTTTTTTTTATTTAACTTCGGTCTTTTTTGCTAGGTCCTTCTATTATAATTCTATTTTTTTATATCCCGATCTCATGTCACGAGCGGCGGGTTAATCAAGTTGTTTTTTTTCCTCAATTTTTGTTTATGAATTTAATTATTTTTTTTCAATTTCATCATTTTGCATTAAATTATTCGCCCTTGAGCTTTGTCATTTTTTTGCTTCTCTTTCTGTTTTGTTATTTCGAGAGCCGGTGGGTCAAGCTAACCTGGGTCAACTTGTATTTTCTTTCATAATATATTTTTTTAATTTAAATTGGATCTTTTCTGTTAGGTCTTTTTTTTTAAAAGTCTAATGTTTTTCTTATCCCAATCTAATGTCATGGGTGACGGGTTAGTCTAGTTAGCCCGAGTTTACTCAGAATTTTTTTCCTCGATTTTTTTATGACCTTCTTTTTTCAATTTTATTATTTTATATTAAATTATTTGCTTTTGAGCTTTGTTATTTTTTTCATTTTTCTTTCTATTTGTTTATTTTAAGAGCAGGTTGGTGAAATTAATCCAGATTAGTTTGGGGTTTTCAGATGTTTTTATTGAACTTTGATTTTTTGTTTTTAAGTCTTACTTTTGAAAAAAAATTTATCCTAATCTTATATTTAATTTTATAAAGTTGATCTTGAATA
>Ga0325402_1004654_pt1 | contig 12687 bp, 7 predicted proteins | sample PopdelMetagenome_22_FD_207212 | JGI IMG/M metagenome (GOLD analysis project Ga0325402, IMG submission 207212) | Populus deltoides microbial communities from Bellville, Georgia, United States - Xylem-PdKOR-R3 | ecosystem: Host-associated > Plants > Phyllosphere > Stem > Wood/Secondary xylem... | reverse complement strand
ATTCAGAATTCTCAGGAATTACTTGTTCAAAAATAGAAAACTAAAAAAAAAATCAAATCATCTAGCTTTGATCTTCGATTACAATTAGAATCACATTAATTAAGAAACATTAAATCTTAAAAAAAAAGGAACAAATTACATTTCAAAATTATAAAAAAAAAATCAATAACAATTGCATTAACCAATTAAATCTCCAAAAAACAAAAACTAGACTCAAATTCGTTCCTATTTCACACGATCAAAAATAGACAAAATAAATAAATAAATAAATGGAGTGAGATAATGACCTGAGAGAAAGAAGAGAAACAAAATGCCATGAGGTGAAACGGAAACGCTTAAAAGGCGTTAAGCACAAAACGACGCCACAGACAGAGAGAGAGAGAGAGAGAGAGAGAGAGAGGCAGGATTCAGTTTTTAGAGAGAGAGGAAAAAAATGAGAGAGAAGGAGATGGATCAAAATTTTTTTTTTTTTTAAGAAATATAGACAGCGAGAAAAGAGGAAGGGTAGTTCTAGTTGTTTTTCCAGTACATGGTAAGGGATTCGTGCGCGTAGCCGTTGCGTGAGGGAAAGGGCGACTAAGTCAAGTCCAAATTTGCTACTTTATCATTGACTCCACACGTGGCATCCATGCACGTGAAGGTGTAAGTTTTTCTATCTTGTGCTGTGGTGCAGCTGAGTGTTTTGTTTCTTTTCAGTGTTTGCCTGATTGGATAAATAAAAGTCTTCTTATCCTCTAATTGGTTGTGGTTAATACCATTACTTATTTAAAGTAGTTGGATCTCACGTATCCCTTAATGATAAGTTGACTTTTTTAAAAAACATTTAATGTAATAATCTTACCGATTCTATGTGTATGAGGTAAATTTATTAAATTTTACTATATATATGTTCAGGTTAATTATTTAAAACAATATTATTTTAATTTTTTAAAAAAATATTAATTAAATCAATTTTTATTCCATTTAATTTAAAGCTCGATAACAATAAAATTCCAGGGTGGTGGATCATGGCATGAGGTATTAAATTCAAATCTTTTAATAAGTTCTTCAAAGACATTATTTGTTTGTTTTTTATAAAATTTAATTTGTTCGAGAAGTATCGTAATTTTCAATTCCATGATCACACAAAGCAGTTTGAGACCAGATTTTGTGAACATGGTTTAGATGGTGCTAGATTAGTTTAAACTAGCTATTTTGCCGTGCTCCACTAAAAATTGCATATTATTTTGATGTTTTTTTACATAAAATGTTTTAAATATAAATAAAAAGCTTATGCAAGTATTTAATTAAATAAATTAATAACTATATATATGTAAATAAATGAAAAAAGCTAGGATTACTAACAGATGAAACTATGTTATTTTTGAAAAATTTCATGGTGGAAGGAAGTTGTAAGCTTTATGGGAAATATTCGAATTCGTTGGTTCTTGCGATAGTCTCCAAAAAGGTAATCTTCTTAACTAGGATCTTATCTATTCGAGTTCCTCAATTAGATTTCTCCTTTAAGTTTCTTACCTTTTTTCAATAACAATTACTAAATTGAGTTCTAAAAACCTTTCCTTTTATTTATGGAGCTTTTCATGCTAAAATATATTAAAATAATATTTTATTTTTAAAAAAAAAAATTATTTTTGAGATCAGTGCATCAAAACGATCCAAAATATATTAAAAAAAATTTAATTTTTAGTAAAACATTAAATATTTTGAAAATCCGGGTACAACCGCGTTTCCAAACGTTCACTAAAAATGAAGGCATGAAACACAATTAGGCAATTCTTGAAAATAATGTAGAATTACACCTAAAAGAATGCAGAATTCAATTGAGAATTTTAATTGGGGTTCTGACTGAGAATGGTTGGATAGCATGAGAAACTATTTTTAAGCATATTTGGGTTAGTAACTTAAAGCTAGGATGATAAGCAAAGAAGTCACTTAAAAGTGTATTAAAAGCTAAGAAACTCAATTTTGAGTTGCTGCATCATGAGAAGAGTAAGAAATAGTATTGAATTACATGATTATTTTTTTGCAAGTTTTCAAAAAAAAAAATAGGATTGATGTAAGAAACTTAGAATTCAAAACTTGGCAGGGACTGAATTTCTAATTAAATTAAACAAAATATTAACTCGATCAAACATAATTAACTTAACAAAATATGATCTAAACTCATTCACAATAAAAATAAAGTATCATTTTAATAAAAATATTTAACCAATGACCCACAAGTCGAGTCGATCCGATCCAACTACTAAGTGATCCAAACTCTTTTCCAGATCAATTCTGATAGATTTGACAACTATAAATGCAACAAACCGTCCAGTGATGCACCCCATGGCATGATTTTGAAAACAGGAAAAACAACAGAAAAAGGTCTTGACAAACTTGCATGATGAAATGTCAATCTTGTCTGATTCCAATTACATAGACAACCATGTCGACGTCCATTGCTCCTTGATCTATTTATTTATTTATTTATTTATCTCTTGATTTGATTAATATCTTGAGATCTTTCAATAATACATGCACAAAATGTGATACCATAATATCATTTTCCAATGAGCTTTATATAGCATTGAAACCACCCTAAAAACCTAGACTTTATTTTAATAATTAAGCAACAACCATATAACTTCCACCTGTCTAAACAAAATTGAGAAACGTGTTGAACCTTGCCAAATGGCTACAGGAGTAGCTTATTCTAGCCAAATAGGGTTATTATTAGGGTTATTGAAGTTCCCTGGCAACAAGTAAAATGGATCTGAAGAGGGAGACATGTCGTGAGGTAATAAGTAGGGGCCTAAAGGTTCTCTAAAGTTTCGTTTCTGATCAAAACTACTCTTCCCTTCCCACCCCTATTGACTGAAAGAGAGACAAGAAAATATTTGAATGATTTTGCCATGTGGAAACTCCATTTCCTTTGTCAACACTCAACACCTCTCTCTTGACCTCCTCACCGACCTCACCGACAGCAGCAAGCATGGAATATCAGATATCTCAATGTCTGTTCACCATCAAAAACTACCGTGGGAGTGGGTTCGTTCTTACATTGCATGCCAAGAACTTGTATGTCTTGTCACTTTGAGAAACATAAGAGACATGATGATCATAAAGGAGCTGCTAGATTGGTTGTATCAGATATTATAGTTCATCAGACGTGTGGTTTCTCACCAACTTGTGGAGATGTCTAGACATACAAATCCAAAAAGTTTCAGGAAGTTTATGGCTGAAGTGCGTAATTAATGCTGAAATGACGTCAAAGGAAAATCTATGAACCTCAGGCTTCAATGCCATGCGTATAAGCATTGCGGTCCACAACTCTGGGGCCAGCTTTACTGCTTGACGTAGATAGTGAAAACCCTTGGCAACTCTCGTGTGGGTGGCATTTACCTGCAAAGTTGAGGTTAGAAAGCAAATAACAAAACCTAACAGCAACCTCTCCAAACATGACAGCACAAAATCTTCCTATGCAATATTCTTTCTTCGGTCTCATAACTGTGTTTGTATTAATAACCAATCAATAGAGCTCTAAATTAAACTTTCTATAGTTACGTGTGGTTTATTTGTAACAGAGTTGCAACCTGCATTCGTCTGTTACAATCTGCATTCAGGAATTTATTCTAGGGTCTACAGCACGATGAATTCTCCAAGCTATCAATAGCCAGATTGTAAGACTAAAGCAACAAAGTGAATTTTAACAAACCTCAGAGTCTGACGCCTCTCTTGCTTCAGGTTTCTCATTTAACACGCCAGCAACTTCATCCTGTAGAAAAACATCTGCTGCTTTAATCACATCACGGAGAAGAAAAACACGCACCCTGCCACCTTTTTCAGATAGAATGAATAGCAAAAGATCTTCTGTGGCATTAACAACAGAACGCATGTCAAATGATTTCCATCCCAGCGGATCTGAAGAATTTCCTTCAGAATCAGGGGACTCTTCAGTTGAGTCTGAAGCTTGTTCAGATATTGCTTCCCCCTGGAACAAGACAGAAATGACTTCAGGAGATTACTCAGAGCAGAGGTACATTAATTTGATCAACCATATTAAATTCCATATTATAATTAACCTTTGAAAACATTATTAAAATAAAAGAAAAGGAAAAAATATAGAGTGGCAGGAATGTCTTTCACTATAAGATAAACAATGCAAGCACTATGGCATTAGAAGTCTGTCGAATTGTGAGTTCTGAAGTAACCCACCAGGCGCTCTAGCCGATTCCATCTTATAGATCCATCATTGCAGATGAGAAGTTCTCTCAAAATTCTTCTCATATCAGGATTTGAGTCTGCCAAAAGCCTCCCTATTACAAAGGGATATGCTTTTTCAACAACTTTGAAATTAGAGTCCAGAAGTTTTGCTGTGCCTTCAAGTGATCCAAGTGCTCTTATCACCAGTGCATAGTCTGGGGGAAGTGAGAAGTTGAATTCATACATAACATCATATAGTTGGTTCAATATGGCCTGAAACCAAGGGAAAAGGTCAACATGAGCTTTGCAGAAGAAGAGAAAGAGATTCGAGGCATAGCAGATTCCTTAAAATCCATTAAGCCTTGAGGCTCACTATTCAGTGCTTCAACATCATACAAATTTACATAAATTCTTCCCCTTTTTTTTTTCTTTATTTTTTTGTGTGTGTATACAAGGGAACATGAACTGCAGGTGCAAACCTCAAAATCTCGAGACTGTCTTGTCCCATCACCAAAGGATGCTTGCAGTGCATCTGAAACTGATTGTATGTCAATCCCTTCAGGAATAAATCCCAAAGAAAGAAAATCATTTGCCAAACCCAGAGAGTCACGATTAACAAAGTGCACAAGCTGAAAGAAATGCAAATGCATCAACAAATGCAAAATCTCAATTCTAAAGCAAATTGCATGGAAGCATTCAGCAGCAGCAGCATATATCAAAGACAAGTAAATTTGCACACAAGCATTCATCAAAAGCACATGCACTCTCAAGCCATGGAAGTTTCAACATTACATGAAGTAGATTGTGGTAGTTTAGGTGGAAAAAATGAAAGCATGATAAGCCAATCACTTAAATTGACAAGTCATGTTAAAATATGGCTGTGATAAGGAATGAAACTGACATTTGAATTCATCAGAAACTGTCCAGACTGGAAATATGTAACAACTAATATACTATCTACAGGAATACTTAAAAAAGTTTGATTAGTAAAAGGTCTACAAGCATAACAAAAGGGTAGAGTTGGTATACAAGAAAATTACTAATAGAAGTCATTACCACTTGAATAAGTCCCACACGGTAATGGCGAGGAATATCCCCCATCATTCCAAAGTCAAAATATGCAAGAGAGCCGCTGTCAGTAGCAACAAGGTTCCCTGGATGAGGATCAGCATGGAAAAAGCCCTCCTCGAGCAACTGCCTCAAAGAGCAGTATAATCCCTATAAAACCAATAAAAAGATTAATAGTTCATCTACTAATCCATGATCTGAAAGGCTTGAGTATTTAGTTAACACGGACAGGGAACAAAGGATGATCATTATGACCTATCGAGGTAAATAATTAGGACTGCCCTATAGCAACATACCAGGTCAATCAGCTTCCTTCTGTTCAAACATGCCCTCTCCAGGGCAGCTTGATCAGTTAGTTTGATTCCATCTATCCATTCCATTGTAAGAACAGCCTTGCGAGTGAATTCCCAATATATTTTAGGAACTTTAATGCAATTTTCTTTCTCATTTTTCACAGTATTACCAATTGTAGCATTTTGACGACTTTTTGGATCATTACCTGATGAAAACAAGCAGAGTTCATTAATCTGAATTCGCATGCTTGAGAAAGTTACCAGATCACCAGATGAAAATCATGGGATACATATAATAACAGCCAACACACAGCAATACTCACTGACGGGGAAAAAATGGAAATTAACCTCATACACCATGCGTGACTAATGAGTTTTCATAATTGAACTTTAGGCAGCACAAGAGTTATAAATGCAACTTCTTCACATGCTACATTTGACCATTGGCTTTTCATGATTCAAATTTAACTTGCAAAATATAAATATAGGAATGCTTTATGGGTTTGTTGTTCAATAGTTAATTTACACCTTGTCATGAAGAAGATACCTCACTAGTGGATTGATCGAAATGTGTCGTTATACAAGGGTTAAAAACTTTGGAATTCAAACAGGACACTGAAAGTCATATAGGACATACTAATGGCCTTTGTCAACTTAATCATCTACACATGAGTAATAAGGGTGAAAGAATCAAAGAACACGCATAGGTCATCACCATATAGAGAAGCAAAGCGTTCAGCATTTTTCCCCTCCAGGATGTAATCAATTTCATCAAACATGTGCCTGACCTGTTCATTCAAGATAGACCTGAGGATGTCCATAAGCATGTACAATCTCATTAAAAAGATTGTGAAGATGCTATGCGTGTAAACAAAAACTGAGAGGAATATATAGCATGAATAAAATTCTAAGCAATTCATGTCCATATGTGTTCTTGTTTGTGTGAACATGGGGGAGAGAGAGAGAGAGAGAGGCCACTCCTTAAATTTCCTTTTTGTCTGTTCAGTGAAAAGTAAGCTCCTCTTGTTATGATTTCCTATTGTCATATAACTTAGAACAGCAAAACTTGGTAATCTAGATCTGAGATGTACTTTACCCTACAATTATCTAAATATTATGGAACTACAAAGGTGGGGACAAAGGAAATATTGTATCAATAGTACATCTCCCAACACCTGGCCTCACGTAGGCCATTAGCTAAATCTATTCAAAGACACACAGAACAGACATTAGTACTGAAACTTAAATTTTTTGTTAGCATGTCAAAAGAATTATCAAAGCTTTTTTCGTAGACGTGTTCTAAATTCCATGCACCAAGCTGCCCAGCCTGAACTTTCATTGAATTCAAGAATGTCAGCATTTTTTGGGGTTCATTGGGAGGCCTATTGGGCTTCAAACTACACAGTAGGGATAGCCCACCCTCTCATCCCTCTCCCTCAAATCCTAGTGTGCTTGGTAGGAGCCAGATTGAAGCTGGGTCACCTTAAAACCTTTCAAGTGACTGACTTGACCAGTTAGGCAAGCTAACATTGTGCCAAGTACAGCGAGTGCTTTCATAATAGCTAATAAAATATGAAACCCTTTAAACTGGCAAATAGAAATTGATATATTTTTTCATGGTCCAAAAAGTCTGGTCCGGCAAGATGAATTTAATCTACTCCTAAAAAGTTTCTGGAATTCATGAGTATGATATGCACGCAGTACTTCTATTAACTTTCTTGCATATCTCACCATCTCATTCACTGCTACTAATAGATCCTTGCGTGCCTTTGCAAAACGCTTTAATTGGCCGCCAACCATGCGGAATAACAGGGCATCAAGAGTTAATAAAAGATGCATACCAGGTCTCTGCACTTTAACAGCTACGAGTTCACCAGAATGCAGATGAGCTGCAATACTTGAAACAAGTGGAAAGATTTAGTTTACTTTCTTAAAAGTCAAAACAAAAAGATCATCTCCCAAATACCATGATACTCCTCTTAATTATAAAGGTAAGTTGATATTTTATACAATTAAAATAAGGGTATGTAATCTTCCCACTAAACAGAAGAGATCATCTAACCTTTATACACCTGTCCCAAAGACGCTGCAGCAATAGGCTTTGGACTAATGTCAGCAAATATTTGTGTGATAGGGCGACCCAGCTGGGATTCAATTGATTTAATTGCAACATGAGTTGAAAATGGTGGAATTTGATCCTAGCAATAAGAGAAGGACTTGAACTATAAGACCAAGAAAATAAGTAAATAATTACAAAATCTCCATTTGTAAAGTCTAAGTCGTGAAATCAGATCATACAAACCACAAATGGAATCACTTGTGGAAGAAGGAAGCCATACCTGTAGTTTAGCAAGCTCTTGACAATACACAGTCGGCAATATATCTGGTCTAGTGCTCAGAGCCTGTCCAAGCTGTAAATTCAAATGGATTGAATAAGAGAGCAATTCTGTCCCGTTACAGAATTTTATGCTGTTTAATTCTTCAATCCTAATAACTATCGATCCAAAACTGCAGAAACTATTATGATGCAATTATTATTATGATTTACGCCTCATTCCATTCAATGCACTACGCAGATGATGTTCCAAAGTTTCACATCCACATATGAAAGAACAACTGCCAAATGCTAGCTCCTAGACATTCAAGTAACTTGCCAACTTTACCAATTAAGCAACAACTTATTAATTTTTCCATCACCGCCTAGAATGGAAAACAAACTGATGACATTTCCAGTAGCATTTAGCATGATAACTTGACATGGCAACATAAGATGCGGAACGAAAAAGAATTAGAAACAAATTCAAAAGAATTGCACTTTCCTTGACGTAAAAAGGTCCCAAGCGGATCAAAGTTTCACGAAACTGCACAAAAATCATAACCCAATTGCAATAAATTTCCTCTTTTTCAAATAATCAAAATTGAAAAAAAAAATTAAACTAATCAAACAAACAAGTGACGTAATTTATTACATGTCAAGCATAAAAGAAAGACAGAAACAACAAAATTAATATACCTTAACAGCACGTTTTTTGATGTCGTGTACGAACAACTGCCAGGCGGTAAGTTTCAAAACATGAAAGGAAATGATAGTTGCTCTATATAAAGCTAAAAGGGGACCGAATCTATAAATTATTGAATCTTTTTTAGAGCTATAACTAAGAGCTTGTTTAAATTCACTTTCCAGTGATTCTTTCCTCAGTTTCGCATACTCCGCCGACGGCCTTCCGCCGTGTACACTCGTATGCGCCGTAGAAAACCTGCAAAACAAATAAAGAACAAAATGAGAGAAATGATGGAAAACTACAAAATTCTTTTAAAAAATGTTAAAAATTCTCTTCGCGTCAAAATTCACTCACGATTTTTGATGCGGAAATTGATTGCGCTGAGAAGTGAAATTTCGGATGATTGTGGAGGCGGTGCCATTGGAGAGAAGAGAGAGTTGGCGGTGACGCTTGAGATAGACAAAGGCATTCCTCATTGGGTGAAATGGGATCTCATCAAGATTGAGTAGAAGAGAGTGAAGGCATCAGACGGAGAGTTTGCACAGTAGGTGTTTGCCAAAATGCTTACACGTAGACAAGCGGGGAGGGGGCCTTTTGGTTTCGCGTATGATGACAGGGAGAGAGAGGGAGGGAGGGGGAGAGAGAGGTGTCTGCTTGGGCATTCAATAGCTGACACGTTTGGGCTATTTGGCAACTGTAGGGAACAGTTACACCATAATGATATATATGCGTTGGCGGTTGGAACAATTACAATTATAATTTCAAATTAAAAAATAATTAAAAGATATATCTTTTTACTGCACACACTCACATTTTAATAAAGGTTTGCAGTGAAATAATCATTTACCCTTCCCAAACAAATTCATTAACTTATTTTGAGAGTAATGTAGTCTTTTTTTTTTTATATATATATATATATGTAAGATATTTCATGTAGGCTTTCGTATACTAAATTAAAAATTCTATACCTCACAAGGCTTGTGAAATACGATTTATATCAGCCATTAATATTAATATTAGTGGGTAATTTTTTTATGTCAAATTTAATTTTTATTTTTTTAATTTTTTTTTGTTTTGGATTTTTTTGTAAAATTAATTTTTTTTTTTAATTTGATCCTTCAATTGCTGCGAATTGAGCTTTATAGTTTTTTTTAGTGATCTCGATCTCATGATCTGAATCACGAGTATGAAGTGTTAAATTCGAATTGATATTGGTCCTTTTTTTTACACTAATTTTGTTATCAGTTTCACATTTCAATATTAGATTTATTGAATATTGAGTTTTTTTTTTTTTTAATTTGTTTTTTATAAGGATAACTCGGCCCCACAACCTGAGTTGAGGATTTTTCATGCTAACTTGGTTTGGCTTTGGGTTTTTACATTATGTTATTTCATTTTATTTTTACGTCAAATTTTATCATCATTCTTTTAATTACCTTTTCTTTTCTTTGGATTCGTTTTTTAGATTGACTTTTTTTTTTTCATCCTTCAACATTAGATTATTTAATAATTGAGTTCATAAGTTTTTTCAATGCAGTGTATGAAATGCTAATCTAGATTGCCATTGGTTTTTTAATTTTTTTTACATCAATTTTTTTTTTCAATTTCATCTTTTAACAATAAATTTATTGAGGAATCTACTTCTTTATTTTTTTTTATTCTGCTTTCTATGAGTATAGTATTGCCTCATGACCTATCTCACAGGTTTTCCATGCTAACTTTGATGGACTTTAGACTTTTACATCGTTTTATTTCATTTTATTTTTTTATCAAATTTGGTCTTTATTTTTTTAACTGCCTTTTGTATTTTACTTTGGGTCTTTTTTTCAAAATTAATTTTGTTTTTTTGAATTTCATCTTTTAACTTTGGATTGTTAAAAATTAGATTTCATAAATTTTTTATATATGATAATTTCAGTCTCATAACTTAGGTTATAGGTACAAATTTTAACCCAAATTGAAATCAATGCATTTAATGTCATTGGTTTTTTATCATATAATTAAATTAAATCTTATTGTATCCAGTAAGGTCTATGACTAGAGTCACTAAATTTTTTTTTATTTTTTAAAACATCCTATCTATGCTTGAAGATTGTTTTTTAAGTTAAAAAAATAAATCAACTTGGTATATAGCAAAACACGAGCTACCTATCTAATTTTTTCAATAATTTGAATTTTATTAACAAAAATAATAAAATTCTTTTTGATATGTTGTACTACCTAATAGTACAACTATAGATGTTAAGTTAACCTTATTTGTCAAATACTTGGTGTCAATTGAACCAGCTAAAATAATTTTTTATTATTATTTGATTGTATTAAAGATAGATATTTATTCAACCATCATACAACCTTATCTTCTTTCTCTTTTAATTTTTTTTTAAAATAATTTTGAGGGTTATAATTTTATTTTTTAATAAATGCATAAATTTTTATCTTATAGTTTTAAAACATTTAAATTATTTTATATATGGATTTTAAAAAATCAAACTTTATTTTATGATTTTATAATTAATGGATGAAGATCTAATTCATTTTTAACCCTAAAAATATATTTTTTAAAATTGATTTTAAAAAATAAAAAATCTACTTCTGGTCGAGTATCTTACAAATTTTTAAGTATAAAAAGTTTATAATGTCATCCAATCAAATTGAATAGACTATTATAAACTTGACTTGACTCGGCAAGTTAATTTGTAACCTAAAATATATGTCGGGCTGGTTGTTAATAAAAATAGAGGGAGAATTAACTTTGTGTGATCTGCAACCAAGTCAGTCCATGGAAAACTTAGTTAAAATTTATTGAATTTTTTTTAATTTTTTTAAAATAATATTATTTTTTTATAAAATAAAAAAATTAAATTAATCTAAATTAATCTATTTTATTTATAATCAAGACTTGTGTAGATAAAGTAGGTTTGAAACAGTATGAATACAAAAGCAAATGATAAATTTAGATATCGTGAATTGAAAACGAAGGGAACAAAATCCAACTGGGATATTGGGCCCTCTCTCTTTTCCTAGGCCCCAATAATACCCGTTTTAATAACAGCTGGGCTTTTTACAAAACCAAATGAGGCCCAACCCAATCACTCCATCAACAAAACAGAAACCCCGTCCTCATCCTCACAGTTCTCTTCTCCAAGCTTCCTCGATCAACCCCTTCAAAACCCAGCTGCTGCTGCCATCAAGATCTTCTTTTGTCTTCTTCAAACGCTCACTCTCCTTCAATAAATGGCGAAAGACACAATGCCACGCCCATGGTTTCTCGATTTAGTACCTCTCATGGTTGTTCTCCTCGCCGTAGCCCATGTTCTTGCTTTGGTAACTAACTAACACTCTCTCTGTCACTTAAATTTCTTTCTATGGTGGCTTGATCTCTGGTTATTTTTAATGGGGTGTGATTTTTTTTGTTAGGCTTATTGGATTTACAGATTAGCCACTGAGAAACAGCCCCAGAGAAATAAGAGACATTGAGGAGGTTTAAAAACAAGGTTAGTAACTTGTTGCTAATTATGAGATTGGCGGTTAGTTTACTCAGGGTTACTGGTTTTGTTAATTTCTTGGTTTTAGAATCCTTAAGACTCTTTTTTTTAGGTGATGGTTACCTGTTTAGGGCTAATTTCTTTACTTCATGCCTTGGATTATAAAAATGGATTCCGGTATCGTTCTTGTCTTGTTCCTTGTTTGTTGTCTACTTGGATTTGGATTTGCAATGTGGAAATGATGTGTTGCTATGTGTGAAAGTGAACATGTGTTTGCTGGCCTGGGCCGATGTGTGATGTTAAATTCTGATTTGTGTGGAGAAGCTGGATTTTTTTTGGTCAGTCTGAATTCACAATGGAAAACACATTTTTGTGCTTGTTTTATGGTGATTAATAACTAAAAATACATTCATTGTATGTTTAACGGTTTAAACTTTCGATTTGCAGAAATGTGGTGTGGATTCTTGTTTATGACATGAATTTGAATATATGTTAGTTGTTTTCTAAAAGTATGTGCTTTTTTACACTGGTTCTTTTGGAAATGAATTCTTATGCTTTTCTTTTTCAATTTGCTGTAGATTTTTTTAAAAAAAGTTGTTATTGGAGGTTGATATTAGCAACCAACAATTATTTTTCCTAGTAAAGAGATGCCAG
>Ga0325402_1004653_pt1 | contig 12688 bp, 14 predicted proteins | sample PopdelMetagenome_22_FD_207212 | JGI IMG/M metagenome (GOLD analysis project Ga0325402, IMG submission 207212) | Populus deltoides microbial communities from Bellville, Georgia, United States - Xylem-PdKOR-R3 | ecosystem: Host-associated > Plants > Phyllosphere > Stem > Wood/Secondary xylem... | reverse complement strand
CTCTGATTGTTCTGACCAGATTAACTTTAATTGTTCACCCTGAAAGTGGTATGCATGGAGAGTTGAGTTCAGCAAAGCTATTTATGCTCAGTGAACTCACTATAGAAGATCAAGAATGGCAACCACCAGCTACTCACTAGCAGCCACCAGCCGCATTCACACTGCCACTAACCATCATCATTCACACTTCAAACTTTGATTTTTTCATGTTGTCATTTTAGGTATATATAGACAGCTAGCTTATGGTTATTAATTTTGTGTGGAAAATAAAACGAGAAATACTAGAGAGAAAAAAAAAAGGTGAGAGCATGAGTTTTTTTTTTAATATATGTAAAATTGTTTTTTTAATAAAAGAGAGAAAGAAAGAGCTTGTTTTATCTCATTTTAGTGTTTCTAAGCCACCATTAGTATTTTCTTCTATTAATAATTGGTATCAGAGCCTGATTTGTCAAAAAACATAGGTGTTTTTAAAATACATCTGAATTTTCAAAGTTGTTCAAAACATAATTTGATCATTCTATGATGTAGGGTTCTTCATTACGAATCTAACAATGCAAATACCAGCCCTATTAGAGCCAGCGGTGAACCACACATGCAACCTGAAGATTCTGCCATGTTCACCATGCGCAATCCATACGTTACACGGAAGAAGATGAGTGGAGTTCACGCGCTAAACCATAATCAAGTCGAGCCGCGTCGCCTAATCCAGGCCTCCAAGCCATCTAGTCGAGCTTATAGTTGAGTTGATCCGCCAGTCAGAGACTATTCCCGGATCAATACTAATGAACCTTCCTAAGTCCAAAATCATTTTTTTTTACTAGTTCCACTTAGTTTTGACCCATTTCTAATCGAGTCAGATTGATTCTTTACTATTTGAACCAAAAAGATTTGAATCCAAATTTTACGAGGTGAATTTGAATCATTGCAAATGAAGTCCTCAAAATCTATTTTTGATTATCATATAAGAATTATAGTGATAGTCAATCAGATGAGAAGAAATAGAGAAGCCCTTACATATACTTGAATTACTGAGAAAATCTTAAGATTCATAGATCCAAGATTTGATTATGTTGTTGTGGCTATTAAAAAGTCCAAAGAATTGGACAAGTTAATAGTGGATTAGCTTCTAGGTTTTTTGCAAGCTAATGAACATAAGATTATGAAAAGAAGTAGGGATAAATCAATAAAGTATGCCTTGAAATCAAAATTATCCCTCAAAGAAGATAAATACGAACAAGAAAGGACTTCAACAAATGGATATACCACCAGAGGAAGAGGTTAACAAGGACGATGATGACTTCAATGATCTCAAGAAAGAAGATCTTGGAATACATGATTCAGAGGCAGAGGTGGTAGAAACACCACTAGAGGAGAACGAGGTTAGCAAGCATATACTCCTAGAAGAATAGGAGGTACTTACAATAAACATGAAAAAAATAATATTTAGTGTTATAGATGCAATTAGTTTGGGCATTGTAGCACTGAATGCTAAAAAAAGCTCCATCAAAGGTACATGACAAGCTAATTATGCAGAGAAAAAGAACACTATAAGAGGTCTTACTACATTATTTGTCCAACGAGGATTAGGTGAGAACTAGTAGGATGTCTGGTATCTAGATTATAGAGCCAATAATCACATATGTGGACACCAAGAGCTGTTTGTTGATCTAGATGAGACTGTGCAAGGACAAATTACTTTTAAAGATACTTTAAAAGTTCTAATAAAAGATAAAGACAACATCCCAATCAAGTAAGAATGGAGGTCATAACTACATCGCAGATGTTTACTCTATTTTAGTCATAAAGCACAAAATGTTGAGTTTAGGCCAACTTCTAAAGAAAAGTTATACTCTCTACATGAATGATTATCATCTTACAGTCAAGAATGACAATGAGAGATTAATTATCTATGTGAAGATGTCTAAAAATAGGATGTTTCCTTTAAACATTCAATATGATATAACAAAGTGTTTGAGAGTCATCACCAATAATGAAATGTGGTCCTGACATTTAAGACTTGAACATCTAAATTTCACAAGTTTGAAGATGCTAGCAAGTAAGAAAATAGTCAAAGGCATGCCTCATATTAATCATCCAAAGGAAGCATGTGAGAGTTCCTCAGCAAGCATCATGAAACTAGTTTTGCCAAAGAGGTTAATTGAAAAGTAAAGAAACCAGTGGAGTTAATGCATACTAACGTGTATGGTCCCATAAAGCTAATGTAACTAAACATAATAAATACTTCCTCACTTTCATTGATGACTATAACAGTTTGATATGGGTATACTTTATAAAGAGAAAGTCAAAAGTGTTATTTTTTTTTAAGAGTATAAAGCAATTGTTGAAAAACAGAGTGGCTATAACATCAGAAACTTGAGATCTAATCAAGGTGGAGAATATACATCAAATGACACTAAAGTTTTATGTAAACAACAAGGCATTGACAACATTAACATATACACCATAACTGAATGGTGTTGTTGAGATAAATAATCGAACTATTCTTGATATGGCAAGATGCTTACTCAAAGCAAAGAAATTGCCCAAACAATATTGGGCCGGAGTTATATCATGTGTAATGTATCTATTGTGAATGCCCAACCAGAAGTCTGTAAGTTGTCTCTCTAGAAAAACAATGGAGTGGTCACAAACCAAGTGGTACTCATCTTCAAGTCTTTTTTTATGTGGCTTATGCAAAGATCCAGAGGCAAGAATGACCAAACATGATGATAAAAATGAGAAATGCATCTTTGTCGGATATGGTGATAGAAAGATGGAATTCAAGTTGTATAATCTCATCACAAAAAAGGTCATTATGAGTAGAGATGTTATCTTTAAAAAAGATATAACTTGGCAATGAAATGAGGATCAAGAATAAATCAAATGGATCGGTACTAATATGATCCTTGAAGATAAAGAAAAAGTATCAACAGTACTTACAAAAAGTCTGATAGTATCAGCAGATGAGCGATAAACTTTGATACACATATTTCTTGTATTCAATAAAAGAAACACATTAATATTAGGATCACCACCACCACCACTATCAGCATCCTTATTAGAAGAACCAAAAAGGATGAGAAACTTGAAAGATTTGTATAATGCCACTAAATTCATTAAAGATACGAATCTGTTTTGTTTCTTCATAGACAGTAACTCACTTAGCTTCAATGAAGCTAACAGAAAAGAAATGGATAGAAGCAATAGATGGAGAAATACATGCTATTGAAAAGAATGATACCTAGAAGCTGACTGATCTACCAAAAGGCAAGAAAAAAATTGGTGTCAAATGGGTTTATAATACAAAAAAATGCAAAATGCAAAGTATAAAGGTACAAAACAAGATTAGTGGTAAAAGACTACAAGCAACGAAAAGGTATTGATTATGGAGAAGTATTTACTCATATAGCTTGGCTAGATACAACCAGACTAATAATCTCACTAGCTGCATAATATAGAAAAAATATCTATCAACTTGATATGAAGCCAACATTTCTAAATGGCTTCTTAGAAGAAGAGATCTATGTTAAACAACCACTTGGATACATTGAAGCTAGTAATAAAAATAAAGTATATAAGTTGAAAAAAGCTGTATATAGCTTGAAGCAAGTTATGCATGCTTGAAATACCAGAATTGATAGGTATTTCTAAAAAAAATGAATTTGAAAAGTGTCCATATGAATACGCAATGTATATGAAGAAAAATTTTGATGGAAGTACACTATTTGCATGCTTATATGTCGATGATCTGATTTTCACCGGCAATAATCCTACCATGTTTAAGGATTCATAAAACATATGGTACATGAGTTTGAGATGACAAACATTGGTCTGATGATACACTTTCTTGACCTAGAAGTGATACATAAAAAAGATGAGATTTTTTGTATCCCAAAGTGGTTATGCCAACATTCTTAAGAAGTTCAAGATGAAAAACTGCAATCCAAGTTGAGAGTGGATTGGAATCGAGGAAGAGTAAAGTATGACATGTATCTAACCTACTTTAAAAGCTTAGTAGAAAGCTTGAGGTACTTGACATGTACCAAACTGGATATACTATATAGAGTAAGACTTATCAGCAAATATATAGAGACACTAGATTAGTCTCACTTGAATGTAGCAAAAAGAATTATCTGCTTCATCAAAGGAATGATGAATGAAAGTATGTTCTATACTTCAAGTAAAAACTTCAACCTTACAAGCTACTCAAATAATGATTATGGTAGAGAACTGGATGAAAGGAAAAGCACAACATAATTTATCTTTTTTATAGGAGATACATCTTTCACATGGTCGTCCAAGAAGCAATTGATAGTGATTTTATCAAGTTGTGAAGCCGAGTATGTTGCTGCCAACTCAGTTGTGTGCCATTTAATATGGTTAAGGAATATGCTGAAGCATTTGGAATTTCCTTAACAAAATCATACGAAGATTTATATTGATAATTGGTTAGCGATTATATTGGCAAAAAACCCAGTGTATCATGAAAGAAGTAACAACATCAATACACGTCATTATTTTATCCGAGAGCATAAGAAGAACAAATAAGTTGAATTGATATCTTGCAAAATAAATGATTAAGTTACAAATATTTTTACAAATCCATTGAAGGGTGAGGCATTTACCATATTGAAGTTCATGCTTGGAATAGCATCCCTCGATTGAGTTTAAGGCATGGAATTTGTTATAGTAAACTAACTCTAGAAGGTCAAGAATGACAACCACCAATCATTAACTAGTAGCTACCAGCCGCCTTCACACTACCACTAACCACCATCATTCACACTTAAAACTTTGATTTTTTTCATGTTGTCATTTTGTGTATAAATAGGCAGCTAGCTTATGGTTATTTTGTGTGGAAAATAAAGAGAAAAACACTAGAAAGAAGAAAAGGATGAGAGTTTGAGAGTGTTTTTTTCAATATATATAAGATTGTGTTTTTTATATAAAATAGCTTGTTTTATCTTCCTTAAGTGTTTCTAAGCCACTATTGGTAGTTTCTCCTACCAACAATTTAAACACTTTAAATATAAAATAAATCTCATCCTCAAATTAACATGATATATAAAAATTACTCCAAAGGAAACTATAGTAACATGTGATTACCAATGTACAAAACTGGTCTCTTTGAAGGAATTCCTTTAAATCCCTTCACAATCTTCCCGTGTTCTAAAGTTAACAGTATTGTAGGGCTTATAACAATCATAAGCAACCTAAAACATGATAGTTATGAGAATAATTTGATTCCACCACATTTAGCTTTGGTCTTGGGTACTAACCACCGGTTACGGTGACAACTAAAGTATATCTTCTCTGATAAGGATAAAAATAACTTTGCTAGGAAACATAAATTATATCTCAGCTATAAATTGGCTAAGTTACAAGAATTTTGTTCTTGTCCTAGTGATAGGAAATATTGATGGTATTTTTAAGACAGTAAAGATGCTCTTTACTTGATTCATATATTTTTATTTTAAATTCTAAAGGGGTAGGAAGTGTCAAAAAATCATCTCAACCTAAAAACTTAACCATCTTCGGGTTACATCAAATTGTCCAGGAATGATGCTATTTGAACCACGTCAATAGCTATCCACTACTTAGGAAGACAAACCTATTTTATTTTGAGAACAAATGCAACTATTTTATTTTAAGAATAAGTCCCACTTTAATTGAGAATTGATTCAGGAAAAAACAAGATAGATCTTTTCTCTTTGAATCCATGTGGGTTGGGGAAGAAGGTTGTGAGGAAACAATGATGAAGGTGTGTGGCAAAATCATCCTAGATCATATATATTAGCTTCTACTTCCTGGATTTTAGCTTCTTGCTTGCGTTGCAGAATTAAAAGAATGGAATAAGAGTACTTTTGGCAACATTGCTAGATAGATTTGTGATTTAAAGAAGCGTCCGAAGGATTTGCAGTAACTATCATAATCAGAATATAATGTACTTAAATAGGAAAACATTGAGAGGGAATTTAGAGGATTTATTACGAAAAGAGGAGATGATGTGGTCAAAGGTGGAGGTATTTAAAAGGCTGAGGTGGGCTGTAGCCAGGTGGAAAAAAAGTCATAAAAATTCACAATTACTAAAGAAGCATGCATACTTTCAATAAAAAAAGCTAGGAAATAAAATATCCATTAAGTTCGGTTTTAGTTGACCAAAAGGAAAAGGAAGTTCTATCATATTTTTTGTAGACTACTAAATTATTTTTATAATTATTTTTAACAAAAATTTCATCTATCTCGCATAGTAAACTTAAAAAAAAACAACTTAATTTTCCCCGTGTGTTTGCAGGAAAGTAGTTTTCTTTTGAAAAGTGGTTTTCTTGGAAAGTAAATTATTTTTCGATGTTTGGTAGTGTCATGGAAAGTAAGTTGGAAAACATTTTCTAGTGTTTGGTTATATTATGGAAAATGAATTGGAAAATAACTTATTAATGTTTTATTTTTTTTTCAAGTTTATTAAAATAATAAGAAACAAATCTTACAAATTAAAAAGTTGAATGAGAATGGAATTGGAAAAAATCTAATTTCAAAAATTATCTCAAATAAAATAAATAATAATTAAAATAATAGAGATCAAATTTCACAAATAAAAAAATTGAAAGATGATGAAATTAAAATAATAATAATTACAATTTCATAAATTATTTTAAATAAAATAAGTAAAAATCAAAAGAATGAGGACCAAATTTGATAGATAAAAAATTTCAATTTAAAAAATAATAAGAGAAAAGTAAATAAAAATCATAAAAATAAAGACCAAAATTAATAAAAAAATCAAATTAAATCAAATTTTAATGGTTGAATTTGAAAAAAAAAAGATTCAAACAAAATATATAGCAATCAAAAGTTTAAGGATCAAATTTGACATAATCAGCAAATAATATGATATTTTTAATTTTTTCACAACTTCTGGAAAGTGTTTTCTACCTAAAATTAAAAGAAAACACTTTCCTAGAAATTATACCAAATTTTTCTGACAGGAAAGTGTTTTCCGTTAACCGGAAAGTGTTTGTCGTTGACCAATTTTCCTAATGACAAATAAAAACAGGAAAGTTTGGAAAGTGATTTCCTGGAAACCACTTTCCGAGAAACAAATGCACCCTTTGAGTTTTTTCCCATACCTAGTATAGCTTAAATTTTTTTTCTTCATATTAACATAGTTGAAGTGGTTGCGCAAATCTAATCCAAGTACCTTGAGACTCACATATATCAAATATAAAATTTAGGGACCAAATGAATATATGGACCAAAAAAAAAAGAAAGGAAGATTTTTATTTTTTTGACATGTAAGACCTATGTCTCAAAATAAAAGGAAATCACTTTCCTAGAAATCAAGCCAAATTTTCCTTTGAAAGGAAAGTGTTTTTCGTTGACCGGAAACTGTTTTTCGTTGACCAATTTTTCTAATGACAAACAAATATAAGAAAGTTTGAAAAGTGATTTCCCGGAAACCACTTTCCGAAAAACAAACGCATCCATTTGAGTTTTTTTCCCATACCTAGTATAGCTTATTTTTTTTCTTCATTCTAACATAGTTGAAGTGATTGCGCAAATCTAATCCACGGACCTTGAGACTCACATATATCAAATATAAAATTGAGGGACCAAATGAATATATAAATAAAAAAAAGGAACATTTTTACTTTTTTGACATGTGACACCGATGTCTCAAGTTGAGATATTGAGACTTATGCAAGTTGAGATATTAAGACTTATGCAATTGATGAATATATATATATATATAGTAAACTATTAAAAATACCAAATAACCCTTCAATAATTAATTTAGTGATAAATTGCCTTCTTTAACTAGATTTTCACCCTAATATGTCATGAGCTGGATGTTTTTTTTCTGACCTTTAAAAAATGTAATAATATTTGAAAGTAAAAAACTCAATGCACTTTTAAAATATTGAATTAATGATATATTTATTTTAAAAAATAATTGAGACGGCAACACACTGGATCGACCTGGACTAAATATGGTTAACTTGTAAAACTCGCAATTCAGAGCACGAGACTGTGAAAACCCCATGAAACCCAAATCAAAATAAAATAAAGAGCCCAATTTCAATCAACCAAATATTAAAAGCTGAAAATAATAAAAAAATTATTCAATTAAAAAAAGCAACTAGATTTAACAAAGAATGAGAAATAAAAAGACCTGAGATAACCCCGATTATTTTTAAAATTATTAAAAAAATCCTATAGAAAACAAATAAAAAAATTTAATAGAGCTCAATCTCTAATTAAATTAAATGTTAAATGATGAAACTGGAAAAAAAACATAAGCCTAAGAAAAATAAACCTAGATGAATCTCTTAAACCTAGGTTAATGTCCCAAATTCTCAACTCATTAAATCCTAGATTTAGGCTCAACCAAGAAGCCTAGATCAATGTTAAAGTATGAATTCAGAAATATATATATCAATTTTAAAAACTTGCCAAGGTAAAAAAACATAACAATAAAAAATGAAGGATAGAATCGCAAAAAAAAATCTCAAATAAAATAAATAGTAATTAAAAGAACGAGAATCAAATCTAATAAATGAAAAAATTAAAAGGGTATGAAATTGAAAACAAATTTCAATTTTATAAAATAATTCAAATAAAAAAAATATAAATTGTACTTAGCTCTGCTATAGAACTTAAGGACAACTTTAAATCATTTAAAGCTGATGCTATTTATAAGCTTGCTGAGAAATTTTATCCTGAATATTTCAATGAACAAGAGATGTATTATTTGAGATCTCAGCTAGAGCATTATCAGATTGGTGTGATTCATCATAAGAGTTTTCGGAATATATCTACCATTTCTGAATTATGTCGAGGATTAGCTGAAACAAATAAGTCACAAAATTATCATTTGATTGACAAGTTGATTCGTTTTATTTTGACTTTGCATGTTTCCTTTGCCACTACAGAGCGGGCATTTTCAGCTATGAAACATATTAAAATTGTGCTTCGCAATAAAATGAAAAAGGAGTTCTTAACGAATTCTATGATGATTTACATTAAACGAGAGCTTGTTGAAAATATTGATTCGGATTCGATCATAAATAAAGTCTATTGTACAAAACATCGAAGGGTGCAACTTTGATAGTGTATTTTATTTTTATTTTTATGTACTTCAAATTTTATTTTTTTATATATTTTGTGTTATGTATTTGGATTTCAAACTTTATTGTTACCTTGATAAATTTATATATATAAATTAATAATTAATCTTAAAAAATAATTTATATATATTACATCCCAAGATAAAAACAATTCCTAGCTTCTCCCTTGGATGTGGTGCCAAAGATCACGGGTAGCTTGGCTAAAAGAGGGGCACAAGAACATCTTTTTCCCTTACTAGAGCCTCAAATAGACAGAGCGGAACAGAATAATGTGACTCGTCAAGAATTCACAAAGAGACGGAGCAGAGAAAGAGGACGAGATGACAGGTGCATTGGAGGACTATTTTAATAATCTTTTTACATTTTCAAGGCCTGATAATCTAGAGAGAGTGATAGATGCAATGGAAACAAGGGTGACAAGAGATATGTATAATTTGCTTGCAAGGAAATTCTCACAAGAGGAGGTCCTTGTTGTAGCTCTTCACCAAAGCATCTGATACTGAAGGTCATTTAGCTCTTAAACTAAACATGAGCAAAGCATATGATAGAGTAGAATGGTCCTTTTTAGAAGCTGCAATGTTGAAGGTGGCTTTTCATTATGATTGGGTATCTTTGATTATGAATTGTGTAACTACTGTATCCTATGCTGTTCTGCTTAACGAGTCTCTAGGGAAAACTTTTTCACCATCGAGGGGACTGGGGCAGGGGGCTCCACCCTCTCCATATCTTCTTCCTCCTTTGTGTAGAAGGTTTTTCGGCACTACTCAAAAAGGCAGAACATGAAGGGAGATTGCATGGAGTTGCCATATGCAGACAAGCATCGACAGTTCCTCTCTTTTTGTTTGGCGAATGATAGTCTTCTTTTTGCAAGAGCCACGGTTCAAGAAACTGATACTCGGTCAAACTTTGCAGTGCTATAAGGAGGTTTCAGGCCAGAGGATTAATTTTGATAAGTCAGCTCTCTCATATAGCCGAAATGTGCCACGATCTCAATGAACTTTAATCCAAGGGAGGATGCAAGTAAAGACAGTTGTGAGTAATGAAAATACTTGGTCCTACCGATTATAATTGGAAAGTCAAAGAAACGAGTGTTTTCGATGCTTCGTGATCGAGTTCTGAGGAAGTTGAAGGGGTGGAAAGAGAAGCTTCATCGGTGGCAGGAAAAGAAGTTTTAATCAAAGCCGTTGCGCAATTCAATATCGACAAAGGGATTTGGAGTGGTTATTGCCAGGTTCTGGCGGGGACAAAAAATAAAGAGGAGAGTTCACTTGTGAAATGGTCTCGTTCATGTTTGCCTAAAACAAAGGGAGGATTAGGATTTAGAGATTTTCATTCTTCCAACTTAGCTATGCTGGCAAAGCAAGGGAGGAGATTACTTCAAGGTCCCAATCTTCTGTTATGTAGGATATTGTCTGCAAAATATTTTCCAAATTGCTCATTGGCAGATGCTAATCCTAAAGATCGTATGAGCTATACATGGGGGAGTTTGTTAGAGGGTAAAAGGATACTCGATGCAGGATGCAGATGACGAGGGGGAGATGGGAGTTGTATTAGAATTTGGGGTGATAAATGGTTACAAGAGCAACATGGTTTTCAAGTGTGGTCAGCACCTCAAACTCTTGCAAAGTTTCAGAGTCTGATTCATGTGAATGGTAGCTGGAATGATACTCTTATCGAGCAATTTTTTCCACCTTCTGAGGCAGCCCAGATTAAACAAAATTCCGATCGGTATAAGAGGCATTGCAGATCGACGGGTATGGCACTTTACTTCTTTCACTGTTAGGAGTGCTTACCAGGTGGCTTTGAATTTACAGCAAGGACATGAACCCGGCACAAGCAATTCTGATGAGCGAACTAGAAAGAAATGGAAGCGTGTGTGGTTACTGTCAATAACTCCAAAAGTTACACTTTTTATTTAAATGCTTGCATAATTCGTTGGCTACAAGAGAGAATCTGTTCAGACGCAGTATAGTGGACTCGCCGGGTTGTTTTCGATGTGGAGCACCAATGGAGTACTCTCTTCACATTCTCAGAGATTGCACTCTTTCTCGATCAGCCTGGAGTATTCTTCGCCCTTCTCATTTAGCTGCCTCTACACATAATACTGATGTTATGCAATGGCTTGTTGATTCCATTTTAAGCGAAGATGATAATGTAGCTGAGTTTGGAAATATGATTACGTGGGCCTTGTGGTATTCCAGAAACGCTCGGCTGTTTCAACACCGAGATTGTGATGCAGCGGTTACTATTCGTATTGCTCAATCAACTTTGCAGCACTATCAAAAAGCGACTACTATGGTCTGGTCTCGCAATCAAGAGACGTCAACATGACAACCACCACCGGAAAACTTCATCAAAATCAACACTGACGCTGCCTTACTTGCCTCCTCATGTGGTTTAGGTATAATCATTCAAGACCATAAGGGATAGGTTCTACTAAGTGCTTGCAGATCAATTCCTCTACAACAATCAATCCCTATTGGCGAAGCTCAAGAAGCAGGTTTCTCCCATATTAAGCTAGATATGGATTGCGAACCTCATGAAAAAATGCAACTCTGATGATGATTGCCTCTCAGTTATCTTAGGGACATACTCTATATTGCAAATTCTTTCCATGAATTCTCTTGTGGGCATAGTAGAAGAGGGTACAATAGACTAGATCATTCTTTAGCTAATTTAGCCAAGTATGAAAGTCTGGCGACTAGTATTATGGAGGATGTACCTCCCTATTTGATAGACCTAGCGGACAGTAAGGTACGTGTTTCTACTCTTTGAATGAAATTCAGAAAGTTGTCAACAAAAAGAAAAGGAAATGAGTAGGTGGTTGGGTTATTTAATCCTCATCGTCTCAGGTGTTGTTTCGGTAGCAACAACAATTGGTAACAGAAATCCAAACCAACTCCTTCTCTTTCACTCCTATGATGGAGGACGCAATATATGACACGATGCAACGATAAAAGAAGAGAAATATGTTTATATGAGATGCTTGGTAAACTAGCATGCATACGGGATAGCAAAGAAGAGGGGTTTGAAAACTAGTATGCAATCCTATGAGACAATTGGTGTGACATTAAGGAAAGCAATCCTACCTATGAAATGGTAGCTTCATGGAACACAAGATCCATGTATAATGTGTGATGACCGCTTAAATGTTGTGAAGCTACCAAACATTACTCAGTTGTGAGACAAAAAAAAAATGGTGTTTAAAACGTTTAATCCAGAAAAATGAGAGACATTGATAAGGAGTTCTTGTATTTTTTATTGAACAATTTTTTTTTCCAACGTTGTATATTTTTGTATTTGTAAAGACTACATTAAACAGTGAAGATACTCAAAGCTGCCAAAGAGCCTTTGGAGAATCTGTCCTTTGATCAAAATGTTATACAGATGGTGTCCATCCAAATACATACAGTACAAATTCATTCAGAAATCTGAATTCCCCAATCAAGACCTCTTGTTTGACTGTCATGGATGCGTATCAATGCGGAATCAATGAATGTAACATCATGGATTGTGTGATATACCATCTAATCAAGACATGGAATTATGATTATTTATTTATC
>Ga0325402_1004651_pt1 | contig 12690 bp, 5 predicted proteins | sample PopdelMetagenome_22_FD_207212 | JGI IMG/M metagenome (GOLD analysis project Ga0325402, IMG submission 207212) | Populus deltoides microbial communities from Bellville, Georgia, United States - Xylem-PdKOR-R3 | ecosystem: Host-associated > Plants > Phyllosphere > Stem > Wood/Secondary xylem... | reverse complement strand
ATATATAAACGATGATAGAGTTTACGAGATTGGGTTACTTATTTGAATAAATTTAGCTTATTTAATAATATAATTTTAAAAAAATTAACACCAATAAAAATATGATAACTAATTAGAAAAAAAAAAAACTTGTCAATATTATGGAAATATATTTTCTAAATATTCTTAAAAGGTTATAATAATTATATTTGATAATAAAACAAAAAAAAAATAAGAATATGATAACTTTATAAAGAGAAAAATTAAAAAAAAAAATAAAACTCATTTACTAGTAAATTAGAAGGATGAAATGAAAAAAAAAAGATTAAAAAAAAATTCTAACTCAAGTCCGAATGTCAAGTTCATGGTCTAGTCGTGAGACCAATATAACTTCATACAAAAGCAATTGAAAATAAAACAATAAAGGTTAATTTTCAAGCAAACTAAATGATAAAAGATAAAACTAAAAAAAACAATTCAAAAATATATTCAAAAAAATTCGAGTTAATTCGACTAACCTACACTGAGACATGAGATTAAGATAATTTCATAGAAAGAAAAAAGAAAAAAAATATGAAGCTCAAGGTCCAATAACTTAATGTCAAATGATGAAATTGAAAAAAAAAACTCAAATTTTAAAAAATGACCTAAAAAACCAAAGTTAAATCTGGCTAATTTTTGAAACCCGTGACCCGTGTAGAATCCAAATATGAAAAAATCATTAAGTAAAATTCTTAATCTTCCAAATATCAATGGATGAAATGGAAAAAAAATCAATAAAAAAGGATAAAATAAATAATAATAAAAAGAATGAGAACCAAACCTAATATAAAAATTAAATGAAATAAAGTAATGAGGGAAAAAATTCAAAATTAAATAAATCAAGAAAATAGAAAAATAGAAATCAAAAGAATGAGGACCCAATTGGATAACAAAAACTAAATTAAATTAAATGCTAAAAGACGGAATTGAAAAAAAAAATCAAATTCAAAAAGCATTAAAAGCAAAACAAATGGCAGTAGAGAAAAAAATAAAGTCTAAAATTGATACAATACAAACTGATGTGACACCTTTAATTTTTGGAACGACAGGCATGAAATTTTAGGCAATGTGAGAGAAAAAAAGAAGAAGAAAATAATTCATTAGAGCCACATTGTCAATCATCTGCCGACACACATCTAACACCTAGAAGAGCTTGGTGCATTGCTCTTAATGTCACTGTGGAAGTCAGCGGTTTGGCAACTAGAAGACGTTGCACGCGCCACTTGAAGAGTGTCAGCATATTCAACACACTGGCATGGATGTCGCACACTCCAACCCTTAGTCAACTTGATTATAAAAAAAATAAAAATATAAAAAAAAACCTTCGACATTAGTAATGTTTTTTTCTTCTAAAAATAAATTAGTCGGTGTTTTAAAAATTCAAAGAAGCCCTTTAATATTTTTTATGCTTTTACATGTAATTTATTCATTATACTGTGATTAAAAATGTTAAAAGGCTGATTTATCCCCTGTCATTCTGATAATGATTAATGAATCATGTGAAAAAAAACTATATTAGTTAATTCAATAAATTTTCTTGAAAGAAGAAAATGACTATTACATTGTTCTAATCTTCATAGTATTAAATCTGGGTGAATAGCAAAAGACTAAGCACTCTTAGTTTTTTTTTTTTACTTACAAAAATGATTTTGAAAAAAAAATTTATTTAATTTATGACTATTAAAATAAAATATTGAAAGGATTTTAATTATTTAAATTTTAGAGTAAGAATATATTTATCTAGTCAAATCACTTTCTTTTTATTTATACATTTCTTTATTGTTTTTCAAATATCCAGACCTTTTCATCAATATAATGGTTTTTTGAATAAAAATTCAAAGCCATTTAAGTAGAAATTCAAAAGAATTGAAATGATATAAATTTATGAGGAAAAAATTATTTATATAGAGAAGACTCCTTTTTCATTACCAATTCATTTTTATTGACAAATAATACTTTCTTTATCTAAAGCTTATTATTTCATATAAAAACCTTAATAATACCTCAAAAGCAAACGAAAAAAATGTCTTGATTATTTTAATGCAATTGTATGAAAAAATAAAAAAAATAATTTTACATATAATTATTTATAAAGTGAACGTTAATTTTTCCAGAAAAATGCTTTACTCTTATTTGAAAACTAAGGCACACTAAAATCATTTTCTATCATTTTAATAATTTTATTCAAGAATAATTTTATATAAAAATAAACAAAAAAAATAAATTGTGAAGACATCTGATTGGTATATATAAAAGCTTTAGGGACAAAAATTGTTAAAAATCAGTATTCTTCTAAAGTGATGTCCATAGTGTGCATGAGTGTAAGGGAATAATGGATTTCACTTTCCAAACCTTAAAATCTTTTATTATTACTTATAATACGCATCCATCAAACATGTTGGTTATGCGAGATAATCCTTGCATTTCACTAATTGAATGAAAAGAAGTTTAATATCATTAACTTCATGTTTGTACTAAGAATAAATCATTCACATGTCATGTGATTAAAAACAATAGTTATTTACTTAGTAAATTAATAAAGAAAGCTAGAATTGACCATCAATTAGTAAAGAATGATAAAATCAACCATCAATCAAAAAATTAGAATTCTTATCAACAATTAATCAACCAATTTTTATGTAGATCAGAAAACAAAAACAATGCCTCCTCGTCTGTAATTCTTTCTTTTTTTTCTCTACACAGCTACCTCGGTTATCTTCTTTCCTTTTATCTGCAAACCATGTTTTTTTTACCTCATTTTAAAGGAAACAGTTGATGCCTCATGGTCCTAGCTATGGAAGGACGAAAAGGAGCCGCACCATCCTCTAAGTTGGAAAGAAATCACTGCTGATCACAGAATCAAAACCAAATATTCTGATTTCCTATTTTTTTCTCATTCGAGATTACAACCTAGAATTAATGTAATATTTATTTCCTAAATAGAGCTGCATGTTAGGCTATATAAGCCTCTTTTGCTAAGGGAGGGAGGAAAAAAAAAGGAGAAAAGAAAGAAAAAAAAATGCAAGAGAAGTAGGCAGTAGGAGAGAAAGAAAACGCATAGAATAGAGGGAGTTTCTTCCCTTCATTTCTGGCGTTAATGTGAGATCGAGAAGCAGGTAGTAGAAGAGAGAAGAAAAAAAAAGATGAAAAAAGAGAAGAGAAACAAGAAAAGAAGCAAGGACTGCCTTCCGGGTTGCTCCATTTTCTGCAAATAAAATCTGCAGAACAGGGGAGAAGAAAGTGCAGATAACCAGTAGAGAGAGAGGGACGAAGATTGTAGAGGTTAAAACTCAAGAGATGAACAAAGAATAGAGGGAAAGAGCTAGAACATACAACAACACTGATCGACTAGCCAGCAAGTCTTCAACAGCGTTGCAGCTCCTTCGTCTTCCTCTAGGTCTGTTCTCTTCACCTTTTTGCATGCATTTTCCTTTGTGTTTGTATTGCTCAAGTGAAATATAATTCGTTTGAACAGTAGCCGGGTCTTTTTAAATGCATTTTCCCTCTTGAATAGTGTCTTGGCGTGTGAATGCATCATCCCTGTACAAGCATGGTTTATCATTTATGCTTAAGCACTAGAATGTTTGTTGTAAAAAAAATATTTTCTTGTGTGTGGCATACGGCCAATACCCTAACATGTTTTGAATGTTTTTTTTATATAAAAAATATTGGAAGTTTTGAAAATGTGTTTTCACATGGATTTCTTAAACACAACAAAAATTATTTTCTTGCATTTCTGGATATTACAACATGTTTGTAAGACTCCAAAGGGTATTGGCCAATATTCCAAAAAAATAAATAATCTTATTGTGGGGGGAATTCATCTATTATTTACCGTTAATGTTTGGATAAAGAAATCCCAAAGGGATGAATATCCAAAATATTATTGGGAATAACTTGTTATTATTCATTGTTAATATTTGGATAAAGAAACCCTAAGTGGTAAATATCCAAAATAATTTTTTAGAAATAATAAGTCATCACACATCCTTGAAGGAAGCATTGATTATAATCGAGGACATTTCAAGTTTTTACTCCACGGTTTATGAACCGTGAGAGTATGAAACACTAAGGCAAAAATAGGCTTTTAAAGTGCCCTGAATTTCCTTAGATTTCTAAATTTTTGCCCCTCCTCCTTGCGATTTACGAGTCGCGAACTCTTGAAATACTAAGGGAAAAATGAGCTTTTAAAGCACATGGAATCTCCTTAGATTTCTATCTTAATAAATTTAGTTTGAATCAAACCTAGAAAAACTGATGGGATTAGAAAATGCCAACACCATAGCAATTATAAGGCAAATCAAATACCAAGCAGCTTACCTTAAGTAGGGCGTACTAGGGGTGCTAATATCTTCTCTTTACGCAACCAGTCCCTTACCTTAGAATCTCTGAAAGATCAGTTAGGGTTCCTAGTGACCAAAATACTAGGTGACGACTCCCTTATTCATAAAAAAACAAATTACCCCAAAATCAATCGAGGATCGCCATGAGGGTGCGACAATGTGAAGAATACAGGGGAGCAGTGGTGGCTAGTAGCTATTGGAAAAAGTGGAAGAGATGTTATAGGTGGTGACTATGGTTTTTGTTTCCAGAGAGAGTTTTTTTTTTATCAATATTTCTTCTTGTTTTTTCCTTTCCTTTTGTGTTTGTTTTTAGTGTATGTGTGTGTTTCTAAGGTTTTTCTAGAGTAAGGTATGTCTGATGTATTTTCTTAGAATTTTCTAAGGTTTGCCTCTTTTTCCTATATGTCAATTTATAGTGTTATGGTACCTTTTAAAATAGCCAAAAAAAAAAATAGAAGATTCTCACATTGTTTCCTTCTTGAATTAAGATCTCTCTATATTTTTTTTTTGCTTGAATCTCTATTTGTTTTTCTTTTTTCATATTTGTATGATCTTTCATTTTATTGTTTGATTCTCCATCATTTTACTCCTATTTTTCTTCCTTTCTTATCATTTTTCTCCTTGATATGTTTTTTTTCAAAAAAATATATTAGAAAAATAAGAGATAAAAAATGGGTTTGTGGTTTTCCAACTTTTTTTTCATTTTATGGTGAATTAGAACATTCATATTGTTGTCTAAATATACTTGATGATTATTCCAGTTACATAAAAGTTTAGTTTATAATCAAGCAAATTAACAAGAACATAGTAAACTTGTAATATTATATTGAATTTGTTTAGATAAACTAACCAGAAATACTCTTTTTTATTTTTAGGAACCAAAACTGATAGAATTCTCTCTATTATTAACTTTAATTACACTTCACAGAACAAGAATTAAACCTAATAGTTTTGATTTTAAAAAGTTGTAAAAACTATACAAAAATTGTTCAGGTTATAAAAAGTTAGTTTTGGAAAAAACTAAAGAAGTTGATTAAACTTAATTCATGGATTGTACAAGACAAGTTAAAAACAATTCCTTATAACCAAACCCAAGTCCAAAAATTAAGTTCATAAAAATAATCTTTTTTTGCCCAAAAAATTATTTTATATCAAACTTAAATCCAAGTTTAAGGCATAAGCACAAACAGGAACAAGTCGGGCCATATGCATGTGGGTTTAAACCCAAAGCCCTCTTTGCTTAGGTCCCCTATCCTCTAAAAGTTTGAGTGTTCTTTGATTCTAATTTTAACTTTTCACATTTCCAACTAAATAAACAACAAGTGAATCTTGTTTATTTCATTTGTTGGATGGAAGTTTTTGAAGGATTTTGGGTTTCTCCAAAACATGCTAATCAAGAGTTCTTTAAGATTGATTTCTCATTTACTCATGATTTGTTTAAATATTATTAATATTCTATATTAAAGACATATCAATGTTCTCTCATTACCACTAGCTCATTACCAAGCACTAGCCCATTACCAGTTAATCTAGTTCCATCATCTATTACCGGGCACTAGCCTTATTACTGAGTAATCTAGTTTCACCGCCCGTTATCGGGCACTAGACCCATTACTGGGTCATCTAGTTCCATTGCTGATTATTGGGCACTAGCCCGATTATTAGGTTATCTAGTTCCATCGCGTATGACTGGACACTAGCCTCATTACCAGGTAATCTAGCTCTATCACCCATTACCATGAACTAGCCTCATTACTAGGTAATCTAGTTCTACCACCCATTATCGGACATTAGCCCTATTACCGGATAACTAGTATTGTTAAACCTCGTGTAACAACCCCAATTATTTCACACAACATTCCAAGTATACATATTGTTTTGGATATAAAATTACATTACAAAGAAAAATATTCATTTCTTCCATTTACATCATTTGATTAAACAAAAAAAAATACAAATAAATGATCTATTACTTAGCATGATGCTACGAAGTACTTGAAAATACAATCAGTTTTATACACAATTATTATTTACTATTATCTCTTCTATATATTTACCACATCAATTACTAAACAGTTAATTTCTTATTTTACCTTTAACCTTATAAATCAATACAATTAGCACAATTTAAAGACATATCAATGTTCTCTCTAGCCCAAATCGGACATTTATTCCATTACTAAATTAATTGGCTTCTCCTATTACCCATTTACTAGGTATTAGTTTTATTAACTAGGGTAACTAGTTTCTCTTATTGTTGATTAACCAGGGCATTAGTCCCATTAACTAGGATAACTAGTTTCTCTAATAATTTAACATTTCCCAAATAAAATCAAGATATATTTAAAGGAAATAATGATTACAATTTAAATAATATTTTAGTTTTAAATTGTTGAGCACCTACCTAGTACCCTGGTCCCACGAGATCCCTTCATGGAAGTTCTCGCTACAAATGCCCTTTTTAACATCTACGAGAGGTATCCTGATTAGTATACCAACAACTTATTTCATGAAGTTTATACCATGCATTAATATTAACCACATATATTTTTTATATTTTCACATAACAAATTTAAATTCTCACAAAGTCATTAAATCGAAGTTTAATTTCTCCAACTTATCCATTTAATTTAACTCAATTCTATTTATAAATTTCCTCACACCTTAACATTTAAAACAAAATGCCAAAACAATTCAATCAATCATAGTTACTTTCTTAAATCCTCCTAAATTCTTTAAACTATAAATTTCACTAATTTTAACAAGACTTGCTATCTTTCCATGTTCTTTTTTTTTTTCAAATCATTATTCCAACATATTAGGTCTTAATATCATTATTTATAAACATTCACACTTTTCACGCAATAACTTTAATATATACATGTAGTCTTTCAACTATAACTATCTTTACCTATATCCATTCATAATTTTTATGATAGTTCCCAGTTTCACGTATTTATAGATGCCATAATAGCCTATATTTTAAACACTTTTGGGCTATCAATACAACCCCTAATCTCACATATTTATAATTGCCACGACAATCTATTTTCACATGCTTTTAGGTTATTGTTGTTTTAGCAACCCCTACACATGTAAGTTTATGGCTGTCACAACAACCTATGTTTGTGCAATTATAAACCATCAAAAAAGCCCTACACACTCAAATTTTTATGGGTGTCACGACAACCTTTGTTGGAACATTTTTTAGTTATCATAATAGCCTTCACACATGTAAATTTATGGTTATCACACCAGCCTTTGGTTACATATTTTTAGGCCATCAAAACAGACCTACACACTTAAATTTATAGATGTCACAATTCTATTTCTTCTCTACACATTCAAGTTTCTAAATCTCACATATACACTTTTTTTACACTGCACACAACTTACCAACATGCATTTTACATATATAATTTTTTTCTTTAAATACCACTACTAAAACCTTTACATTATCCTACCATTTATCATCATAAGATACACAAACTTCAAGTCCATATCTTTTCCAAAATCCTTACATCCAAAATTTCCATAACGCACAAGGAATAAGGAAATTCACCCATTTTACTTAAACCCCCATTTCACATAAGTTACTTAAACTTACTCATCAAAATAACACAAATTTGCAAGGAATTCAAACTAAATTTTCATCTTTACCTAATACCTCTCATGGCCACCCCTAGGTATAGATTTTACCCAATATTTTTCTTTCAATAACTTTCATAATTTTTACTCTATCTAGTACTTAATTCATGTCAAGTTAACAATTTTACATTAAACACATTTTTTTCTTGATTTTTTCAAGAACCCTAATTTGGAAAGGTTAGGGATTTCACTTTAATTAGCCAAAATTCAAATCAACAATGAAATTAGTAATGAAGAACACTTTACCATTCAAATTTGTATCAAATTTCTTGATTCCTTACAAGCTTATCTTCCAATCCATTTTTCTCCTTTAACAATTGTCATTTCTCTCTTTTTAATAGTGGACTCTCTCTCTTGTTTTTTCTAAAACCATCAGCCAACCCTCTAAAAGAAAGAAAACAATTGTATTCCCCCGATGAAACTCATCTTTTTACACTCCCCAACCTATAAATTTAAGAAGAAATCTCTAACTTTGAAGAAAATAATGAGACGAACTAAGGTTTCCTCTCTCTTATAGGAAAAAGAGTAGAGATTTTTTTTATTATTATTATTTACAAAAATGTCATTTCTTAATCGATGTTTTATTTCATGTATTTTCTGACAATTGGCACTCTCATAAGGCCTTTATGAACTCCAATTGCCATGAAAGTTTAACCTAAAATGGAAAAATATGTTAAAAGACTTATTGTAAAATTTTAACCTAATCCAATAGTCGAATTGAGAGTCATGGATGATAGCTTAAGGTTGGCCATTAGGTAATTTTACACCAAAAATCTGAGTTTTTTATATTGCTTTAACTACTAAAATCGTCTATATTTTTAAATAATTCATTGGTAATTTCCATCTCTATTTATGACACAGATTTCCCTCCAATTTCATTCCCTTCCAAGTTAAAGACTATGCGATGGTACATAAGCTTACACCGGCAATCAAAGTCATTCGCGTGTAGAACCATACTTCAATTCATTTGAAAATTATAAAATACTTTTCTAAATATTTTCACCTTTAATTTATAAAAACTCTATATATTTATCACTAATTATTAATTTTTGGGCTACAGGTCTACATTGTATCTTTTATATTCGTTGGGTTATATTTTCCCGATTCTGACGCATTTTTAATAACGATTTTAAACTTACTATATCAAATTTCATTAAATTACATCCCATAAACATCGCTTTCTGTTTTTTTATCTCTTCCATTTAGTTTTTATTTGTATTTCTTTGTTTTTTATTTTCCCACCATTTTCATGCTTTTATTTTAAAGTTAACACACGAACATAATTGATTTACTCACTTAATATAATATTTTTTATTATTAATTTTATAGATTTTTATCCAAGGATTTATATTCTTCCCTCCTTATAAAAATTTTATCCTCAAAATTTAAATTCATGTGTAAATTTAAGAACAAAGTCAGGGGCTCTTCTTCTTATTCCTTGTTGTTCCCAAATCAATTTCTCATGACTAATATAATAATATTCATTACAATTACATTTTTTTATCCTTTTTTTTATTCAAAAACTCTTATACGACATTATTATCTTGGTCGCCCTTCGGCTTATTGCATTTACCGTAACACATAATTTCATAATATTTTTATTTGGATAATAATCACAAATAACTTATTATGTAAACCCTATTTTCATATATTACTTCATTTATGATTTCCCAACATCCCTTTATCAAACTTATCAATTTGTACTTCATCGATTTCGTGTCCTTTTACTTAATTTTAATGACAGGTTTCGTAGAAATTTTTATAGGGATTTTTTTTATAAAATATTTTTGTTTAATAAATTTTATTTTTATTTTAGATTCATAAATCAAATATTAAATTCGTTAATCTAATATTATAAAAATATTAAAGGTAAATTAAGTTTTTATTAATAATAAATATTTATTTATATAAAAATAATATTACATATAACGAATGAATTAATTACATGATATATTAAATTAATATTTTTATACATGGTATGAAAAACAATGAAGAAAAAAACTCGCAATATTTCATTTCTGTTGATTGTGGTGTTCGGAGAAACCATCTTTTCAGCTTGTGAAAATATTTTAGTAAGCTGGTCAATATTTTTTATATTTTTATGTTTTCAATGAATATGTTTCGTCTCTTAAGTTTATTCCAAAAAATATCTGGCGTTAAATTACATTATAGACATAAATAAATAAAATCTCCATTAACGGTCGGCTATTGACTAGCTTTGTCACTTTCGCGGTTACGTCATGAATGGAAGGAAAGAACCGCCCATTCAAGTCAATTCTAATAAACAAACACCAATGTTATTTTGATTTTAAAATTATGATAGTGATCTTCTATTAAAATATTTTTTATTTTAAAATATATTAAAATAATAATTTTTTTATTTTTTAAAAATTATTTTTATCATTAAACATTAAAACTATAAAAAAAAAATAAAAAATTTCAAATTTTAAAGAAAAAACATTTTTTAAAATATTTTTTTATTAAAAAATATATTAAAATAATATATATTTCTTTAAAATTATTTTTAACATTAACACATTAAAATTATGAAAAAAATATAAAAATTTTAAATTTTTTTTAAAAATCAAAATTTAAAATATTTTTTATTTAAAAATTTATTAAAATAATATATATTTTTTAATTTATTAAAAATTATTTTTAAAATCAATACATCAAAACTATAAAAAAAACATAAAAAATTTTAAATTTTAAAAAATTATTTTGAACGCAATTCTATATAGCTTATAAATGAATAAAGTAGCTAGGGTATATCTAATATTATCAGAAAATGACGACAATAACCCACCCCTCTCGGCACACAAATTATTTTTTTTCATTGGAAGAACTAGATGCATTAGACAAATAACATTACTCCTTCCAAATAAATACAGTTAAAAGAGAGAGAGAAGGTTTGAGCTACAAAAGAATTAAATTTAAATAAATAATGCTAGGTTTAACCACTCTTTTGAAGGCAATAACACATTAAAATAATTTAAAAATATTAAAAATTATTAATTTAAAATAAAAAAATATAAAAATTTTAAAATGCTTTTAAAATAAAAACAAACCGGATCTTAAATAGAATTATAATAATATGTATAAACTAAAATAAAAGTGAAGGGATATTATTGAGTTATGATTATATTATATTGTGACTAAATTATTGTGTGTGTTTATGTTTATTTAAAAATATGTTTAATTTTGAAAAATATTAAATTAATATGTTTTTAATATATTAATAGCAAAAAGAAATTAAAAAAACTTATTTTAACAAATAAAATATATTTTAAAAAAACACTACCAAACACACTTTAGTACCTTGCCAAAAGAGGAAAGTGAATTCCAGGGGAAATAAAAAAACTCTCTCTATTATAAATTATAATTCGGTGGTTTCTTTCTGTTCATTCTCTGTCTTCTGGGCTGCATTCAACACAGACAGGTACATATATAATCTCTTGAATATTTATTCTCTGTTGATTTGATGAACTATCTTCTTAGGGTTTTCTTATATAATTACTTATTTGTTTCTGCTTTGCATAATCCCAACTGTTGCTGCTCAATGTTTGCTCTCTTTCTTCCACTTTTAGGGTTTGATTGTCAAAGCCTACCGTTCGTATTAATTTTTTTTTTGTAAAAAAGAAAATGGAAAGCTCAAATGATTAATTCTGATGCGATCTTAATTCGAAACGGTTTTAGGATTTGCTAAAGCAGCAGAGTCGAATTTTGGAAAGTTTGGGTCTGTGATTTGTGGAAACTTTTGAGTGATTATGATTTCTGACTAACTAGTGTTAGCAAAACTTCAATCTGGGCTTAAGATAATGCTTGTTGAAGCAGCAACTGTGATTTATTTCTAGCCATTACGCTTTTCTAATCCAATTGGGTCTAAGTTCTTCCCCATTTGTTGAACTGTATTCTGATAAGCGTTCGTTTTTATATTAATTTCATTTCTTTTCTCCCATTAAATGACCATGCACTATATTTTTGGTCCTTTCTTGGCCTCACATATCTCATTTATGCCAAGTCGAATTACAAAGAATTTTTGTTTTAGGGTTTTGTAAAACAGCACGTTTAAATTTCACTTGAGATTGGGGTTCCGGGGAGGTGAGTGAATGCAAGTGATTAATTTGGAACTTTTTTGACGGAAGTAAATTTTGAAGTAATAGCAATGAGTGCTGAGAAATGTCCTTTGTTGTTATAGGTGGTAAAATATATCTACTGCCTTGCATATTCGAAGCCGCATGAAAGATCTTGTCTTGAATATTCATCAATAACCAAATATTGTACACTCACATGATCCATCAAAAAGGGTGGTTGTGGTAGATACAAGTTTGAAACTGGAAATGAGAAGGTAAATAATCTTTTTTTCATCATTGATGACAAAGATCTATGATTTCCTGGAAGCTTTGTAACCAAGAAAGTCTGATATTTGATAATAGACAGAAAGGACATGACAAAGTTATGGTCTTGCTGAATCAAGATCTTGTGAAGTAACCTAGAAAGTCCTACTCTTTGATAATTTTGTATAAAATAGTTGCACATAAGTCTGGAACCAGCAGTCTTTTGGCGCAAGTCGGATTATACCATTTCCCTAGATCAGTGGTCCTTCCTGAATTCAAGGGCAGGGATCAATTTATATTCTTCATATTTTGCTCACAAAAGTATTGGCCTTTGTGTGTGC
>Ga0325402_1004649_pt1 | contig 12694 bp, 9 predicted proteins | sample PopdelMetagenome_22_FD_207212 | JGI IMG/M metagenome (GOLD analysis project Ga0325402, IMG submission 207212) | Populus deltoides microbial communities from Bellville, Georgia, United States - Xylem-PdKOR-R3 | ecosystem: Host-associated > Plants > Phyllosphere > Stem > Wood/Secondary xylem... | reverse complement strand
TGCCGTAACTTTGACTTTAATGGGACATATAATTGATTATGAAAAAAATAAAAGAAGGATCACAGCAAACTATATACCACCCCACCCAACCATCGGGTCTTCATCTAATATTATAGTAAATTTAGAAGAGCCTCGATTTTAATTTTATGATCTTCAATTTCAATTCTATGATACCAATTTTTTTTTTAAATTAACGTGGATATTCGGACCAGATTACGCGTATCTCAACTAATCCTACGGACTCTGAAGTTAACGACTATATAAGCCTTCAATGGCACTGAAATTTATTAAATTCAAACTAATGATCTCTAAAGAATAAATTCATGATCTAACTAGTTGAGTTTCACCTTTTAGAATTTATATAATACCAATTTGATTGCTTAGGTTGGTAGGCTAAAGCCACTACACAAATAAAAAAAAATTAAAATCCTTACTAGTTAATGCGAGCCAAAACTAAAACAACTTTCATGTATTTACATTCAGATGTGTTTTTTTAACAGTAATTATTTTTAATTAATTATGTTAAAACAGAAAAGAAAAGCTATGGTTATGTTGAGAGTAAAGAGGTGATCTTATAATGAAGAAGTGAAATACAATCATTAAATTTAAATGATTTTTATTAAGTTTTACATTTGGAATTAAATAAAAATGAATCGCTAAAGAAGAAAAATAAAAACTTAGAAAGTATTAACAATCATGATGTGTAGCACACATTTAAATGTGTTTTAACAAAAGTTTTGTTTGAGTTATTCTACTTTATTTAAGAAAAAATAGATTGATTAAATTTATTTATCATCATGGGCTTCGAAGATTTTTTTATTATCGGGCTTTAAAAGGCTTCCCATATCTTCACCTAGCTAAATTCTAGTAGCTTTGAAAATTTAGCAGGCAGTTATTGGTGGAGCTGGCATTCTTCTTTACGAGCCAAATGCACCACTCCAAGTCCCACCCATTTGTGCTTCTCTCCGGCTCTCCTTCCTGGTAATCTCTCATCATACCCCAATTTCTGCAGCGGGAAAAAGAAATATTACTGTTTCTTTGTTTTCCCGGGGTGCTATTGGAAGCTGAGGATGATCGCAAAGTAGTCGTTAGTTCATTATTGTCTAAGGGGATCATTGAGGATGAGGAGATGGAAAATGATGTTGCTGTTAATGCTAATGTGGAGAAATTATTCTCCGCTAAATGATGTTATATGATTTCCACACCATTACAGGTACGCTTTCAACCCGTCTTTTCGATTCTGTGACTTATAGTCCCAATTCCCGTAACAGATGTGTTCATATGTGTTTATATCCGTTTATCTTGTACCTTGTTTTTGCAAATTGAAATGTTGATTTCAGCATTTGATGGTTCTGAATACTTGAACAGAAGCTTGCCTTTTCTTTTGCAATTAGTCATGGTTATTCCCGCAACTAAAGTTTCCAGGGAGATTTTCAGTATTTCCATTTTGGTTGTTTCATCTTCCTGCGTTGTTGTTAGCCTCGATCAGTTGTGCATCTAGTTTCATTACTACATCTTAAAGGTTGAATATGAACTTCGTTAGTGCAAGCCCGAATCTCACTCTTTTGTTGTGGCTTGGCTTGTTAAATGCTTCACATAGTTTCAATATCAGTTGCATTTGCAAATAACCTGAACTTGAAATGATCCTTTTTCTCAATATTAACAGCAAGCTAGCTAAGCCGGAATTTGTTCTAATTGAAAGTATCCCTTCCAAATCATTTCCAGCCCTGCGCATTTACAGTGCACTATTATATTTGATAGTATAGAAAGCTTACTTCACATAAGTTTTTTATTCAAGAACTTAATGTACACTACCGAGAGAACCATGCTACCCGAGTGAAAGAAAAGGAAGTCAAGAACGTAAAGGTGACACATTCCATTCTTTTTCCTTGTTTTTCTTGGTAAGATGTTACTGCTAAACTCATCCCTGATATCCAGGGTCACAGAACTCTCCTCCGAGATCATCACAAGCCTCGTCTAGGAATACCCTGTAATGAAACGAAAGAATCCTTGTTAAAACCTCAGATATTTTGTTCAATTCTTGTCATTGCAAATCTTTAAACTTGTAAAACTAAAGATGGGGTCCTGAGATCTTACGTCTTGGCACTGTTGTACTCTAAATATTCTCTATCAATCTGCTCTGAAGTGCTGGGAGTGGTACTTCTGGCATCTGGTTCGAGCTTCACTTCCGGATACATCTCAACATTACAAGCTTCTCCTCCTATTGTCTCACAAGCCTCAGCTGGAAAAACACTGGACAAAACATGTAATGAAACTATATTGTTAACCGTAACTTTTAATGTTGAAGATAGGAAACTGAGGGTGATGGAGAGCAGAATTTACGAGGTAAAGGAGCTGTAATCAACTGTTGAAGTGTCGTTTGTCACTGGAGCACTTGCTTTGATCGGGGAACATTTGGAGGTCTGTAACCTTGGGACGACCCTCCTTGCCGAAGCTAAACTTTTGTTAGGTGTTACAAGAGGGAGAATTGATGGTGTAAGAAATATGGCTGCCTGCATTTTCTATGAATAGTGTGGGATCGGAGCTTGAAGCCACTGAGAGGAGAGGGATCTGTATTTCTAATGTGGTAGTTGGATGATGACCATGGACAGCGGATAAGGTAGCCAAGATTTTTTTTGGAAAGGATAAGGTTTGATTTTTATTTGACTGAAAAATGTGGTGGTAAAGGTTTTAGTTTTTAGAGGGCTTGGCATTTTCAGCCTCGAGTATCTTGCTCATTTAATATTTCAAAAGTTGACAAAAGATCAATGGAAATATTCATTAGCGTGATGTTTGTAGTTATTTTAAAAAATGTTTTTTTATTAAAAAATAAATTAAAATAATATATTTTTTATTTTTTAAAAATTATTTTTAATATAAATTCTTCTAAACAATTTTAAAATTTTAAAAAATACTATTTGAAATGAAATCCAAAATGAGCCGGGCCCAAAATCTTAAACCCACAGATTATACCATGGATTTTGATTTCAGAATTTTTTAGTTTCTATGTAATATTCTGAAAATCGCAAAAAAAAAATTTGGTATAGTTGATCCAGTGGCGGAGCGAAATTTAACAGGTTTTTATTTTTTATTTTTATTAAGGTTCTAGAGAAAGGTTAGATAAATAAAAGAAATTATGGGTTAATTAATTTTTTTCAGAAAAAAAATTCATTAAAAATAAATATAAGAAGTATCTTTTGAGAATAAATGTGAGTAATCAATACTTAATATACGGAAACTATAATGAGAAATATTAAACTATGAAAACATCTTTACTATATTTTCTTTTTTATTATTCCTCTTAAGTATATTGGATTGTATCCAACGCATTAATTTTATAATTAATATCAATTTTTTAAAAAGAGTTTAAATACTTGACTTAGAGCGAAATTGACATGTGAAAAATAATTTTTGGCTTTGAGTAATAGTATAAGAGTTATTTTTTATAAATATTTTATGACAAAAATTAGTTAAAGTTAGAGATATGTGTGGTATAAATGATTTAAAATAATTTTTTGAAGGAAGAAAAATGGTATAAGTTAGAATCCATATATTAAAATTTAAAAATTTTAACTTTTAATTAAAATAAAATTTTGGATACAAGCATTAATAGGATTGTGTGCTAGTCAGTATATCGAAGAGTACGAAATAAGGAAGATATGAATTTGGAATTACTAATCAATCTGCAGAAACAGTTGCTGAGCGATCGATTGATAATCTTTTACACTTGTGTTATCTATTGTCAAATTCACAATGATCAGAGGAGCAGTAAGTTCCAATTTTTAATTTTTCTGACAAACAAAACTTAAAGAACCAGCTGCTGGTTTCACATCAATTCATGTTTCTCTAATCGGGTTCCTTGCCTGAGCTATCTATATCTTGATTCACACTGTATCAAGTCATCTGCTTCTTGAACTTGATTGCTATTTTATTAGGTTTTTGAGTGGGTATGCGTACCGATTATGCATGTGGATTGGAAAAAAATTCCCTAATCTTCAGATATTCATGGTGCATTTCTTGAGACAAATGATTAACAACTGCCAGCTTATTAGAGCTCTTCATATCAAAATATGAACTTAAACTATGTTTTATTTGCCAGAGATGGTACCAGTACTATAATTCAGAAATAACACGAGAAAAGTCAGCTCACTTGATGACGCAGCTGGGCTAAACATGGTAGAGTTCTATCCAGATCATGTGTTTCCTCCTCCAAACCTATGACCCAAGAAGATAACCGAATGGGAGAAATTATATGCAAAAGCATCTGCAACATCAGCTGTATGTAAAGTCCTCATAAGCATAAATTTCAGGGTTGGAAGCAGTGAACAACCAAGCCAATCTGCATATGCTAGGACGACTGGAAGAGAGAGTAGCGTTCATAGTTTATCTGCACTTCATCTAAACCATTAGATTTGCAACTTGCAAGTTAGTATTTCAGTTGGTCTATGGCTGTCAGATCTGCAGAATCGTATCGGTAAAAATCAACATTGCCTCCACCTAGTGAAGATGGTTGTGAAATGTCAGGTTCATAGCTCAGTATTTGCACACAACCAAGTGAGTCCCTCCAGATATTCTACGTGAAAGCAATGAAGGAATTTCAGATGAATAGATATTTGTAATTTCTGGATTCTGGCCTCATTTGATTATAACAATGGCACTGGATCTATCAATTTGTAGCAATTCTTTGTTCGTTGTGGATTTCCATTTGACCACAAAGGGACTTTTTTCTTCCACGCACCATTTCTCTTCCACAATCAACTAAAGCCATTCATAACACGAAGAGGGCAAAAGAGCTTGTTACGCAACCAACATGAAATTCACACCCAATCAATGTTCCTGCCCCAAAACTTGTGATATTGGACTTCCACGTTGCCAATCTACGGTAGATTTTCTCGATAATAGCATAGTAAATTGACACAAGTTGGCTCTGATCTTTTATGAGCAGAACACCCAAATACTTGCTCATATTTCAAAGGCGAAAGGAATGCCAAGAATCGCTGTGATCCGGTTCTTGAAAGAGACATGAACTGAAGAGTTTATATAAGCTTTAGACTTGTATCCAATTTCCCCATATAAGAGTCTAGATTGATCAGGTGGAACTTGATTATATAATACAGCTGCCAGTAATTTATCCAGTCTATACTAAACATGCAAATAAAGATTGTCATCGTCTTTTTTTTTTTCTTGTTCTTATACTAAAGTTATCTCGAAGCAGATTTTTCATATTTGCAAGAACCCATAGACCCGTGTGCGACTGGAAAGCAGAACTTTGAAGAAGTGCTATTTTCTAGCTGGACTGACTATAATGCGCTAACTAGGAATGCAGCAGATATGAATCATTTATGCTAGATTTAGGCAAGAATCACTCTCCTGCAATCATGCCAGCACAGTACATAATCTCCAGACAAACTCCATCTCCTAAAGAATCACTCACTCTCCTGTAATCATGCCTGCACGGTACACAATCTCCAGCTGATCAAGAATCACACTCCTGCAGAGCCGGCCAGAGCATATGGGAAACCTGGGCAATGGCACAAAGCTCCCGCCGACCCCAAGAATAAGTAAAGCATATTTGTCAAATATGCTTTATGAAATGAAAATTGCCTCTATTTAACAAAAAGCCTCAAATACAAAATGAAGTTTGCTTAAGGACTCACTTGTCAGACATACATAAAAAATATATTTTATATGTTTTTAAATGTTTCATTTATAATTTTGCTCAAGCCGGCTCTGCTCTCCTGCACAATCTTTGCTGCTAGACAGAAGCTTTCTATGCATACTGCTCCTTCTATTGTATAAATATCTGAAATAAAGCAATACAAATAACCCTAAAACTCATTCAACCACTAGTCTCCTTAAGATTCAATGGTGTTAACCCTTGTGCTATATTCAGAACAGCAAGTCTTAGTTATGGCCATTGCTTTCACTATCTGTTCTGGAATCAAGAATGTCCATAAATATTGGAAGACAGGACTCATGGAATTTTGTGACTAGTCAACACTTGAATTCATGCCCAAAGTCATCCTTCGATTCAACAATCGAGGCTAATTTTAGACGAGAAGAACACCGGTACTACAGAATTGAACCACGGAGTTATGATAGTAGGGATCAATTGGCATTTAACAAGGAAGATTATATAACTCGAAATAAAAAAAAAATGCTGTATTTATTTTATACAAGAAACCAATCATACCAAACCTAAGAGAGCACAAGGCATGGATTTTTCAAAACTAATTGAAGTCAGGTGAGAATTTTCGCACCAAGACCATTCTCGATAGGGGGAACTCCATAAGTAGATTATTTTTCCACTGCTCGATTGTTGAAGATGATATTGAACCGTAAAAGGAATGATATGGTGCAGATATCACCCTATCTCTTCCAACCTCTAACTCTTCAAATGAGGGCATCTCTGCGATCACATGAACCCCACATTCTTTCACTGCATTATACGTGTTGGTCAATTTCACAGGGAGTTCCAATTCCTCATCTCCGCCATGTTCTTCCATTTCCATCTCACTTATACTTACGTATCTTATCCAACCTCCACGACGCACAAAGCTTGCCAGCTCTAAGGATTTAAACAATTGAATACCGTTGCTTTTATTTTTTATAGTAAGCTCACCATCCATGATACTGACATTTTCTAAAGAAAACCAAAGAACCAAGCCCTGGAAAACTGGAGGGACATGAAATGATAATGAAGATCCTTCTCCATGGAAGCTCAACCAACTTGGCATCGTACCACCATCGAAGTGAATCTGATACCCGTAACCACCATTGCGCAATGCCTGTAGATAAATTGATTTTAAAGAATGCTGAAATTTTAGACACTGCGCGCGCGCACGTATGTATGTGTCAGTGTTTATGTGTGTGCAAGATAGACGAAGACAGTAAGTACCTCAACAAAACTCTTCTTACTGTTATTTGACAAGTCGCAGCAGCCACTAGAGAAGATAAACCAGCCATGGTTACTTAGACCTTCCATGCCCTGAATCTCTATTAAGTTTCCGCACCCTTCTAGAGACAGAATTGGATTTGTTTTTGACTGGATTGGCAGACATACTCTTTTCATTGACGTACAAGAATCTGCATACAATTTCTCTAAACTTGAAAGAAGCTCTGAAATTGATACAAGATTGCTGCAATTCTGAACTCTCAAATGCTGCAGCTTAGTAAGGACGCTGATGCCAGAAGGCAGACTGAGGAATTTGTTTCCCGATAGATTCAATTCTTGGAGAGAGGACAAGCCTCCAAAATAGACACAATTAGTTGCGCTTTCAGACAAACCATAATTAGCAAGTTTAAGACGCTTCACTGATCTCCAATCAATGAAAGAAGTTGGCAAGAAAGGTTGCACTCTTAAAACACTTGCTGAAATCCATGTTGAAATTGGTGAAGGAAAAGATGTAGATGATAGCGAGTCCTGATTGAAATTGGATACACGCAATGACAACTTCCTCACATGCTTTAAATGTCCAATTGAAGAGAGAAATTGCTCATTCTGAATTTCATCAGCTAGAAGCTAAGTTAAGGATTCAATATCACCCATGCGCTCCAGTAACTTTTCAAGTTGTGAACACCTTGAAATATTCAAACTTTCAAGAGACTTTACATCACAAATGCTTTTGGGAAGAATCTTTATCCTCCAACATCCTTTCAGATTCAATAAAACAAGGCTCTTCAAATGTCCAACAGATTGATGCATCTTAACTAAACTCGAGCAACCTTCAAGCATTAGTTTTTCTAGGCTTGAGCTGTGTAAGTTTGGTGTTTTAATAAGATGCTTTGAATGTTTGAGATTAAGAATTTTCAACTTGTTGAGAATCTGCCAGGTCAGTGAGAAAAATAATAAGAAGACTAATCATAAAAATGGCAACTTGAAAATATAAATTGTATCAAGGACAAATTTTGGAGGATTGTAGCATGTTTAGCACCTTTTTCTCCTTCCATAATTCTTTGATGTTACTATACTGCATATCAAGAATAATTAGGTTGTCCAACATCAACTCGGATGGAAAAGATTTCAAAGGGCATTCGAGCCAACAAATCCATATCAACTCTTCAGAAAGCAGTTTGAAAGGTCCAGTGAGATGTTACACTCCATTGATTTGGAGTAACTTCAAGAATCTCATCTTTGTAAATGATCCTGTGCTAAGTGATTTATCTTCTGATGCTCTGGCATCCAGCGCTAGACCCTCTACCACTTCCGTTCCCTAAAACACCAACAAAATTCAATTGAACTTCCAAGTGAATGTATGCAAGAAGTTTGAAAATAAAGATAAACTTGCATGATTTTGCTTTTGTGTAAGCATTTAGTTATTACCATATGCTTGTTGAGTACATTCCATGCATCCTCACGTTGCCAAATTCGGCTGCGTTTTCCAGGGTGGCCAGGTGACTCTTTATGAATGATGTCCCTTCCCATGTCTCGTAATAGATCATGCATGCTTATCTTTCCAAAAGCATCAACTTTAATCAGAGACCTTTCACTCAGAGTTCCCAAATCATCTTCTGGATTGTAACCACAACGGGCTTCTAGTACTTTTGCTACATATTCTTTATTTCTACCAATAAAAAAGCATGCAATATCAAGAAATGTATTTTGCAGTTCATGGTCATCCAGTGAATCAAAACTTATTCTAATTTTTTTCTGAATTTCACGGTTTGGAATTTTTCTCAATTTGTCAATTAGACATTTCCATCTAGCTCTGTTTTTCCCGGACAAACAAGAACCTAAAACCTCAAGGGCTAAAGGAAGTCCTCCACAGTAATCAACCACATCATTCGAAAGCTCAACATAATCTTTGCTGGCTTGGTGTCCCCAAAGGCATGCCAACTGAAAAGCTGAAGGGACTCATCTCGTTTCAATTCCTCAACCCGATATGTTCGATCCACTTTAAGAAGCAAGTGTTCATCTTTAGTCGTGATTATTACTCTACTTCCGGGACCAAACCAACTTCGCTCTCCCATCAAATCATTTAGTTGGTTCTGATGAGCCACATCATCAACAACAACAAGAACTCTTTTGTGACAGATTCGTTCTTTGATCAGAACCATTCCTCTAACAACACTACTGATGTTAACAGTATTTTGTTTTAAAATATCATGAAGAAGTTGTTCTTGTAAAATAACCAGACCATTAGATTGTTCTGATGTTTCATTGATATTCGAAAGGAAACAACTTCCTTCGAATCTATAGCAGAATTGGTTAAATACAACTTTTGCTATACTAGTCTTTCCTATTCCTGGCATCCCATGTATGCCCACAATGCAAACCTCATCTGTTGCAGTACTTAGGAAGCCACTAATATCAAGGACAAGGGGATCAATACATACTAGGTGAGTGGCAACATTTATGTACTTGGGATCCAATTTATTCAACACATCCTTGACAATCTCTTGGATAAATTTTGATTCGTGCCTGTCCATAGACAAAAGCAAGTCATTAATAGAGAGGCAATAAAACCTCCTAAGAAAATATTTTATTGTTTCATATGGTAAAATCTAATGTATGATTACTCCGTAAATGTGTGCAGGTGAATCTTGGAGAGAAAGGGCATACCCATTTTCCATATCATTGAGATTCCATCCAGATAGCTAGGTTTCCAGCCTCCTCAAGAGCTTTTCTCCACTCCTTCACCTTCTCTGTAAAAACCTCTTCATGTCTATGAAATGCTTTTGCAAAACTGCCTGTCTGTTTTCTCACTTATGAAGGATCAATGTCATAGAATATAGGAAGAACAATCTAATCAGTTTTTCTATTTTTGCTCTCAAGAATCTCTACAAGTTCATTAAGACACCATCTAGAAGAAGCATATCCTTCTGAGAAGACCACTACAGATATCTTTGATTCTTGAATTGCCTTGTGAAGATGTTTGTGTTAACCACCTATTGCAAATTGGCACTGCTGGTACTGCCAACAATTGTGAGAGTCAATGGAGAAATAAAGATACACGAGATTCTTGGAGAAAAAGGGTGGTGACTCTCACAAACTAGCATCAATTATTGGAGAGAGGTTGAGTGATCTTGGAGCTCTAACGGCAATATTTTTAAACCAAGATGACAATCCAATCAAGCCTATAACTTCGGCAAGTTCAAACTTACAGTAACTTTGCATGGTAGTTCAGCTTACAGGGATTCTCTACTGTCAAATTCCCTATTATCAAGCTATCATCGTAACAAAATCCTCTGCCATGAAGATATCATCATAATAAATCAGCACTGTCATCAACCAGATTTCATGAGATTTTTTTCCTTTTATTTTACAGCTGAATCATTGTATCTTATAAGTTTAAATACTTCACTTGTACAGCCTAGTTGTTCACATTGAAAAACAAGATGAATATTCATTTACAAAACACTTTGTCAGCTCAGTTTATTTTTTTTTTATGGTATCAGAGCTTTTATGAACACTAGGTATAACCTATCACAGATACTACAGCTTATCCTATCTTCATCTTCTTTCTTATCTTCCGCTCATTTATTCCACAATGACTACCTTCTCACTCAATGTTGGGAACTTCATCACCCTCCGACTCACTCCAAACAATTACCCCTTGTGGCATGAACAAGCACTGGCTCTTGTTGAGAGTCAAGAAATGGTCAGGAATCTCACAAATAAAGATCCTGCTCCAACAAAATACATAAATATAGAAAACTCAACCCCATAATTAACAGATGCTTTTATAGCATGGCGAAAGTCGAATCGTCTCCTTCAAGGGTGGATCATTGGAACACTCTCAGAGGAAACTCTCGGACTCGTTGTTGGTTCGACACAGCTCATGCTGTTTGGGAGGCTCTCAAAAATGCATATGCGCAAGACTCACAAGAACATGAGTTCACACTGTGAAACAAGTAGCCTACCTTCGAAAGGAAGACAAAACAACAATCACAGAACACATTCGAACCTTCAAAGGTCTTTGTGACAACTTATCAGCCATTGGAAAGCTCGTACCAGACCAAGAAAAGGTCTTCTGCCTTCTCACCAGCCTTGGTCCTCATTATGAAACATTCATAACAACCATGTTGAAACCCCCCAGACCATCATACTCTGAGTTGGTCTCACAACTCCAAAACTTTGATCAAAGGCGTAATTGGTTCTCCAATCACACAGACATCACAGCTCCTTCTCTCACTCATCAATTGGCTTTTTATGGACAGCAACAACAACGTTCACAATCAAACTCTTCAGGCTATCGTGGACCCTCACAAAAATTCACTTCTAATGGTCGTGGATTCCAAGCCTTCACAAAAATTCACTTCTAATGGTCGTGGATTCCAAGCTCAATAGTGAAGGGACTCCTTTTCATCAAACTCACAACGTAGACCTCCACCACCTGATGAGCTGACACCAGCAGAGAGGGATAAATATAGTGATCAACAATGTCAGTATTGTGGGATGACAGGCCATGTTGCTAAAATATGCTGGTGCGTACCAAATAAACCCGCTCAACAAGATGAGATTCCACAAGCACTTGCAGCACTCACTTTGGACACTACCATTGCTGACACTGAATGGACAACAAACACTGGAGCTTCCAACCATATGACAGGTAAGCCAGGTATGTTAACAAACATTCGTAAATACTCTGGTGCTGACTCTGTGCTAATTGGAGATGGGTATTCCATGCCAATTCTTGCAATTGGTGATACTTGTATAAAACAAAAAACATCTGCCTTCCTCTCAATGATGTTCTACTGGTTCCAAACTTAACAAAAAATTTACTTTTCATAAGCCAACTAACTAATCAATTTCCTGTTGATTGTGAGTTTTCTAATTTTGATTTTTGTGTTAAGGAATGGGAAACAGGACAAGCAGTGATAATAGGAAAACGCAAGGGTGATCTCTACGTACTACCTACTTCACCAGAATTGTATTTCTCTCTGGTGCTGACTCTGTGCTAATCGGAGATCGGTCTTCCATACCAATTCTTGCAATTGGTGATACTTATATAAAACAAAAAACATCTGCCTTACCTCTCAATGATGTTCTACTAGTTCCAAACTTAACAAAAAATTTACTTTCCGTAAGCCAACTAACTAATCAATTTCCTGTTAATTGTGAGTTTTCTAATGTCGATTTTTGTGTTAAGGAACGGGAAACAGGACAAGCAGTGATAATAGGGAAACACAAGGGTGATCTCTACGTACTACCTGCTTCACCAAAATTGTATTTCTCTCATCGATTCAAATCAGGCACAGTAAAAGTTTGGCATCAACGTCTAGGCCACCCACAGTCTTTAGCATTACAAATGCTAAAAAATAAAGGACTTATTGATGTCGTAGGGACAATAAAATTACAACATCTTTGTGATAATTGTCAACTAAGAAAACTTAGTCGTTTACCTTTTTCTAAATCGAAACATACAAGTACTGGTATCTTTGAAAAAATTCATTGTGATTTATGGGGATCAACACCTGTTTTATCAATTGCAAAATTTAAATATTATACTTATTTAGTAGATGATTTTTCTAAGTATACTTGGATTATTCCCTTGCGTAACAAATCTGATTTTTTTAATGCATACTTAGCTTTTGAAAAATATGTTACAAGACACTTTAACAAGCAAATTAAAATATTTCATTCAGATGGAGGTGGTGAGTTCATCAATTCAAAACTACTGACTCATTTTCTTTCTACAGGCATTGTTCATCAGATATCATCACCATATACTCCTGAGCAAACTGGTATAGT
>Ga0325402_1004647_pt1 | contig 12695 bp, 14 predicted proteins | sample PopdelMetagenome_22_FD_207212 | JGI IMG/M metagenome (GOLD analysis project Ga0325402, IMG submission 207212) | Populus deltoides microbial communities from Bellville, Georgia, United States - Xylem-PdKOR-R3 | ecosystem: Host-associated > Plants > Phyllosphere > Stem > Wood/Secondary xylem... | reverse complement strand
GGATACTGTGCTGTATTCTTGTGCACTTTTACCATACTTGGGCCTACCTTAGCTCTATGGATGGCATTGGTGTTGGTGTAGTTGACAGTAAGTTAATTGAGAGCACTGATGTTAGATCTCCTAGGATAAGATTTTAATCGTCCCACAATTTCGGATTGGTTGAACCTTGAGGCTTGAGCAGGTGAAATCAAAGCTGGATATATGATATATGTTATTGGAAGCATCTATTGACAAATTTTAAGCATCATAGGAATAGCTACCATTTCAACTTCTGAGATCCTTTTTTCTCCCCATAATGACGATATATTCTTGTTGCAGCTCTGGGGGTTCACACATGCATCAAAATACCTTACCTGATGATGCTAGGCAAGATATGGAAGCTTCTTGTTTTGTCGCCTTTGATTTGTTTGTGATTTCATTCTTTATTCTTTGGATCATGGAGTACTCCATTTATGCAGAGAATTGACCCTGGTAAAATTTTAGATTTGAATTCTGATTTATGTGAATAAAGCCATGGTAATCCGGTGGTCAGACTTGAGACCATTTCATCAAATACATTGTAACCTGTGTATATATCTGGCTAGTTACGGGTGGTTAGCAAGAAGCAACAGGAGCTTTGGGAGCTATTATTTATTTACACTCATCAGAAAAAAAAAAAAACTATAATGGTTAATATATCTCAACAGCTTCGTTTGGAATTTCAACCTGGACATCCTGGTCTGGAATCTGTTGAGATGGAAACGGAGGGACTTTGTAGGATGGAGTTGTGTTACTTGGAAATTAGCTATCGGCTAGTTTCTTTCTGAATAAACAGAGATATAAACACAGAATACGGGCATGGCAGGTTCAATTAACTTGGGTTCTATGCACGCTCTAAAAAAGGAGGATGGGATCAAGATCGACCAGAATCACCAAAACGTTTCTTCTCAGAGAGCATTGCCAACCTTGCATGGTTGAACTAATGGCCGGAATAATATCCAGCGGTGAGATCCACTGCATACCACCACTAAAATGGGCAGAGTGAGAAACAATATCGTTCTCAACACTCCCAGTTCAGAATGGCATGGATACCTGTTTGAACACACTCCCTCTACATCGCTGAGCTATGATCTCAGCATGCATCTATCAGCGTTTAGTTTTTATTTCAATGGCAGAAAAGGAACTGTCAACAGCGGCTTAAGGTAAGCTCCGTTGACATGAACAAATAGCCATCGCGGGCGACCATAACAGAGGTTTTTACAACACCGGCCTAGGTTGTGCTTGTCAACATACCCAGCCACCTGAACCATGGTGCATTAATTAGCATGGCAATTGCAATCACATCAAACAACATTTCACTACAGTGATGAAATACAGATCTCAACTGGCTATCCCTTTAAGAAGAGCGCTTGACAATTATCAAGTGTGCCCCCCAGTACACAACACCTCACCGTGTAGATTAACATCTTCTTCTGTAAGTTCCAACGATATAACAAATACAAAAAGACTGGTAGTAGCCGGTCAAATTTAAGTTCTTCAATCCCAGGACAACCACCCTGCGCCAAAGCATATTCCAGGCCTGAAAACTGCATCAAGTGTTGGCACCACATGAGTAAACTCCTTCTATTGTTTTGCTGCACCCGCCCCCAATAAAAGCTATGGCAGCAACTGCAGAAATTCATAAGCTCAACTTCCCATGTTGGTAACTTCATTATGATTCCAATGGAGCTCCATCCTCAGGCAAGCCAAATATCCGGAGGTTGTGATCCATCGATCCCACAGCTATGTAATTTGATTCAGGACCAAATTTTACACAAGTTGCTCTTCCTGCAACCAAACACGGAATAGTAGAGCATCTGTCAATTCCTCCAACAAAGGTGGGAAGCAACAAACAACAATAGACAAGAAAAGGATAAAACCTGTGCCAGACAAATCAGGAAGAGTTTTGATACAATTCCAATCTGCTTTAACACTGCCAACTTGGTAAACTCTGCACAAGTACAAGACACAAAATCGGATGGGAAAAACGTTTCTAATAATTTACAGAATTTTTCCAAAAAAAGAAGAAAAAGATATGGTAATAGCTTTTCAGACAAGGAGAAAATTTCTTAGCGTTGTCAGAAAAACGTTTGCACAGCCCAAACATTTTTGTGAATAGGCAAAAGAGTAGAGCTGTAATCCAACTTCAGACAAACAAATTCTTAAAATCTGTTGAAAATGGCCAAATATTTGGAGACTGAACCTTATATCTGATCCTGAAATTCCAAGGTAAGATCCACTGTGGTCGAACTCCACTGCAATAATAAAAAAGAACATCACATCTTCCCACAGAAGAATAAAAAAACATCCATATTGCTGTAGAACAAGATTGCCCACCCGAGAATTTGAGAGTGCAATAAAAAAACAAAGCCTCAAAAAATAAAAGAAAGAAATATAGCCAAGCTTGAAGTTTTTAAAACCACTTAACACACAGAATTCATCATAGCAAGCATGACTTTGTTAGGTAGTGGGAAGCAGGTTGACCAGGGGGTACCATAAAAGCTTGAAAATCATAGGAACTATAGCCAACAAGATGCTGCCACTAGCCATGAAGGCATACACATATACATAAGGAAAAGTATCACCATAGTAACACACACCAGAGTTTGTAGGTGTGTCAGAATCATAGAGATTGAGCGTCCGGAAGTTTTTCAATTTCCTCAGATCCCATAGCTTAACACTATCATGGGCAGCAGTCTGTCCAGTACAAACATTAAATCAGATCATCCATCACAGCATGTGTTGTTCGGAAAAATAAAAAGATACTTACAGCCAGAAAGTATCCATTTTCTGAGAAAGATATTGCTGTCACCGGTCCAACATGGCCTTCAAATTTTGCAACATTTGCCTGCAGATAAACAAAGAACGCAAAAGAAGTAAAACTTCAAATAGTTTTAATTAAACCAACAGACAAAGGTTCTATTTTGTGCACATCTGGCCTCCACATGCTGCACTCTGAAAAAGCAATAAACACAACAATTTTGATAGTGACATGTGTACCTGACTTTTTACATCCCAAATTTTAACAACTGCTTCTGAAGTGCCTGTTCCAAGGATGAGACCATCAGGATGAAAGGCAGCAGATGTATAGCCATCAGTTTTGGAGGTGTCAGCAACCTGCAAAATTAAACATCCATGTATAGTTTGCCTAGAACCAGATCCAACTGACACAATGAAATTTTAACATGAAAATTGAAATAAAAACTATAAGCAAGTTTAGAAAATTAACATTGACTGAAACATTTAGAAACCTTGTGTAATAGAGGATATTTTAACCGAAGTATTTGATAACAGCCTGAAGAAAAATTCCCATAGTACTGGAAAAATACTCAAGAGTTGCACAATACAAAAAGATTACTTCACCATTCACTTTCTGTCTGATCTTAGTGAATTTTTAAATGTGCCTCTTTTGAGCTTTCGAGCATGAAAAAAGGCATCATAAATGGAGAAAACTTGCAGTTCAACATCAATTCCCTGTTAACTTTTCAACCTATTATTGGCAAACCAAATAACTGAAATAGACCACAAATATGTGATAGAAGGATTCAATTCTTCGAATTTAGGTAAAATGTAAAGGTAATTGCTCCTGAACTTTCATGAATTCTATCTGCAGATCATTGTATCAAATGAAACACAATAATCGGTCATGAAAGTGAAAATCTCAGAAGAGGTGATAGATTTTTATATTTTGGCAATATCTTTTCTGCTATCAACTTTCCTACATATTTCACATAGAGGGAAAAAATTGAAAATAACTACTTTTGTGAACGTGCACAAGACACAAATGAGCACACATGTACACACAAAGAAGGAGAGAGCGGACCTGAGTCAAGCATAAACCAGAGGAGAGATCATAGAAGCACCATGTATTGTCAAGAGAAGCAGTCACGAAGTAGTTATTTGTGGCATGAACAGTGACAGCTTGCACCTGACAGAATTTGCACGCGTATCAATATCATGTAATAAAAATGGCACAAAATCAGTACAACATCACAACCAAGCTGAGAAAATATTAAGATACCAAGAAGTGTGCAAATACATGAGTGTTTTTAGTCCGCACAATCTGGTCAGGGAACAGCACTGCCTTGTAATAAAACCAGATGCTTTCCATAAACTTGATTTGATTGATCTCAGAACGACTCAATTCTAGGTCAATGGTTTTAAACTAGTTGTGATCGTTTAATTCAAATAAGCTTTGCAAATTTCATTCAGTGTACAAGGCAAGCGTATAATGTATAGTACATGACTCAGGATTTTGCTTGGGTCCTAGGCCTCAAGCTCACATTAGGGAATTTCCTTTGAGCTCCCCTCAAATGCAGGCATGAAAAAAGGCATTTACCTGAGGCTTACCCAAATTCAGCCACAAAGAACAGGCTACAAAAGCTATTTAAAGTAGCCTAGAAAGGCCCCATTGGCAGAGGTTATCTATCTTCTGCCCTATTTAACATAAACCTAAGCATTGCACTTCATTAAAGCAAGTATCCACTCTAGAATATGCCTGGATTTATCAAAACAGAAGCAACATCTGGAATCTGTATCCCAATATCAGGCTAAAAATCAGTCGTTGATTATGAAAAAGGACCAACGTGGGTTGAAAGGCAATTACCTCCGCAGTATGATCCTTCAGGATGTGTCTGCAATCATAGTTCCCATCTTCAGATCCTTGCCACACTCGAACTGTCTGCAGCATTTTAAAAACAAATTAAATCCTGGATGAATGCCTAAGAACACTAATTTAAGCAAGGATACTTGTGGATGAGAAGATCCAGATGTCAGAAATTCAGTTCTTTAATGGGTGAAAAAGTAGTGGAAAGGAATCGGAGGAAGGGCCTATCAAAAAGTGCAGTCTCATCATAAGGTAAACTTTAAGATTCATAATAGCTACAAATAGAACTAGTTTGAAGATCACAGTGGACATTGTTTCATGATGTAATCCTTCACAAAATAAAATTCGCGGCCATGATGCAAGTGACCTCCTTCATGGGAGATTTGATTCCATACAAGCAATTGCTTCCACATCCACAACCACCAAATGATACTAAATCACTGTTTCCTTGAACAAGGGCATATTGCATTTACATTCTCATGGTCCACTCTGACCTTTTATTTTAAAAGAATCCTCAGTGTTTTCCTATAACCACAGACCGATTGAATGTTGATGAGTAAATCCTACATAACAAAGATTATATTACAATACTTTTAGAAGTTCCAGCAAATGGCACCTTAACTCCAGTACTAGATTTGCAATGATCTAAATCCTTTCAGTTGAATGCTTTTGTTTCTCATAAAAAAGCATGATTTTTTCAGGTTGAGTAATTCATGGACTACAACTGACAGATCAACTAATAATTTGGGACACACTAAAAAGGAATGTTGGGACATAAAGATGAGATGATGGGAGTGATATTCTATGTGGGTTTGCCAAGCTTCCTTGAACCAAGTGGAGTAAAGCCAGTTCAGACTATGATTAGGAAAAAAACACAATCAGCAAAAAAGGGGGGGAAAGACTATAACAATGGTAAACAAGAAGTTTAACACCCACCAAATTGAACAGTGCTTACCTTATCAGCTGATCCAGTTAAGAAAAATTCACCCTCACCCACAAATTTCACACTGGTTACCTACAATAAAAATGATGTTATCATTCATAAGTTTTACTAAAAAGCAGAGGTACAGCAATAAATGAAGTAAAATAACAACCTTCTTTGAGTGACCACTGAGTGCAGATGCAATCTGCCCTGATGGCCGATCAAAGATTACAGCAGTTGCATCAGCCCCGCCAGTAGCAATGATATCCTGAAGACCAGAGAGAAATGGTGCATCAATCACCCCAAATCAGCAAGCAAAGCAATTTTGCTCATTAATGCTAGTTATGCCACTGCTAAACATCTAAAAAATTTGTTAACCTTAGACAACAATTATATGAAATAAACTCAAAGCAAGCTCCTATCACCCATTCCCAACATAAGATACAGAGTGTGTGTTATTAGAAGAGCAAAAACAAACCAAATCCCTAAGTTTGGTATTTTAATGAGACAAACACTAGGCATATACTAAAACATGAACAGTAGCATGGAAAACCAGATGAGAGAAGCTTTCCTGAAAACATGTATAAGCCACCATGGAACCACGTCAATGTTTCATAATATAAGCCACCATGGAACCACGTCATGTTTCATAATTATAAGGTTTAACTTATAGCTTTCATCAATCATTTCTCAATAAACTGCAGTTATGGAGAAATGTTGCAACATCATAGTCAAATGCGCTACACGCAGCAATTTTTCAAACATTATATTCAAGTGCAGAAGAAGAACACCACAAATACAGCAACTGTATGGCAAGTGGCCTAAATTTGATGTGCAATGAATAGTTACACAAAGTCAGGAAATTTCCCACGGCATTCAGAATACAGAACAGCACATGCCTAAATGCAGCTGGGAAACTATTTGTTTACGAAAATCTTCTAAACAGATAAAACTACTGAGTATATAAAATCCATCAACCAGATCAAATTTTACAGATTTTCCTACCTTTGAATATTGTATATCGATAGATAAGATGCCCGGCTTGCTAGTTCTGTGAAGTGGATGGCTAGAAAGTTGGGTGTACCTCTCTAGAGCATCAATCGGAGCCAATGTTGGAGGAACCTAACCATTAAAAGGGGAAAAGAAAGATGAATATCAGATCAATCAAGCAGCACATACAAAAGAAGTGGCTTTAACTTCATTCATTTCTTATCCTCTTAAATAAATCACACAAAGAGATACACTTTGAAAACTTAGTCACGCCAAAGTAATGTAACTACATCCACAATCTACCAACAGAAATTTAGTACTCCTACATTAAAATGCATCAGTACCTGCCGCTTTTTCCGCTGTTGCGAAAGAGCTGCATTACAGTCTGTAAGCTCAGTAATGATGCTAGCAGAAATTCCAGGTCGTACTCTCTTCCCAGGTTGGCCCAAATCATCATCCTTGGCAGCTATTATGATATCAACAAAGCTTTAAATGACGTGTTGATAAGCAACTTGAGAAAACCAAGAAGGACAGAAGAGAAAAACCTCGTTTTCCATTGCTAAGAACTGAAGCATTTGCTGTAACAGCTTCTGATGTAGACATGGGTACCTGCCTCTCGGCTTGCGCAAGCAATGACCTTGCTTCATCTCTTTCCTTTTTAAGTCTTGCAATCACACGGCAAGCAGCATCATGCTGCCAAAAAAAACAATAAAAGTCCATGAGCTGGATCAGTAAAGTATGCAAGTGATAATTTCAATAATCCAACCTGCATTGTTTTTAAAACCAAAAAAAGAAGTAGGTCTGACATCAAGGAGAAACTAGAGATGAGACAAACTTTAGGATCAGCTACAAAGCTAGAATGTTGAGTACAAAAAATTTGAAAACAAAAACTTCAAGGGTCTTGGATGATAACAATTTTGCAAAAATGCTGACGGGCAGCAATTTCTATAGTTCAAAATCCATTACAGAAAGAAGGCAGTTCCAAATTTGGTAGAATAACTGGACCACTCTATCACAGCAATAGATATCTCACTGAAATAGAGCTTCATGTTAACAGACAATGTTGTAACTTTCTAGGTTAGTGAAGGAAAAGGAAAATTCCATTTTAAGTAAAAATCCTTATCCACTGCATCAGAAAGAACATTATGCACTGTTGATAAAACAAAAATCACTGATTAAGGGTTCATGGTCATTGTGAAGATGAAACAATGAATTCCAAATAAAACAAACTTAGTAAACTAAACAAGACTCAAATGACGGCAAGCACAAAAGTAAGCAACAGTTATGTTAGAACAATGCTTAAATAACGATAATAAAATAATAGTTGCAGAAATACATAATAACGTTCATAGTTAGCATAAATAGAAGGATGGTATACCATATGTTCCCTGCCAAACAAGGAGCACACTAACATGCATCTAATGATGAGGCAGTTACCTGGTATAATGCATGACTTAGCTCTTGCCTTGCTGTATGTAATTGCTGCTCCAGTGCAAAGTTGGACAACATTAGGCCATCCCATTCCTGCAATTAGATCAAGAATGACTTTACAAGCAAAATCAAAAGCAAAAATATTAGCAGAACAAGCCCATTAAAGGGTGGGTTACATGAGCCACCATAATAATTAGAACTGGTTAATGAACAGGTTAAATGAACTAAATGATTATCTAGTGAAAATATTTAGTCATCTAAACATAAAGTAGATTAGCAAATCCAAGTGTTAAAATTCTTTTTAAACTTTTGACAGGAGCACATCTATTTCCAAATCAAGATTTCTAGTCTCAGCTGCAATGAAAATTATCCAACAATTTACTATTATTTTAGCTAAAACTATTCAAATAGAACAAATATGGGAGTTGCACATGGATGAACTCCAGGGAAGCTTTACAGGTAGGATGTATAGTGATTATTACCAGAGATTTGGAAAGAAAACTATCTATACTATAAATGATAAAAAGCATAACATTTTGATAGAATCAGGCATTGAGGCTTATCAGCGTCGTAGTAATAATTCAAGGAGAACTTGATGGGGGCAAGCATCCCTCTCATATATGTGACCGAGCAGCCTTATTATCTTGTAAAAAATGAAGAAATGCTGATACAAGAGTTTACAACTTTACAGCAACATGAATCTTAACACCGCACCATATTATCAAGAAAAGCTGGAAGTTAGAAATTTGACAATGAAGGTAGTATATGAGATGATACACATACATTCTGGAACATTCCAAGCATCCCAGGGATGCTTGCGGTCTGTACAGTTCTTGGCTTCACAATCTACAACAAAAGCAAAAAAAAACTAATCAAGTATAGAAACAACCAAACTAGTCAGGTATAGAAACAGCTGACACTGCAGCAGTGGGATACAAAAGACTTCGATGAAAATTGAAACTAAGACCAGAACTAAACATACTTTTCCTGTTTCGACTGGAACAACATCATCCATGGTAAGCGGTTCCCCGGTAATGGGGCATTTTCCATATTCCTGATTAGAAAATAAACACCGACAAGACAAGGTTTATCAAACATCATGCCATATTTCCTGAAAAGAAACTTTGAAGATCAATGCAGTTCAAAGTAAAGCTTGATTTTATAGACTTGGAGAGCAAAAGACAACCATAGGCAGCAAAAGCTATGCCTCCCTCGCTTCTGTCAAACAAGGAACTTGTTCTTGCACATTCAAAAAGAGTTAGAAAGAAACGAAAAAATTGACTTCCTAAATAAATCCTGGCTAGTTTTGTCATCACCTCAAGGTTGCAAACCCTAACCTTCGCAATTTTTACTACTTCCTCAGTAAACACACAAAATAACCAGCACAAGCAGCTTCAATATTTTCATTAATTAAACTTTTAAACCATAACATCTCGTTCGTTCGTTCAAGCTATACAAAACACATGACAATTATAAAAATGTCTTTTCTCTAACTGTACTCTAAGAAGCCAAAAAGTAAAACCCTAACGAGCTACAAGCTAAAACCCTAAAATTGATAAGAAAAATAAATAATCTAAAAGAGTAAAGAAAAATATACCGATATGTGTCTCTCGATTAAGCGCTTCTCGTATAAAAGCCCAGACCTCTTCGAGACGACGGGCTCTCCCGGAACCTCGCCGGAAACTGTCGGGAAAAACAAATAAACCAGAGATCGAGAAAGAAACTACAAGACATAAAAGAAAAGCAGAGTAATAGAGAAAGAGAGAGATACTTGAGCAATGCATTATAGAAAGAGAAGTTAGGGTTTATCTGGGGACTAGCTGCGAAGTAGCTATCTAAATTTAACGATTATTGAGGGTAAAATTTAAGTAGCAGCCGAGCAAGAGGTAGGAGCTTGAGTTGCCAGTTGCCAGGGAACTGTAATGTAACATGTCTATTCTTATTTCATTTTATGTATTAGCGATATAGAAGAGAAGAGAAGAGAAGACCGGCCGATCCATCATTCAAGTGAAGGATTGGGCTTTCCAGCCCATAAATGAGTATCTTTGGGGGCTATATTAATTCTCGCAACCCATAATTTACCTTTTAATGGGCTGAATTTTAATTATTTTTTCTTACATGTTGTCCTGGATTGGGTGTTTTGATAATTATTACGTAGGCTACTGATTTGGAAAAAAAAAATAGAAGGGAGATATTTTTATGTATTTTTATATTAAAAATATGAAAATTATTTTGAAGACATATAGCGTTTTTATATATTTAACCATTTTTTTTTCTTTCATGTCTATTTTTTATTTCCTGTAACACTAATCAAATAAAAATTTACTTATAAAATTTACGTATGCATGCTACGGAAGGTAAAAGAAGAAAAACAAAAAAAGAATTATCTTCATATATTACATGTCTCTAAGAGTTATTTTTTTTTAACAGGGTTACATTGTTCTTAATCTTTAGTTTTCAATTATAGAAAAAAAAAAAGGAATACTTGTTGTTATTATTGTTAGAGAATAATATAAATCATACATTAGGATCTAAAAATTTAAGTTATTGGGTTGGGATGATTTCTTGACACGGTATTGATTAAACAGTCACAGGTTCAAATCTCACCATCTCTATTTATTTGATAAAAATTAAACACAAGGTAGTGTAGATATATACAAATTTCAAACTCAAATGACTTTCATTTAAGGAAATATGTTAGAAAATAATATAAATTATATATATATATATATTAGGACTTTACCTAACCGTTTAAGCTATTGAATTGAGATAGTACTTTGATAGTTATCGGAAAAGATTAGATTAATTTTTACATAGAGGGAGCTTTGGTAAAACATTTGTACGTGTAGATCTGGCATTCAAGACCCCTTACATTTGCATCGTTCAAAAGTACTTGTTGCCATGAAAATGTTCTGTTTGAAGTCGATAAGATGTAGTTGTGGAGGACAAGACATCCGCACAGCAAGGAAACTTGATAGGTTGGTCCTGTTCTATTCCTGTAGACAGAGGAGACACGTCCTTAATTATAAACCTGCCTATTCTTATGAATGTATAGGGATTTACCTACATTAGGGTGAACATCTTTGCGAAACGTATACATATAGGCATGAACTTGTAATGTTCATATGCCAGATTATAACTTTGAGCTTCTGCAATTTAAATTGAGACATTCAAAGTTATTCAGATTTCGATCGGTTCATTAATGGCAAGATGAATACATTCCCCAACAATTTTCTGCCAGTAATTCGGATACCAGAGGACTCCTTTGAGAAAATGCATTGCTTTCATTATGATGAGAATCTAAAAGCACATATCTTGGAAAAGAAACAACAAAATAGATATGGAAACAGTGAATTAGATGCTAAGCAGCAATCACTTGCCGTAGCCTGCAAAGTTTTATATACCCTCCTCCTGTCATGAGTCATGGCAATGCTTTGAATGTGATCGCCTGTGAAAAAGACCCCTGCTCCCATGCCCGAAAAGGTTGATGATAATATTGCAGAATCTGCATTTTCTATCTTTAACAACACCAAATCGAATTTCTGTAAATTTAATGCAACAACGGACATAATCAGTCCCACAATAAAAGGTGGGATTGCTGAAAGTTTAGGAAAGTGACAGATACGCTGAACAACTTTAAGTTACAGGATCATGATCAGGTGTAATGAGCTAAGTTGCATGCAATACGTGGTAGCTGCTGGTAGCAGATTAAGCTGGTTAATCACTAATAATTATAGGTGTCAGTCCTAGCGTCCTGGGATAAAAAAAACACATATATACAAAACAAGTAACGTGTATTAATTAGAGAGTAGTAGAACATAGTTTTAGTTTCCAAAATAAATTCAGCAGAATTCTCACTCTCCCGAAGTATCCACAGCACAAGGGAAAGACCTCCTTCGGTTCTGTAGAATTTTGCGGAAATAAGATTAATTATAGAAGCTCTGTCTAGAAAAGAGTTTTTCATTTCCAGGTGAGGGAAAAGCTAGCAGAAAAAGCATTCGACCTCGAAATGAGTTAGGCAGGTGGAAACACGGGCATGAGGCGTGCTGAAATGTTCTTCAATTGCTGCAAAGGCAGTCGCGTCAAGCAGCAAGGGAAAGTTAGGGGATCCTGTGCTATGCTTGAAAGATTTGACTAAAAGAAGGTTGTGCAAAGTGTTAATTAATTTAGATTAATATAAAAAAATTCAAAATTTTTATTAATTTGTTTATTCTAAAATGCGTGGATTAATTTAAATATAAAAAAATAATATATAAATTAAACTGAAATTATTATTCTATCTTTAATAAATAAAATAATATTAAATATATTATTTAATACAAATAAACCTAGTAGATAGGCGATCTATTTATGTAGGTGGTCTGCCTTTTATATACTCACTTGGGAATCAAACGTACGAAAGTGGAGAATACATAGCTTTGTTCTGCTTGACTTTGTTGAACTCTAATGAAGCTGTCAACTCCAACATGCGTTGGTCTTAACCCTTAAGCATCCTGTATCACTTCCAGATATTTTGCTCGTTTAAATCATTTAAAAGAAAAGGAATAAAGAAAATATATATAATGATCAGGACAATGGGTTCCGCGGTGCTAGGTATTGACATGGATACTGATACAGCAGTATTATTTTTTTTGGCAATTTATAAAAAATGAATTATTAGCCTAGGTACATGTTTAGAAGGTCAAAATACATGGTGATAATTCATTAATAAATAAATTGGGCTTGTGT
>Ga0325402_1004642_pt1 | contig 12699 bp, 10 predicted proteins | sample PopdelMetagenome_22_FD_207212 | JGI IMG/M metagenome (GOLD analysis project Ga0325402, IMG submission 207212) | Populus deltoides microbial communities from Bellville, Georgia, United States - Xylem-PdKOR-R3 | ecosystem: Host-associated > Plants > Phyllosphere > Stem > Wood/Secondary xylem... | reverse complement strand
CCCTCTAACAACTTCAAGAAAAAATAAAGTTGTTTTCATTATGGAAAAGAAAGGGCACATTAAGAAAGATTACAAGTTTACAAGAAGTGCAAGTTCAAAAAAACCCCAACAAAGCAATTATAATGTACAGAGAAAAGGAATAATTTGAGGTCATGGTGATCAAAATGCATATTAGCATGATCTTTAAAATTAACATGGCAACTAACACCGTATCGTTTAATTGGTGGTATCATTTCATTGCTATTGTTCATATTTTCAATGATAAAACTCAATTCAAAGAGTTTGAAGATGCTATAAAAGATCAACATGTTGTGATGGGAAATAATGCTAAAGAAAAGGTTACATGAAAAGAAATATTGGAGCTTTCTTTCACTTTTGCAAAGAAAATCGACTTTAGTTAATGTTTTTATATTCCTAAAATTAAGAAAAATCTTGTATCTACAACTAGGTTGTGTCTGAAAGGAATTAAAGTAGTGTTAGAGGCTAAAAAGTTGATCTTGTCCAAAATAAGGTGTTTATTGGGAAGAACTATTCTTCTAATGGAATTTTCAAGCTTAGTATATTAGTAATAAGAGCAATGTTTATGTTTATATTGCTGAATCTTTTTCATTATAGCATAATCATTTAGCACATGTTAGTTTTAGAACTTTAATGTTTATGTCTAAGCAAGGAATGACTTCTTATAATTATGAAACTTGTTGATAAAAATCAATAAGCATCACCAAAAGATCATTTAAAGGTGTCAATTGGGCCATTACAATGTCTATAATTAAAAAGATTAAAGAAGAATTTTATGGGCTAAGTTAAGATGTTTGGGTTAAAAAATTATAAATATGCTAGACTAAACATTTGTATATTGTTTGAGCCATATATAAAGTTATAAATGGAATTCTCCTGCTATTCTAGTTGGGATGAAAATTAGATATCTTAAGATTTCCATCCATATATGGTAGGCTCAATAATTTGTCCGGACAAGAGAAAACAATATATTTGAAGTTAGGCTTAAAATCTATCAGCAAATAAGGAAAGTCGAAAAACAACTATTTTCTATATAATTTGTGGATTCATATAAGACAAGGATTTAATTACATGTGGAATTCTTATTTTACAATGATTTCTTATTTTCAAGAAGATCAATTATGCAGAAATCCTTATTTTGCAAGGATTTCTTATGCAGCAACAATCCTTATTATTTAAGGACATTAGAGGCGGTTTTTGGGCTTATTTTTCATAATACACAATTTTACACAAATAAGAATAACTTTTGATTTGACCGTTGGATAGAGATAAAAATTTTTCAAACTATTTTAAAGGCCTTGTTTTATGTATTGTTAAAATTTTATAGCAATCATCATCTAGAAGACTTTGCTAAGCATAGAAGCTACTATACAAGAATTGTATTGTTTTCTTAGTTGGTTTACGATGTTTTTTTAAGAACTTTTTTTATCAACTTTCTGACATTGTTTAAAATGATTTACCTAGTATAAATAGTGTTGTTTAACTTGTATTTAGGTTATTTTTAGAAGAGATTGAATTATTTCAAAATAATATTTTTTATGTGGTGAGATCGCTCATACTTTTGGTTCTTCATTAAACTTTTCTTGGACTTATCTAACATCAACTATTTTTATGAGATTCTTCCTTTATACTTCCAGCTCATGATTCATTATAATCATAGAGATGGGGTTGTTTTTCATCCAATAATTTTGATGTGTTGGTTTAGGTGATTAATGTGTAAGATTCTTTATCGTAATTTAATTTTAGGTTTCTTAGGTTGTTTTTTTCTTACATATGGGTTCAAGAGTTTTTACCCTTCAGGTTTGCATCAGTTGATATCAAAGTAAAACTTTGAAATCAGGTTATATTTATCTATCTGAAATTTTCTATGTTATTTATTTGTTTTTTTAGTCTTGATTTTTGTGTAAATAATATACAAAAAAAAGAAAAAAAAAAGAAATCACAGATTAAGTTTTTGCTGCAAACATTAAATTTGCATAAAATTGAATTTAGGATTCTTAAGAAATTTTCAATTCATATCAATTTGAATCTGATTATTTGATATTGGTTTTGGATTATTTGAAGTCTACTTTGGTTTTGGGTTTCGTAAAGTTATTTTTGAATTTCATTTCATTTTGTATTTGTTTTTGTTTTCATATTCATCTTTGTTTTGTTTTTGTATTTGTTTTTATTTTCATTTCATATTCATTTCAATTTTGTTGTTGTATTCCTTTTTGTTATCATCTCTTTCTTTCTTTCTTTTATTGTTGTGCGTCTTGAATTATATTGGTTGGATGCAACAAAACTAAAATTATTGGTTGCTTTTTTATTGGTTCCTTAAAGAACTAAAAAGGAAAGCACGAGAGGTAAAAGATGAAAAGATGACCGTATTATCGTGAAATGCTAAAATTGAGTGAAACACGAGTTGAGTGAAATCATTTTTAGTGTACACACATGAGAGAGTGAGGATATAGGTTTTTACTACTAACATAAAATTTCAGATTTCAACAATGTCTTTCAAAAACATATCATCACTTGTGAAGAAGAGGGAAAGCCTGTTTTTTATGTTACAGGCTATGCAACTGCAATTTCAGAGGAAGGATGTAAGGTTTGGTGAGGTTTTTTTATAGCTTGGGTAAACAAAATATCATGATTTATAATTTGTAAGAGAGACAATCCTAAATGGTATCTAATACAAGGAGGTAAGAGACGCTAAGACTCCAGGTGGTGAAGGTTGAGGATAAAAAAAAAATTGTAAGAGATTCGTCAAGGTAAATAAGGATGAACAACTTATGATGCTTATTGCAGAAAATAAATATACTACTTGATGCATTAGTAACAAGGATAAGAAGTTCTGGCTTTTAATGCCTTCGTAGCCTTTATACAAATTTGGGAGAGAGCATATTGGACCTTAGTATGGAATTTTAATCCATGGCCAAAGAATTCATGTGCATGTTCATATATATGGAAGCAAAAAAATTCTAGTAAGGAATGTGACTTTTAACAATATATCAGTAGGGTTAACTTATAAGAAAATATTGGTCGAGATGAAAGAATTTGGTGAGTTGGTTAAGAGGAGAGAAAGAAAAGAGGAGATAATAAGCAATTAAAAGTGCATTTTTATTAAACTTTTATATTATCATATTATACTTAAAGTATCATTAAATTTCCTAACTTAAATATGTTTTATAATTACAAGTCTTATAATATAAGATATCTTTAATTTATGATAAATGTTCAGTTGTAAATATAGATTTGTAAAGTAAGTATATCTCACAATCCAGAAAACTTATTGATATGTTTAGTTGTTGAAATTTAGGATTATGTGAAGAGACAAATAGAGGGTTATGCTTAGAGAAGAAATCCTAGTTGGATTGGTACTATTCAAAACCATTTATTTTTAGTTTATAACCAGAGCTATCAACCTCAAATTCATGTTTGGTTTAACTTGATGGAAAGTTAAGATATAGACTTAAAATATTAATGAAGAGCTCAAGACTCAATACTATCATTTATAAGTTCAGATCTTAGTAACAAAAAAAGAGTCTGAATTTGTCTTGTATCCTAGACTTTTTTCGGTGTTCAACCTATATCTAGAGTTTAAGAAGATCAAATAAGCCCATTTTTTTTTGTTTGGAAAGATGAGACAATTATATATAACTATCATGGAAACCATTTATCCAGATTATGATGTTATCGTTACATTTTATCCAACAATCAAATCAATAGTTAGCCACCACATCCATAGTTCTAAATTTTTGCCTTTAAAAGGAGGCATTTTTCATATATATAGACATCTTGGTTTTTAGATCAAAATCCATGCTCTTGCTTGCTTTCTTTGTATTTTTATAATATTCAAATTTTATTTCATGTTATATTCTCATTAATTTCTTGTTTATACTTATCATTTTCTTTATTAAACTTAGTTAATTTATATCATAGCTATGTTCTTATCTTGTTTATTTATGTGTTTTTTAATTTAATTATGTTTAGTTAAATCTATTTTTGGCAAGGTGAAAATGTTATACTAATGATGTAAGAATAAGTATGGTACAAATTCAACATGGATTTTAATGTTTAAATTTAAAAAAGTTTGTTATTAACATGTATTATAGTTATTATCTTAATCAATCTTAATATCATCCATGTTAAGTGGTGAGTCTTGATTCATGGTGTGTAATCCTTGACATAACGAATCCTTTATACTTCCATAGCCTACCGCACGGAGAACCAATACTTGTGCTATGAAAGCATCTTGATTTGTTATTAACATAAGTTAACATCGTTAATACTTTACAACATATACAAGTGTTGGCATTACTCAAATAAGATAATTAAAGATAATTAATACGACCATGTTAATAACTTAAAAATGATCCATTAATGAGAAATCATCTGATTGGAACCTTCTTTGTGTGTGGTTTCCAGTTGAATAATAGAAAGAGTGTGGACTATACTTATTTGAAATACCATTAGTAGATCCTGTAACCTTGATAATTGTTTTATCTTTGTTAAATCTTTATATTAATATCACATCTTTTACATCTCTTTAACTTTGTTTCTTTTATTATTTGTGGTTTCGTATTCTTAACCTTCTTATGGATTGACCCTGGTCTTTCAGGTTTATTTATTACTTTGATACTCTTGCACTTAAGAAAATGCATCAATTATTTGATCGTGTCAAGTTTTTAATGTCATTGCTGGTAAGGTAAGTTAGTGTATAAACTATAAACTTTATTTTTATTTTTCTTTTAACTTTTAACTTTTTTATGTTTTTATTTTTGTTTTTCTTTCTTTCTAAACTTGCATGAAATTTTGGTCACACACAACAAGTGAAATAATTTCTAGGAAATCTTCATCTTTTTTAGAAAACATGAGATCTTTTATAATTATGAGGATGTATTTCTCATAAATGGTATTCCTATTGATGATTCGAGGATGAATCCTTTTAAGAAGATAGGGAATGATGAGAATCAGTGAGCATCACCAAACGATCAATTAGAGTTACCAATTGAGCTTATTACAAGGTCTAAAACAAAAAAGATCAAAGAGTAATTTATTGGGTCAAGATGTTTAGGTTAAAAAGTTACAAATCTACCACATTGAACTTTTGTATACTGTTTGGGCTATATTTGAAAATATAAATGGGATTTTGTTATGATTCTAGTTGGGATGGAAACTAGACATCTCAAGATTCACATACATATATGGAATGCTCAGTAACTTATCAGAATGAGAGAACGATGTGCTTGAATTCATGCTTGAAATCTACAAGAAAATAAGAAAAGTAAAAAAATGATTATTTTTCATATGATTTGTGGATTTTTACAAGGTAAAGATTTAATGACATGTTAAATATTTATTTTACATGGATTCCTCATTTGGCAAGATTTCTTATGCAACAACAATTGTTATTATTTAAGGATATTAAAGGTGGTTTTTTGGCTTATTTTTCACAGTGCATAGTTTTATACTAATAATAACTTTTGATCCAACTATTGGATCGAGTTGAATGTTTTCTAGATGATTCTAAAGGCTTTGTTTTATATAGGATTTATATTTTGTAGTGATCAAACATGAAGAAGATCTTGTGATAAATCATAAAAGCTACTATGCAGGAATTGCATTATTTTCCTAATTGTTTTAGGATGTTTTATATAGAATTCTTTTGTTAACTTTTCAGAATAGTTTAAGAAATTTTGTTTGGTATAAATAGGGTTATTTATCTTGTATTTAGATTTTTTTTTGGAAAAGATTTAATAATTTCATAAAAGTATTTTGTGTGGCAAGGTTGCTCATACTTTTGGTTTTTTATTGAACTTTTCTTGGACTTATCAAAGATAAATTGATTTTGTGGTGTTCTTCCTATATAATTTCATTTTGTGATTTATTATAATCATAGGGTTGGGGTTCTTTTTCATCCAATAACTTTGGTGTCTTGGTTTAGATAATCATTATGTCGAGTTCTTTATCGTAATCTAATTTTCGTTTTCTTGGGTTGTTTTTTTTTTTTATGTATTGATTCAAGAGTTCTTACTCTCTAGGTTCACATCACTTATGATAAATGTAAAATTTTTATATAAGTACAAAATGACTAAGAAAAAATTTTCAAGTGTTGAAAAGATAATTATTTTCTTGATTTAGTTCATTATGATATTTTTTTTAATTTCAATGGCATTTTAACCAATGGTGGCAATATGTATTTTATTACTTTCATTGATGATAACTTTAGGCATTTATAATTTTTAATCTTTATAAATTTGAAGTTTGAAACAAAATAGAAAGGAGTATCAAATTCTTAACAAATGATATAGGAAATTAATATTTCTCTATGAAGTTTTGTTCCAATTATAAAGAAAATAGAATTGTATATCGAGTAAGAATTGTATTTTAACCAATGGTGACAATACGTATTTTATTACTTTTATTGATGATAACTTTAGGCATTTATAATGTTTAATCTTTATAAATTTGAAGTTGGAAACAAAATAGAGAGGAGTATCAAATGATTAACAAATGATACAAGAGATTAATATTTCTCTATGAAGTTTTATTCCAATTATAAAGAAAATAGAATTGTATATCGAGTAATGGTTACACCAAAAAACCATAGTGTCCTAGACATACCCCAATAATAAAATGGTTTGATGGGAAAAAAAAATAAGACATTGGTTGAAATGGTAAATGTTATGATTCTCTATGCTAAATTTTCAATAAATTTGCCAGGAGAGGATTCGCTAAAAGCTTGTCATATACATAATAGAATATCTTATAGAAAAACTAAAATTACTTTAAATAATGAATTTATTTATCTTATTATAGAGTATCTATTACAGGGAGGACAAAGTTGAGATCATGATCCAATAAAATTATTTTTATGGGATATGTTAAAAATTCAAAATCTTATGGACTATTAAATATTGATTCTAATTTATCGCATAATTGAAATATGTTAAGTTTATTGAAGATAAATACTTCAGTGATTTTGATAATGATATATAGTTGGAAAAGACATAAAATACAAATACAAGTTTTGAAAATTTAAGAAACAATGATAAAAATTAATGTCTCATATAGTAAAATCAAATGAAGACATAGGGAAAAGGTACAAAAATAATCTCATCCTAATTGTATTTATACATAAATAATTTGTCTTGTGAAAGGGAATTGTAAAACTATGGTTAAAAAAATTCCTAAGTTATTATTAGTTAAAGATGATCCTATGACTTTTGGTGAAGCAATTACATCCAAAGAAGCTGTTTTCTAGAAAGAAGCAATTAGAGAAGAAATGAATTCTATTTTTCTTACAGCACATCATGATTGTTGACTTGCCTTTAGGATAAAAACCAATTAGTTGTAAATGGAGAATCAAATACAATATAAATGGATTTATAAAAACCTTTAAGGCTAAGTTAGTAGTTAAATGGTTCAGACAAAGTGAATGTCTTAGTTTTATTCCATACAAATGCTAAAATAACCTCTATAAGAATGTTATTTACTTTAGCTTATTTATATAATTTGCATATTCATCAAATGAATGTTAAGTTTACATTCTTGAATGTTGATTTATATGAAGAGATATACATGAAACAACTTGAGGATGTTACATTAATTAGAAATGAAAACAAAATGTGTAAATTTACAAAATCTTTATATGAGTTAAAGCAAGCATTGATAATGGCATGAAAAGTTTGAATCGATGATCTTATAAGATGATTTCAAATATATTAAAGTATATAAGAAGAAAAAAAGGGATTAGGCATACATAAGAGTTAGTTCCAAGCAAGGAGAGGCTGCTATGGTGGTAGAAATATTGTCATGTTGACAGTGCATTGTTTTTAGGGTGGTTTTTCTCATGTTTATTTGGTTTCTTTCTTTCTCTTTGGTTTTTGCTTTCTTTTCCTTTCCTTTTCTTTCTCTCTTCTTCTATTCCCTCTATAATTTCCCAGTTCAAACTAACCGCATTTCTAACCTAAAAAAATTCTCTCAACTCAAACTATATTTTTCTTATCTCTCTTTATCTTGGCATTTCATCTCTCTAAGTTGGCTCTCATTGTTTCTTGGATTTCTCTCTTTTTACATGTAAGGATAAAGCTCCTATTACCTTTTTTGGTGAAATGATCATTATCATTTCTCCCTTAGGTCAATCTCAACACATTCACCTTAGTTGTACCATTTGGCCAAGCATGTTTAAACATTGGTCTCTTTGCACCAATCTTGTAGTAGATTTTGAATGTCAGATCATGTTTTTTTTTTCTAAGAAAATAGTACACATGTAGGAGAGGAGAATAGTGTATTTGTTATATGTTTTAATGAGGTATTGGACTGAGAAAATAGTGGCTAAAATCAAGTTAAAAGACAAAAAAAAAAAAAAAACAAGAAATAAAGCTAAAATTGTAGATATGCATGGTGAAGAAGAAGGGTCTATTTTGGCATGCATGCCTACACAAGATTGTTTTGGGCTACAACTTTTTTTTTTTAATTCAAGTATGATATGAATTTTGATGCCTTTTCTCTTAATTTTGATACCTTTTTAAACTTCATCATTGGACGACCATAGATCATTGCCCATAAAATTTCCATAAGCCTATAAGTAGCAAACAAATAGAAAAGAAAAAAAGGAGAAAAAGTGAGTAAAATTAGAGATCCAAACCTATTTTGATAATGGCTTTCAATTTAGTTTTCACAAGGGAATGAATAAAATTTTAGTGTGTAATGGTTTTGAAGTTTTTGTGCAAAATACCTAAGCAAAACCCATTTTTTTATAGAGGTAGGAATTCCAATTTATCATTCACAGTGTTGTTTGAGAGTATAGTAGCGGTTATTTTTCAAAATGCTTTTACTTGAAAATACATTAAAATAATATTTTTTTATTTAAAAAAAATATTTTTAACATTAATATATCAAAATGATCAATGACATCAGCACGTCAAAACAATTTGAAAAAACTAAAAAAATAATTTGAAGAAAAAAATAAAAATACTTTAAATTTTTTAAAAGCATTTTTAAAAAGCAAAAACAAACTAACTAAAAATCAGTTTATGAAAATGGAGGTTGGAATTACGAGTCAAAATTGTGAACGAGTTGCAAGAAAAAATAATTGAAAAAGGAGAAACTAAAAAAATACAATAATTAAAAACTCAAAACCTTAGTAGAGATGTCCCAAACTCTAATGCAAAATCTCTGTTTTCCCATCTCAAAACGCATTAGCCATGCCTGCCTACGCAACCCCCCCTACTATTCCATTATGTGCTAAACCACCACAAATGCCAATTTATTCAATGAACCCTCAGTTGAAGCTGAAACAATTTTGTTTCCGTCGTACACAAAACCTACAGAAAATTCTTTTATTGGCAATGAAAATCCTTCTTGTTTTATACCTCCATTCTTTTTTTGAATTTTGCCTATCCTCAATAAATTGACAATTTGATCGTCAAATTGGAATAGAAGCTGCAATAAAAATTATTAAAAGTGATATTGTGAATTGCTAAATTGAAAATCCTAGGCATTTTAATATATTTTATAATCTTTAAAATTTTGGGCGTTTCTTAGTTTGCAAGAATTTTCTATCCACAAATGGATAAAAAAAAAACCAAAATTGAATCATTTCATTTTCTTTTTAGTTTTGCATCATACATACAGAAGTGGAAAATATTTCCAGAAATAATTCAATATGATTGTTTATTTATATATTCCCAAGAACATTTTTCACCGAAAAAAGGGGAGAGAAACATTGCTTATAAAGATTTTTTTTTTTTTTTTGTTAATGATAAATTCTCATCAAATTACATTAGTTTCTGTTAGGAATCCAAAGCGATCTCTATCCACCAAAAAAGCATTTCACTATTATTACTAAATTACTAACATCATCTAAAATTGAAACATGTTTGAAATCAACGAGAATAAGAATCCAAACCAAGGGCTCGACGACTGTCATGAAAACAGCTCATCGGTGGCTCAGTTTGCGCTTCTTCGCCGGCTTTCTCTTCCATTCTCGTCGCTCTTCTTCTTCTATCAAGCGGAGTTGCTCCTCATCTTCCTCTCGTGCGATTCTGGCACAGTATATCGAAATAACAAGGGATGTTAGAGCAGGCACATCATCAGTATTCTCCTTCGTGGTTTCCTCCCCACTCCCCCAAAGCATGTATACGATTGACCCACACATGCTCAATAAAAAAGCACACATGAAAGATCTTGATTAAAACTATACGATGGGAGATGTTAGAAGGAGAACAGAATCAGCAGTCACAATACAGAAAAAAAAAAATTCGAAAACAAATTTCAGTTGACATTCTCATATAAAATTACTTAATGATTCTAACCTTCTCTTCTCTTCCTTCATGATATCATCAAAATTTGCCTCCATGTTGCTATCATCATCGTCGTCGTCATAATTACCATGATGTTTATTTCTGCAGAGAAAATAGCAACCATTCATAGCAAAGAAATTACCTCAAACCATCTTATCAAGATCACATGAAAGCATCACCAAAAAACCAGGCACATAAGCTGACCAATCAAATTCAATTTATTATGAATCCAAAACTAAATCAACCAAAACCCTATCTCAGATTGATAGCCTCAAATCATTCTTACCGCACTCCTTGACAATTAGAGGGCATGATTCAGTCATATTGACAATAAGAAGCTCCCTTAGTCCAGAGATAACTACTCGAGGAAAAATATGAATCATGCAGAAAGATTATTCAACAAAAATAAAGGCACTTCAACAACTGAAATGAAAGAGAGTATGTCAGAGGGCAGAAGTAGCAGGAGCAGCAGCAGCTTTACCCAATCATTTTTCTGAGCATTTCGAAAGCATCCACGTCATCATCGGAGCACACATCGGGGAATGGTCTGACAGGCTTTTTCTTCAGGCGATTATCCGGTAACAATACATGAGATGAACCTTGCTTGACTGGCTTATTTATCTGTTAATATTCCAGGCAGAAAGTACGAGATACAGAAACATTTAACATCGATTATGTTGCCATAACTATTTAAATGTAGAGGATCGCTCAAACATGAGGTTTTGGAGATGCCAGTGGCTGTTTTGGTATCATTTTAGGCTTGTTGGGTTCTTGTGATCCTTTTCTCTGTTCCAATTGTTGCTTTGGAACAGATGGTTTTGAAGGGAGAGGTTTGTGTACAGCAGGCAGGATTTTCTTAGCACTTGGTGCCATGGCCTTCTTCTGCATAATGGAAACAGGTGTCTTTGAAGGCAAGCATTTTGACCCTGCAGGCCGGCCAGGCCCAGTCCCGTTGTTGCTACCTAGCTGCCTTTTTGAGTTCATCAATGTTGCATCAGGTTTATTAGCAGAAGTTGGCTTTTGCAATCCTACTTTAGAATGCATTTGGCCATTCCTGAAAACTGACTTCCTTTCTTCATGACTGCCATGAATATTTCTGCCACTATTGCTAGATGGTTGTTTGCTCTTTTGTTGCACTTGAGCAGATCCCGCCTCTTGAACATCAGCAAAAACCTGTATAAGTTTCCTCAATAAAAATTGCATGTAACTAATCTAAATAACCAAATTGCAAACTAAAGTTGCAAGATACCGGAATTCAGAGCAGAGAAACTTTGATAGGCAGGTTCTTTTGTAGGAGCTGGAAGCTCAGCATCATCTGTTAACAAGAAGGAATAATCTCTTGTATCCTTGAGTTTTTGGACTTTTGTTTTTAGCTGCACATTAATTGAAAAATATTTTCAGTGGTCACTCCGAAAAGAAGGAGAAAAGAAAAGAGCTGCTCAGAATACCTCATTTTTTAGTTTTGGTGCATGTCTATGTCCTCCATTTTTGGAACCTGTGGCAGTTGAAGAGAAGCTCCTTTTGTTCTGCAACACCAAACACGATTGCAAAGGTAAGATCTCCATCTGAAATATATTAGCCGCTGTTTGCAGCATCTTCACTCCAACATGGTAACAAGTCAAATTCACAACAGCACTTGCAGTTGCAGATCACTAAAGAAAAGCAGTCTCAAATCAACAAAACCCACAACCAAAAAGCTAAGAGAACAAACCACACAAACCATGACACAAAATTTCAGATTAGATCACACAGATACTATCAAGGTTATGGATTTCTGTCAAAATATTCATTTCACTCAATACCAAGGTCCATTTCAAGTTGTAAGTTTGCCATTCTTTTCATGAAAAAACTAAGTTAACCAAATTGACATTCCTAGAAAATTCAAGATGTTACAGTAATTGAACTGGTTCCAAAAATAATAGTGTAGTACTATACTAATTTCTAGTATCAGAGACACCCTTTTCTAATAAAAGCAGTTCCGTATCGCTACCTGTGGGGCTAGCACACACCATGAGTAGGGAAAATTATCTATTGGTAAATTGCAAACCTTAGAGCAACCTTGATAAGAATAAGCAAAATTAGGCACCTGAGATTTCACCAACTTTTAATCAGATGTCACAAAGCTCCACAAACATGCATGTAAATAAGAGTGTTATATGAAGATCAAATCTGCATCATGCACGTCTCACGAGATTCAGCAAAACCAAAAGGTTTATGATACAAACAGCATGCTGGGAGTTTGAAACTCTGAGAGCCAAATGTTGGTTTTCTAGTAATGACTTGCTTTCTTGAATTACTCTTTGAGCAATAACTGGCTGAGAAGGGCCAAAGAATGAGCCATAACTGCAGAAAAATGAAATCAGTGATGTGAACCAAATCATTAACAAAGATA
>Ga0325402_1004640_pt1 | contig 12700 bp, 4 predicted proteins | sample PopdelMetagenome_22_FD_207212 | JGI IMG/M metagenome (GOLD analysis project Ga0325402, IMG submission 207212) | Populus deltoides microbial communities from Bellville, Georgia, United States - Xylem-PdKOR-R3 | ecosystem: Host-associated > Plants > Phyllosphere > Stem > Wood/Secondary xylem... | reverse complement strand
ATTAACGTGAGAAAACTGGTCTAAGAATACATTGGGCATGCTCCAAACCCTAAAAGTATGGTCTTATGTAACTATCTTATACCTATTATAGTAATAATAATTATGGTTTAATTAATGCACATATCTCTTTCTTATCTAGATGTTTTTGATAATGACTTTGACAAAACAGAACAAGGCCATGCCGTCCATTCGACTATGGCGTCGGCCCCATCCTCAATCACACCAGTTATATCACACTGTCACTCAGCTTCGAGCTGTTGGCCATCAATTTTTTGTTATTCTGTACATTTCTCTTTTAAAGAATATGGCCTCAACAACGCCAAACTTAACTAGTCCAGGAAGAAATTAAAGAGGCCCAGGAACGACAAGCGCAAAAAGAAATTAAACCCACCAACCAGTACTTGTGTAGTGGTTTTCAGTGGCAAAATGCAGTCAATATCATTGCTACTTCAACCTTTTAGTGCCGTCCGAACTATCATAAAAGTGAGGAAAACCAAGTCATGATGACTTGATCTCTTATCCCATAGCCGAAAGAGTTCAAATTGTATAAGAATCCATAGTTATCCAATTATTTCTCGAGGGCAACCACCACATAAAGACATGGTCCAAAGAGGCTTGAGAGTACTTGCAAGTTCTTGTGATTTCATGTGGACTTGTTTGTGTAATTTCTCCTTCTTGGCCTTTTGTATGCTTCTGCTTTTAATCTTCTATCCAATAATAGATAACACACGGCATGCCTGGATTGTCTAACCCACGGTATGTTCGTCTGCATCCTTTTATTTCCTTTCTCTTTCTCTTTTTTTACTTTTAAAACTTGGCCACAATATAAAAGACGTCCAAAACCCAGTGGTTCATTGCACTAGCTGGCTTACGCTCCTGTTAGTTTTTTATGGACTCAATTTATCAACTCTTTTGAGATATTGGAAGAATTGTCACACATGCATGTTTTAGTACTGAATCCTCATGATACTTTTTTTTTTCTTTATATGTTCTCAATTTTTTCTTTATTTTTATTAAAATAGACCTGACAAGATTTGATAGTGAGCGTGGCAATTTGCATTGATTTAAGGGATTGACATATAGCTAACTAATTTCCAAAGCTCCAGTCATGTATTTGAAAAGAAAAAAAATGTGCATTCACTTCACAAAAATAAATAATAAAAAAGAAATCCCGGAAGCAAGCTTACGAATCGCAATGGACAAAAGTTTTGTTTGGATGCATGCAGATGACCTCGTCAATATTTAAAACGTACATTTCCCTTTGATTTTATTAAGGCATTGGCAAAAACAAGGAAGAAAGAATTAGAACGAACCATACTTGACCAAGTTTTATTTTTTAGGAGAAATTAAGAATGACAAACAGCAAGGAGGAGGAGAAAAAAGAAATTATGAAAAAGACATGAGAAGTGATGTTGAGTTGACCTTGATGAGACAACCATAAATCAAAAGGACGGCCATAAGAGAAGAAGATAGGGATAGAAAGAAAAACTAAAACCCTTGGTTTTGAAACTAGCCAACAAATCCATGCAAAAGTCCCCGTGGAGCCATATCTCCACCAAATATATGAGACAGAGAGTCTTGAGCATGAAGAGAGGTGGGAGACCAATAAGATGATTTGGGTTTCTGTTATTGGAGGGCCTACCAAGTATGAGTGCTTACTTTGGGGTTTTGGATAGAAAAAGAAAAAGAAAATATAACAAGAAAATGTGTGGGATTCAAAGAATGCGTTGTTTCTAAGCTGCACAAAGAAAAGGATAGAAAGAGTGAAAATAAAAACAGCGAAGGAAACTTAAAGGAGAGTTTGGGAAGATATGGTTGGCAAGCATCTATAAAAGTATAGAAAGAGATCAAAGACAAGGAAAAAATTGCATGAACTTTTCTTGCACACGCACACCCATACGCACCTCAAGACTCGTAAATAAAACGGAGAAATTCTATAGAGGTCTTGGATTTATCCAACGATTTTAATAAATTGCCGCGTGCTTGATGAGATTTTCAGGTAAAACATGATTTATCATGCTATTCATTTTGGGGAGCTCAATCCCAACATAAATACACTAGCTGGCAAGAGATAAAACTAGCATAGGCCAAATGGATTTTGAATTCGACTGGAGGGAAAGGATGTGATTAAACATTTCTCGTGAATATATATCCTTATTTAAACGCAAATGATTGTTTGAAAATTGTCTCGGAAATATACTGATGATTGTAACAAATAGTATTACTAGCTAGATATATGAATAAAGGCTGCAATTATTATTATGCCCGATAAGGAATATATGACAATGAATTCCTTTGTGAAATTATTTAAGCCAGAAATATTAATATTATGCATTCTGTGTATATAGTTCATCAGTCGATAAACGTTTGGGATGCAAAACGGAACAATCTAGTGGTCCCATTAACAGATACTCATCAGCACCCCCAAGAAAATAATGATAATAAGTTCTCGATCAATTAGATAGGGAGAAGGATAAGATTCAGGTAGTGCAGCTCTAGCTCAAGGAACCTCTGTGAAAAAAAGAGGTTAAGAAAGTAAAGATCATAATCGTAACTTTGATTCTAGAGGAAAAATAAATTTAGGAAATTTTAGAGCCTTCACTAATTATGTATAAATACCCAACAAATCAACAAGAGATGAGAATGCATTTCTAAAGGGGTAGATCTATGAGTAATTATAATTATGATTTGTGATTCAACTGAAACCGTGTTCTTGTACTTAATTATAATAATTTCATATATGGGATCCTTTTTTTTTTGTGATTTATGTTGGGCATAAAGGGTTATGCCTGTTTGTGCTTTTAGATGAATCAAAAATGGATGTCCAATGAGGGTTTGGTTAATGACGCACCAAACAATTTTTTAGGAGAACAAAAGTTGTTTGTGTTCGTGTCTTTGGCATATTTTTGTTCTTCAAATTTATGAGCTGATCATTCTCTCACCTCCGAGGATGCTTCTTGAAGACGAAAGTGCTTACCTCAATGCCTTAATGAAAAGTTGTTTTTCATTATAGGAAGGGTGTTTTTCTTTTCTCTCCTTTTTATTTAGAACTTCGAAAAAGCCTGCTGCTTTTTTAGGCTTCCATATCTAAAAGATGCTCTCATGGTGCTCTCTCCCTTGGCCTCCGAATCTGCTTTCAGCTCCTGAAGTGACCCGAGACACAACACTGCTTAAGAGGTCCATGCAAGGGGACTTTGAATTTGGTTTTGTGAGAGAATGACAGGGGCAAAGCCTTTTTTTATAGACGTTTTCCCATGTTCTTTCCCCTTCTGCTCTTGAATGGGCCACGTACGCCTCGAAAAAACAATGCATAAAGCTCATGCTGCACTTACTACTTGAGGACGAGCCGTTGCCACCTTTCTAATTAACGAATAGAGCAAGCATTTCTTGATGGAAAATAATATCACATCAAATAAAACATAAATACAAGCAAAGATTATAAGACATCTGGTTTCCTGTTGTTGCTCAACTAATATTAATATTTTTTTATTAATTTATTAAAAGATCTTGGATTTGAGCATTTTCTTGAACTTAATCACTGTTTTTTATTTAACTTTTTTGTTGGAAACTTAATTAATCAATGTTTAATTGGACAAGATGGTACCCAAGAGGTCCTGGCGAAGTGGTAGGCATGCTCTCGTCGCTTACGTGATTGGGGGTTCGACCCTCTTTTTTGTTTGCAGAAAGATGTTTGGGGAGGCCTTGCTATCCGGGCTGAGGGATTAGTCTGGGTCAGCGCCTGAAATACCCTGGTTTGACCAAACAAAATTGGACAAGATGGACAAGTTATTGTCTTTGCTTTGCGTATGATCAAACTCTACTAATTAGGATCAAAATTCGCGTGGGATGCGCAAGAATTGTGCGGAGGGAGATGGTTCCTGCTGTTTCGAGCACTCTATTTAAAGGCATTATTTAATCTGATAATGACTCTAAAATCTTTTTCTTTTTGGGAAGAAGTCGAACTCTAAAATCTACATTGCCTTTTAAACGCCTGCTGATATATAGTTATCAGGATTATGATTCCCTTTGTTGCTAGCTACGGCCATAAACAATTATTCCCCAAATTAATTAACATAATTTGTCTTGGTTTTAATTTCTGATAGAACTTGGATAATTATGAGATACGACACACACATATATATATCCTTACGATCATCCCTCGAATTTATGTTTGTAGGAAATCATCTATACAAATAAATCTCGTTCGTATGTGATCGGAAGAGTATACACATAGGTATTGAAATTAATTAAGTAATATATGTCTGTCATCGAATTTTGATCACGAGTCATAAAACCAAATAAAATACTACATAATTAAACTAGAATTATTTTTCAATAATTATAGAATTAGCATTCCCTTTCTCACTTGAGTATGCCATCCATCAAATAACTATGTATTTATCCCCACCTGTTTGCAAGTCAACTAATTAACTACTCACATTAGAAAATTAAAATAATTTAAACGAGAAAAATGATAGCCATCTTCTTCAGCATTTGCTTGGACTTTTGGGAATGGCCAGTAGAAATAAACTGGGACTGGGACCGAGCAGACTTGATGAAAGAAGAAATGTAAAAAGAAAAATCATCGCACGCATCAAATGTCCAAACCCGCTCCTTAAAAGTTTTTCCAAGTATAGAAATTGGAATCTCTAAAAGAGGACGTTGCTAGAAAACACCGCCTAGTTTAACTTAAACAAGATCAAAGACATGAAGAAAGCAAAAAAAAAAAACCACAAACTTGAATTTAGTAGGAAATGGTACACCACATAAACATAGAGGAAACCAACTCATTCTTGTTCGTATGGGGCATGAAGAGGACAAGAGAAATTATGAAAATTAAATTGTCAGGGCCATTATCCTTGTCTGAAGCACAAACCTTCCAATTCTAAAGGGAAAAAGGTCACCTTGTACGCTTAAACATGGCTGGACTGTGTCTGCTGTTATCACCTGACATTGACAAATGAAAAATAAAAGGAAAAAACAAACCTGTGTTCAATTGCAAACCAGCCGCTATCTACACGGAGGTTGCATTCTGGTGGCTAGATTCTTAACATAAAACAACAAATTAGGCAGTGATAACTACAAACTAATCGGGATTTGATTAGAATTAGAAGAATAAATTATTAGATACTCTGCAAGTTGTGCTTCCATTCTAACATAAATTGAAACCTGATGTAATAAATATCGAGAATAAGATTTTAGAATAACGAAAAAAATACTCTTAGGACTAGTTCATTGCTTGAATTATAATTATATATTTTGGAAAAAAATAAAGTTATAATTCTTAATTTTTTTTTATTTCTTGAACCATCTTGTATCTGTCAATTCATACTAAGATATCTTTTTTGAACAAAAATATATTTCAAATCGGTATGATATATTTAGAAGAATAAATTGTTTTAAATCTTGATTTTTACTTCTAGATTATCAAACTCACAAAATATTAAAAAAAAATTAATAAACTTTTTTAACTATTCAGTACACTGTTTATATATTCAAATCGGTATGACCACATGTTAATTTTTATTAAACATTTAGGAATGTTGTAAACTTTAAATTTTATTTTTAGATGATTATTATTTTGTTTGTGTTTCATTATTCAAAACTAGTTTATTTTTAGATCTGAGTTGAAAATTATATATCTTGGAATATTATTTTAAATTATTTTTTATACGTTATATATAAGAACTAGCTCGAAACAAAACATCGATCGAGATGCTCTGGCAACGAGATATCGTATATCAATAAGAAAAACAGAAATTAGAATGGTATCCGAAATGGGATTGAAAATCATAGATTTAACAGATGGGAGCAGAGAGGTTCTGGTCCAAAATTTATTTATAGCATTTATCATAACTCCCTTTCTTTTTTTTTTGAAAAAAATCCTTCAAAAACCATCCCAGAGCAGCAGAGATCATTTGGTCAGGATCACTTGATCGTGACCTTTCACCTTGGAGGGGTAAAGCTGTAGTCGGACTGTAAAATGAACATGTATCCATCTTCAATCTACTATGGTGGACAGGCACATGGGGAAGCCACAATCTGTTCCTTCTTTTTTTTTCTCCGTAGACTTTGGATTTTAATGATCAAAGCATTGTACTCTTCACCGTACACGTGGCACCCGTAGGATTGCGACCATTCGTTCTTCTTTTTCCGGGTCCCGATCTGCTCACCGAAGGAGGTGTCTTTCCCACTTGTCATTTTTCAATGTCATTGTCCCCCTAGCAATGGCAATGCATGAGACAACGAGTCACAATCGTTGGATCCATGTTTGGTACTCTCGAAGGACTATGGTCATTTTCTTTTAATTATACGAGATCTAGGTGGTGGTGCGGTGGTGGATTTCTTTTTCTTTCACCCCATCAATGATTAATTTTATTCAGAAAATGCGTAGACAAGTATTATTTGTTTTTAGATTTTATTTTGCTACAAGCTTGCCATGTAAGAATGATGGTTGTTAGGAGAGGCTTGTGTTGTTTGCGTATCACATGTTAGCCGAGCCCGTTGGAGACACCCCCTCGACAATTCCAGCTATTTCAGGTACTTTTTTTTTAGCCAAAAAAGAAGAAGGAAGACTCTGAAGTTCTTGGCAATGGAAGCATTGTTAGTGTTGGAGAATGGAGACAGCCATCTTGGAAACTCTAAAATTGTTCGCCGATGGCTATACTTAATTGATGATTGGAACAGGAAAAACCCCTTTTTTTTTTTATAGGGCGGCGATGTTAGCTCAAAGCGGGCCCTAATTTGCAAGATGCATGGAAGGTAACTTGGCAGCCTTTGCTACGCAAGGAATAAATCTATCTATTAAAGCCATTCGTTTGGCTCGGTTTACACTGGAAGGCAAGTATACTAATATTTTTGGAATTTAACTGTCCTTTTGAATTCTCCATTTACTCATTTCAATTTATAAAATAACAAAAATTATAGTTTCCCATCAACTGAAAGGTTGGATGAAAGGAAATACGTATAAATTATAGCATTTGATTAAAAAAAAACGACATTTAATATTTTATTGCTCCACAAATTATAGTATTGTTTCTGGTTTTTTTAAAGGAATTGGAAAGGGAATTGCCTTCTGTCCAGAGCAATTGTGTAGTTATCATGCCACACATAACAGCTAATAACGTGGATAAACAACAGTCTCGATCATTTTCATAATTAAATAAAGACAGCAGAACTTGTATGGATGTTCTCTAGTATAATTGTGTTGCGTGCTCTTATATATTTGCAAATTGCAATTATGTCGATTTTTCTGGCTACCCCATAACTTTTTTTAATAATAGGGTGCCCTCTTGTTATGGTGAAATGGTAGTAATGCTTTCCCAATTGGAACACCTCTTTCCTCAAACATTGGACCAAAGTGCACAATTAAAATGGTGTTTGGAAGATTGATGACTTATGTGTTTTCTTCCACCTATAATTTATCATTGTTTGGTTACAACTTGAATCACAGGTTCAATGAATGGTGTCAAAGAACTAATTCAACCCAAAAGTTTAAGTTGTTAGTGAGGTCTCAATATATGATTTATATTATTCTCTAACGCACCCCCTCAAGTGAAAGTCTTTTAGGCTTGAAACTTACAAAGACTCACATTGTCTTGTGCTTAATTTTTATCAAATAAATAGGGATTGTGAGATTCGAACTCGTAACTGCTTGGTTATTAAAGCTCTGATACCATGTCAAAGAACCAATTCAACCCAAAAGCTTAAGCTGTTAGGTGAGGTCACAAGATATGATTTATATTATTTTCTAACAAGTGGACCTCATGATTAAAATGAGGTCTAGTCTACGTTAATGAGAAACATCTTTAAGTTGCTTTTCATGTGAAAAAATGGTGAACTGCACTTAATCAAACAATGAAATTATTGGTTGCTTATTACTGTTGACAAAGTTGGACAAAATTGGTCTCCCCGTCTTAAGAGAAGATCGAAACACTACAACCTATCTGTCCCGAGATGTTTTTTGCTACATCATCTCCTCTAACCTTGCTTCGTGGTCCCCTCCCTACAAATTTGTCTTTCTTATTTGAAGATCTACAAACTCATCAAAATTTCATAACAAAAGGTGGGAGAATCCGGTTGAGCCATCATTGTTCTAAACCCACTCTATAGTTCGCTATATTTATGGCAATCCTATTTTGATTTAGTTATTTTTTAGAACTAAGGTTTCTTTTTTCTAGGTTTTTAACAAGAAAGATAGATTTGTGTTTGTAATCAAGTGTTAAAAACTAATACCAACTAATTTTGGGGTAGTAGTTTAAGAGATTTCTAGGTTTCAGTTTTGCTTTATATTTTTCCAGCACTTGTTCTGCATTTGTAATCAAGCGTTAAAGACTGATACCAACCAATTTTGATTTTGTGGGCACAACCTCTACATCAAAGCTGGAATGCCTTTAATCTATAGTTTTATTTTTTTTATTTTTTTTTTACTTTTATTACTTGCTAATGTGGATCTTTTTTTGTATGCTTGCTAATATGGTTGTAAATGGTAGTCATTTCTTTTTTGTATGTTGGAGAACTCTAAAAAATTAATTATAAATTAAGATTTCTTTCATGTGTGCTTTTGTGTATTTCTATTAGAACTACAATTCAGTTTATACACTTTATTCATATTGCATAATTTAGGTGATAAACTTGTATTTAGGAATGGGTGGGCTTTTCTAACTATTTTGACAATAAAGAAGAAAAATTGTTTTGAAATTTTTCTATTATCCGGTTGCATAATAACCAAACATAAAGCATAAGGTTGTTCAAAAACCAATTAGAGATATAGATGGTACCAATACAATAACATGATTTTCATTTGGTTATATTAACTAGTATCAATCTTTTGATGTGTATTGTGCACATCTTTAATATTTATTGCCACTCTTAAATGCTCATGTGCCTCTTTGTGGTTCATGAATAAGGATAGGAAACAAAACAATTGAAGGTCCTAAAAGCTCGGATAAAGCACTTTAGACTAAAGACATGCTGCATATATTTTGTGATATTTGTATCGTAGCTATTGATAAAGGAAGGAGACCAAACACTTATTTTGATAAAGTTGTTGAAAATTTATTATGGTTGCCTTCAAAGATAAAACCGTTCATGCCTTCACTAAGACCTAACTTAAAAACAAATGGGATGGTGCGAAAACAAACTTGAGGACTTGGGGAAAAAAATGATTTCTGAAACTGGTGTAGGGTAGAATAGTGAACTGGGGACTATTTATCCTAGTGATGAATGGTGGAAAAACAAAAAGTTCAGGTTAGTTATTAAGAAATTGTTTGTTTGAAATCCTAATTGTCTTGTCCAGGTTCTTTAAAGATTGAGCATGTTCCATATGATATCTTTATTTGATATTTACTATATCTTTTATGTAGGGAATGAGAGGGTCCAAAAAGTTTAGGCATGCTGGCATCAAACCATCACTTTGTATTAAATTTGAAAGAATATTCAGTGATTCAGTGACCACTAGATAGTACGTCTGAATTCCATCTTTAAACGTGTTATTCGATGATGATACTGGGGTTCATGACACTCAAGATGGTAATGCTGATGATGATGAAAATTTAGAGGAAAAAAGTGGTGATACAGAGAAGGATGACATTACTAATTATACATAGGATGTTTGTAACTTGGTTGTTGGAGTTAATATGTCAAACAATAGTACCATACACAGTAGTGGAAAGAGAAAAATAAGAGAACAATGTGATGGGACAAGGTAGAAAGAAAAGAAAAAAACCCTTCTAGATTTGGAGCTCAATTACTTTCATGTTAGGATCAACTAGTTGATAATATTTTGACCAAGAGCAATTCCACCTCTAGTAGTAAAGATAAGAAAGGGTGTAACATTTGTGAGATGATAGAGGAGTTACATTCCATGGCTAGAATTATTTTGTGTGATGACTTAATGTTTTGCTACTAAGTACTTGTCTTTGAGGAGCAAGAGAGATGTGGGCATCAATTGAAGATATTGATAGGAAGTTTCTTTGGCTTCAAAGAATGTAATACAAAGTCAAAAACCTTAGACCGAGAGGTTCATATTGTTTTATTGATGCTTATAATGATTGTTATGTTTAAAACATTTATTTCATGGTTTATCTAAATTTTTACTGATCTTTTTTTATATATACATTTGCCCTAACAGATGAATGTTATGGGTGTGTTGTGGTGGTGCCAAATAGAGTACTTATTTGAACTAATTAGACACCAACTCTTGAGGTAGAGTTGTTAAAGAATAAAAACCAATGTTGTTGCAAATAAAAAAAGGTTTGATGATTATGTTTGTGTTTGATACTAATTAACTTTCTTGAAAATAGGAAAATCTATATACTAGCTTACTAGAACCATTGTTATAGCTACATGAACCATTAACTTTCTTTTGCTAGTTCAGCATAACATCTAATTGCACAAACAAATAAAAAGGAACATTAATTGAATTATAGCTCATTCGCTAGAAACCTTTATTTTTGGGTCATGACAACAATAATGAAAGAATAAAAAAAATGATAATGCATTCCTTATAACCCCATCAAAGCATCAAAATAAGGTGATTGTACATAACTAAATTCCAAGGGGATGACTTGTACACACACAGGAAGAGTGGCAATAAAACAGTATACTAAGTGCATGAAAAGATGACAAAAAACATATATATATATATATATATGTATATATATATGCATTATTGTCAAGGTAGTTCCACAATGGAGCTTGCATATGGTATGAGTATCTTTTGTCATTTATGAAAAATATTTTTACTCCAAGTGTTGGCAGGCTTTTATTCATATATCATTTGTTTGGTTATAATAATTTGCCAAAACTTGCACATACCACTTTTTTTATAATATTATTATTTGCAAATTCTTTTACAACACATGTTGTAACTCCAATATAACAATCACTTTTAAGAACGTTTCCATAAACTATTACATGCAAAATTTAGACTTGGGAGCTCCTATATGAAAAAATATTGTTACTCTTTTCTTTTTATAATAATTGTTTAAACAAGTTATTATTATATACAATCTTTGTCGGAGTCAATTGTAAGGTTTTTTTATTAGCAACATCATAATAGATTATTTTTTTTTTATTGAATTTCTACATGTAGATACGACAAATGAATGAGTTAATGTTATGTTAGGTGGAAATTATGACGAGAATTATGATGTCGCATTGAATCATGTTCTTGATCATATTAATTATGATAGTGCTAGTAGTAATGGTGAAGATGACAGTATTGGTGATGATGTAGATGGTGCTAATGGAAATGATGATGATGATGATGATGACTAGTGATGATGATGTTGATTCATCTTGGTAATGAGAGTTTAATCGTAAAAAACTATTTGTAAGCATAATTGGAGCTTTACACGTGTATTATGTTAATTACATGCATAAGAAAACTTGTATAGTTTTTTATAACACATGAATGAGATAGTTGACTGAAGTATTAGGAGGATACTAGAAACGATGTCTTGACATGTTTAGAATGGATGCATCAACATTACAAAACCTATATTATGATTTAGAAACGCAATGTGGGTTGAAAGCATAAAAAAGATGAATGTTATTGGAAAGGTATCCATTTAGATGCTTCAAATAGGCAAGTTCATGAAAGATTTTAACATTTCAGCAAAAATGTTAGTGGATCTTTAAATAAAGTGTTGAAGACGATTTGTTCGCTTGCAGTGGATATTATTGAACTAGAAGACCCTGAGTTTATAAACACTACATGAGAAATATTGATAAATCCAATATATATACCTCATTTTAAGATCAATAAAATGATGTTTTAAGTCATTAGTGACAAATAAAGATTATTTTAAAAATTTTATGTCTTATTTATGATATGTTGTTTATTGTTTTGTCAAGTAAAGTTTTGTTGGTGTGATTGATGGCACACACATGCGTGCTTGTGTATCTCAAGAAAATCAAATAAAATTTGCCAATAAAAAAGATGTATCAATATAGAATATAATGGTTGCATATAACTTTAACATGTAATTCAAGTTTGTTTGGGTAGGATGAGAAGATAATTCATGATGCTCATATTTTTATGAAGCCTATTGACATATAAGATTTTCAAAACCACTTGAAGGTAAATAAAAGTGTTATTTTAACTTAAATTAAGTTTATTCAAAATTACTTATAATATTCTTACTTGTTATCGAAAGGAAATATTATTTGGTTGATATTGGATACCCGAATGAATATGAATATCTAGGTCCATATAAAGATGAGAGATATCACTTATAAGATTTTCAGCGTCGAGGACAATCAACAAGTCAGGAAGAAGAACAATTCAATCATGCACACTTGTCACTATGCAATGTAATTGAATGTGCCTTTGGAGTATGGAAACAAAAATAAAGAATTTTATAAAACATGCTCACGTAGCCTTACAAATCGCAAATTCAGATTGTAGTGACATCAATTGCACAATACAACCATATTAGGAGGAAGTTGCAAGAAGATGTGACATTTATAGAATAGGATCGCAATCCTAATTTTATTTCCAGTGATTTTTTAACCAACATCGTTCCAAGTTCGCAAAGACAAGAAAACCAGAGGCTTTGAATGGATTATGTATGTGATGAAATTGTTAGTAATTTAATACGATGATAGAAGTACATCAATAATGTCACTTTTTTTTATGATGTACCAAAAAAAAAAATACAATGCACACTAATATCATTCTCAACTCCAAAATTCA
>Ga0325402_1004637_pt1 | contig 12702 bp, 8 predicted proteins | sample PopdelMetagenome_22_FD_207212 | JGI IMG/M metagenome (GOLD analysis project Ga0325402, IMG submission 207212) | Populus deltoides microbial communities from Bellville, Georgia, United States - Xylem-PdKOR-R3 | ecosystem: Host-associated > Plants > Phyllosphere > Stem > Wood/Secondary xylem... | reverse complement strand
TAATTGAAACAAGTTACAAATTTAATGAACTGAGATGTAGTTTTCCTATTGATGTTGTGGAAATAATAAAGACTGCTTGTCTTTTTAATAATTATTGTATTATTATAGTTATAGTATAAATCAATTATTTTTTTACCTTTATTTTTTTTTTCAATTATTTTATACTTTAATATTTAGTTTAAAGGGGATTAGATTTTATAATTTATTATATTTTATTTTATATATAGGTAGCTCGATTTAATAACCCATGTCACTTGCGTTTAACAAGTTAACTTAAGTTGATTTAGATTATTTTTTTTTTGTTTTATCTCTATGAGGTTATCCTAATCTTATGACTCAGATCATGGTTTTTACAGATTAACTTGGTTCAAATTATTTTGTTATTTTTTATATACTTTTTTAATTTTATCTTTCAATATTTTGTAGATTTGGAATTAGACTTCATAATTTTTTCTTCCATCTTGCTTTCTATAAAGTTATTTCTGTCTCATTATCAGGACACGAGTTTGGCGAGTTCACTTGGGTTGACTCATGTTATTTTTTATCATTTTTAATTTTATCATTTAATATTAGGATTGTTTATCCCGAGTTGCGGGTTAATTCGAGTTTTTTTTTGTCCTTTTTGTAGTTTAATCTTTTTCTCAATTTCATCCTTTTAACATTTGGTTGATTTAGAATTAGACTTCTTTTTTTTTTTTTTGCTTTCTATAAGTTTATTTCAATCTCATTACCTGGGTCATGGGTTTGGCTAGTTAACCCGGGTTGACTCGAGTTTTTTTTATTTTTTTTAATTGATATTTTTTTCAATTTCATAATTCAACATTGGATTGATTGAGAATTGAGCTTTATAATTTTTTATGACTTATTTTTTATGGAGTTATCCTAATCACATGATCTGGGATACAGCTTTGACAGGTTAACCCGAGTTAACTCGGGTTGTTTTTCTGTCTCTTTTTTTAATTAGATTTGTTTTCAATTTCATCATTCGCACATTAGTTTAATTGGGAATTCGATTTCATATTTGATTTTGATTTGCTTTCTTTGGAGTTATCCTGGTCTCATGATTTGAGTCATGAATTTGGCAGGTTAATCCAAGTTGACCCGAATCAATTCAATATGTTGTTGTCTTAATATGTTTAAAACAACATGTCGTTTTGAGTTTTTCTAGCCAAACTACACTTTTAATAGTTTTCAGCGTTGTCTTTGAACCGTGTCATGCCATCATGTTAACTGGGTCACATTGAGTCAACTCTCATATGGTTTAAATTTTTTTTACTAGAAAACACATTTGTAACACCTAGATATTTTTTTATGTTAAAAATAATAATTTAACCCACAGCCTAGGACTGACAATGATTTAGTTACACTATAAACTAAACACAAGAAGAGGTTTTGCTATTTGCTTTTTTTGGAGTTATTATGGTCTTATGATTTGAGTCATGAATTTGGTAGGTTAATTCAAGTTGACACAGATCAATTCAATATGTTGTTGTCTCAATATGTTTAAAAAACATGTTGTCTTGAGTTTTTCTAGCCAAACTACACTTTTAATAGTTTTTCCGGGTTGTCTTTGAACCGGGTCATGTCATCAAGTTAATCGGGTCATATTGAGTTAACTCCCATATTGTTTAAAATTTTTTTTACTAGAAAACACGTTTGTAACACCTAGATATTTTTTTATGTTAAAAATAATAATTTAACCCACAGCCTAGTACTAACAATGATCTAGTTACATTATAAACTAAACACAAGAAGAGGTTCTGCTAGAAAGGGGAGATTTAAGGTTTTTGGGTGAGCTTTAGAGAGTAAAATAAGGGTTAAGGTTTTGGAAAAAAAAAAAAAGAGGGAAAAGGGGAATTGAAGGGGGCTTGATTTTCTAAGCTTCCAACACTTGAGAAATCATCAATTTAAGGTAAGCAATACCTTCAAATAGATTAATTGCATTGAATTTGAGTTTTTGTTAATGAATTGTGAATGTTATGCTTTTGTGATGATGAAATTGTATTGATTATGTAATGGATGAATGTTTTTCAGATTGATTAATGATTATTGGCATTAATTAAAGATGAGTAGTGATTTATTGTAAAAAAATAAATTAAAAAGATAAATGCTCCATTTATTGGCTTAGTTTCAAAGAAAAAAAAATTAGGTGACTGGAAATTTTGAATGCTATTAATTAAGATTGATGAAGATTTTGGGTTAGGTGAATATTGATGGATAGGAAAAGAAAGAATTTTTTTTAAAAAAAATAAATTAGTTGTGAAGAAACAAAAGGAAAATTTATATTGGTTATAAGAAAGGAAACCAATTAACTTCCTAAAAAAAATAAAAATGAATAAAATAAAAGAAATTGACATTCTTGGGATTAATGCCCTGTTTAATGAGTAATTTGAGAAAGTAATTTCCTGATTAATGACATTTATGCCCTAGTTACTGAGCGAATAAGGAAATTTACTTCCTTAGAGAATTAATATCATGATAAATAGAAAATTAGAAATCATAATTTGGATATTAGTGATGGGGGTGTGGGTTAGTTACTAGTCTCTAGTAATTAAAATGTTAAAGTACAAAAACAATTTACAAAATCCAGAAAGCAAGGCATTCATCATTTAACTTCCATTACTCTATCCAAATAAACAAACTCTAATTAAATTTATATATCTGCTTCATACTTCTTAATGAAGATATTAATAAACCTTCATTTTGTGCTCAATATATCAACATATAATTATAGGGTTTTACTTGGAAGAAAACACAATTTTATTTTAAGGTTAACTTCCTTAGGTTGAGATTATTATCTTTCTTTTTTTTTTTCTTTTATATATATATATATATATATATATATATATACATACAACTTAAAACACAATGCATCTTTAACCCATGTAACGAGCTTTAGGCTAATGACTCCCAGACCTGTTGGTCTTAGGGCATTTGGGTGTTGAGACACCCCTTCGAGTTTAGTAACTCGGGTTGTAGATATTGAAACGTAAATAGTGCAATACTTGATTCCCTTAAGTTTTTCTCCTCAACCCATGTAACAAGCTTTAGGCCAATAGATCCCAAGTTCGTTGACTTTAGGGTATTAGATGTTAAAACACCCATTCAGACTTAATTGTTTAGGTTATGGAGGCTACGAAACCAAACTTATCTACATTTTTATTTATTTATTTTATTATATTCATTATCATTTTCTTTTCTTTTCTTTTCTTTTTCTTGCAAATTATATATTATCTCTTTCCCTTTGTTGTTACCTTTAACAAAAGAACATAATTAATGTAATGATTCAATGTGCAACCTACAAACATATGTTAAAATATGTGTGTGAAAATGATGGTTTATAAATACTTGTTAAATAACTATATGAGCGGAATCAAGTGACAACAATGCGAGAGTTTGTAAACCTGAACATTTCATAAGAAGTGTGTGATAGACCTTGTTATGAATGTTTACTAAGATGGGTCTCAAGAGTCAATACTCCTTACTCTGCCATCTTAGCAATAACAACAAAAAGTTTCGTCAAATGGTTTTAATAACAACAAAAAGATTTTTTTTTAACTTACGACTACTACCCTCCCCCCCAACCAAAATGAGACATTGTCCTCAATGTTGTAAGGTAGAAAGGTAGAGTATAGAAGACATCATCTGAAGCAGCGACTACTGACAAGCCTAAAACACACTTAAACAAAAATAAGAAATAATAAAACAGAAAAAAATATTATGCTATTAATAAAACCAAAAGACACAAGTTTTTACAAACTAAGGCTCAAATCCAATCTAATCTTTTTACGGCTTTTCTTGTTTGACCAGTCTATTTGACTCATAGAGGAATCAATTATAAGGATGAAAGCTTGCAATTGATTAATCAGTTATTCAGCAGTAGCAACAAATATTATGATTTGTTGTGCCGAAAACGTAAGAAAATTCTGTTCCACAACATAATCAAGAAAAGACAACAAATGATCATAAAAACCATTAACATTTAGCAAACCTATAGGTTTCTGGTGAATGTTCAGTTGGGCCTAAGAGGAAATATGAAATATCTCTTCTAATGTGCCCAGACCACTTGGTAAGGCAATGAAGGCGTCAGCATGATCAAACATTCAATCCATTCGTTTAGACATTGTGGAGACCTGTATTTCCTCTCCAACTGTTTTTCCAATGATATCTACTTTGGCTAAAGCTTTTGGAATGATACCCAAAACTTGACTGCCTCCTAAAAATACAGCTGTTGACACACTCCCCATTAACCAAAGGTTGCCTCCCCCATACACTAAATGAATCTTTCTCTCAATTAGTACCCGACCAAGATGATTTGTTGATTCTAAAAACTCATGTTCTTTCTTAGGACTAGATCCATAAAAAACACAAATATTTTTTATTTGATGACCTGAGGAACCTGCCATTTCTATACACTTATGTATTTGTTAAATGTATAGGTTAAATAGAAATAAAAGGATGGAAGAGAAGATTTTATAGATGAAAAATTGAAAATGCAATCATACCACTTATATGTAGCCAGCTAGAGTCACTCTTTTTTTTTTAGAACATGTGTATGTAAAGTAGTTATGATAGTGGCTCATATCTTCCCTTGGGTTTACGTCCAAGAACGGCTTAAACACCCTTTATGGGTTAGGGATAAGCTTCCCATCTAGTTTTCTTAAAAACTAACAAACATGGTCTTTTTTAGTCAGATTCCCAAAACTATGTCGATTATGTTCTTTATGAAAATGGGGTCATAAATCATGAATTGCACGATGCACATCTTTAATAGAATGCGTCTCAAGAGTTAATAGAAGATTATCTAAAGACTCCCTACTCAGGTCATCCTTAATGAATTGTATTTTATCTTCACGGTTTATAGATATCATTCCTGAAGAACGACATTGTGTATTACAAGTCCATCTAGCACATCTGTGACAGACTTTTAGTCGTTTTGCATGACGTTTCTTTGCAAAAGTGCTTTTACCTGTTTCAGACATGTATGAAATAAAAAGATTGGAAAACTCACTTGATAAGCGGACCTTTGCTTCAATCATCCAACGAATATCTTTAGGAATTCCATGATTCATTAATAACCTCAATCTTTCAAACCTAGTACGATAAATTTTTGTAATCGCATTTTGAGGCAAAACGGGAAAATACCATTTCAATTTTTCAAGAGTGATGTCCATTTTTCAAATGAGAAGTGGAGAAGAGATACAGAGAAAAGAGAAGGAGCAGGAAATTATAAAAATATATACACAGATATTAGTTATCATGCAAAATTGAAATAACCGATTTAAGAGTCACAGAGTACTGTTATCCGTCATTTGACCGGTGTTGGAGAAAGATTAGCAAAACAAGAGTCATACCAAAAAGAAACACAAAAACAATGTGAGAAAAACAAAATAATCAATCTTTATTTACAAGATCATTCAAACCAATAAACTAATCTTCACTAGGAAAATTATCAAAGTAAGCTTTCAAACAATGTCCATTTACCTTAAAGACATTGTCATTCTTTGGATTCTCAATATCAAAGGCCTCATAAGGATACACATGTTTCACAATAAATGGACCGCTCCATCTTGATCTTAGCTTTCCAGGAAATAAGTGGAGTCGAGAATTATAAAGCAAAACTTTTTGACCAACATCAAATGTTTTTCTCAAGATTCTCTTGTCATGAAACTCTTTGATTCTTGCTTTATGAAATTTTGAATTATCATATGCATCATTTCTTATTTCCTCAAGCTTATTTATTTGTAATTTACGCAGTTGGCTAGTATCATCAAGTTTTGAATTGAAAGATTTGATAGCCCAATAAGCTTTATGTTCAAGTTCTACAGGAAAGTGACAAGATTTTCCATAAACCAACCTATAAGGTGACATACCTAATGATGTTTAAAAACAGTTCAATAAGCCCAAAGTGCATCATTAAGTCTTAAAGACCAGTCTTTCTGATTAGGGTTCACTGTTTTTTCCAAGATTTGTTTGATCTTTCTATTAGCAAGTTCTACTTTTCCACTTGTTTAAGGGTGATAAGGGGTGACAACTTTGTGTGTGATTCCATATTTTTTCATTAAAGACTTAAATGGCTTGTTGCAGAAATGTGTTCCACTATCATTTATCATGACTCGAGAGATTCCAAACCGACTGAAAATATTATCTTTCAAAAACTTGATCATTATTTTGTGATCATTATTTCGACTTGGAATTGCCTCTATCCATTTTGAAACATAATCTAATATGACTAATATGTACACAAAACCAAATGATGGAGGAAATGGACCCATGAAATCTATACCCCAACAGTCAAAGATTTCAATAACAAGAATAGGATTTAAAGGCATCATATGACGTTTTGAAATAGATTTTTGACAATTTTCACAAGTTTTGCAGAATGCATGTGTGTCCTTGAACATGGTGGGCCAAAAAAATCCACATTGTAAGATTTTTACAGTCATCTTCTTTAATGAGAAATGACCCCACATGCCTTAGAATGACAAAAGTTAATGACATTACTTACCTCATTGTCGGAAATGCATTTTTGAAATATTTGATTAGGATAATATTTGAATAAGTAAGGGTCATCCCAATAAAATTTCTTCACGTCGCTCAAACACTTTCTTTTGTCTTGGGTATCCAAATGAGTGGCAAAAATCCTGAAGCAAGAAAATTGATATGATTAGAAAACCAAGGCATTGAACTAAGAGAAAGTAAGGATTCATCAGGAAAGTAATCATCGATTGGTGTGATGTCAGATGTCAAATCTATTGTCAATCTTGACAAATGATCCGCGATAATATTTTCAGTGCCATTCTTGTCTTTGATTTCTTCCTGAGAATAAATCATTTGTAAATCTTCATATTCATTGAACTTAGTTTTACTCAAAGTAGATCCAAATTTATTATAAACTAATTCTTCAATAAGATCTACTTTTTGTAAATCATTATCATCTCCAGGTTGCTTACAAATGTTGAAAATATTCATCTTTAATGTCATGTTTCCAAAAGATAACTTCATCAGTCCATTCTTACAATTAATCAAAGCATTAAAAGTTGCAAGAAATGGACATCCTAAAATAACATGAATTGAATTACATGCTTTAATAGGTTGTGTATCCAAGACAACAAAATTCACATGATAAATGAATTTATCAACTTGTACTAACACATCTTCAACTATTCCTCTAGGCACCTTTATAGATCTATCAGCAAGTTAAAGTGTTACAGAAGTTGATTTGAACTCACCTAGATTGAGACTTTGAAAAACCAAATATGGAAGCAAATTCACACTAGCTCCAAGATCAAGTAAAACTCTTTCAATTTTATGTTTTTCAATAAAGCATTATATTTCAAAGCATTATTGTTTTGAAGAATGACACTTGTTTGTTCAACTAAAAAGGCTTTCTTTTTCACATTCAATTTTCTCTTCACAGTACACTAGTCGTTAAAAAATTTAGCATAAGAAGGTACCTGTTTAATAGCATCCAATAAAGGTATATTGATCCTTACCTGTTTGAAACTTTCAAAGATTTTGAAATTGTGATTGACTTTCCTTTGTTTGGTCATAGCATGAGAAAATGGAAGTGCTGGTGGGGAATCGGTCTTTTCTTTGCAATGTTCAGGTTCAACCATTTCCTTACCCTCATAGATTAACTCATCTTCTTTCTCACAAGGTTCAAGAATGGGGTTTTCAATAACCTTACTACTGCGGAGAGTCTTGACTGATTTGACTTGATCCATGTGTTGGCTTCCGAAGCTACTTGGATTATCCTTTGGGATTTTGTTGTGGTTGAGATGAAAACTTACCTTTCTCCTGAAAACTAAGAGCAGATGTGAATTTTACAAGAGTATCTTTTAAATCTACCATGGTTTGAGCATATTGAGTGTTGATTGTCTTTTGTTTTTCAATGAATGTATGCAATGTTTCCTCAAGATTTCTTCTAGGAGAGGGAGCATAAGAAGGTGCATATCCTTAGAGAATTTTGAAAATTATGGTGGGCTTGAAATAGTGGTTGTGAAGTTTGTGCATTATTGTTACCACTCTTCTAACTAAAATTTGGATGATTTCTCCAACCAGGGTTGTACGTTTGCGAGTATGGGTTATGATTTGACTTTTAGAACTGTTTAAAGCATTGGCCTGTTCATGGAGACATTCCTTAAAAGAAGACAAAGTTGGACAATCATGGGTTGAATGTTCATTCATTTCACAGATTTGACACACAATGTCTTGAATAGATTTTAATTGACCACTATTTCTAAATTCAAGTACCTCGGCTTTTCTAGCTAAAGATGCAAATTTAGCTTGGAGGTCATGATCTTCCTTAAGGTTGTACATTCCTCCACTAGATGTATGAGGTTGGGTTTTACCTAGTGCCTCATAAATGCCTGTAGTGTCCTAATTTTGAGCATTTTCAGCTAATAAGTTCAGGTACTTCATTGCTTCATCAAGGTCTTTATTTTCAAAAGTTTCATTGTACATCAATTCCACATTTATCTATTTTTAGGTGTTAACCCTTCATAAAAATGTGAAACCAATCTCCATGTTTCAAAACCATAATGAGGACACGTATTAAGCAAGTCTCTATACCTATCCCAACATTGGTAAAATGTTTCTCCTGGTTTTTGAGTGAAAGTGATGATTTGTCTTTTGAAAGAGTTTGTTTTATGAGAAAGAAAAAACTTCTTCAAAAACTGTTATTGTATTTCATCCCAAGCATGAATGGATTCTAACCTAAGATTTTGTAGCCATGTTTTAGCTTTATCTTTTAATGAAAAAGGGAAAAGCTTTAATCTAATGATGTTCATGCTACAATTTAAGTCATTATAAGTGTTACAAACCTCTTCAAATTCTCTCAAATGCAAGTATGAATTTTCTAGATCTAAGCTATGAAAAGAAGGTAAAAGTTGAATAATGCTTGACTTAAAATTAAAGTGAGATGCATCAGGAGGAAAAAACTATACATGATAGTGCACTTGTTCTTGTTGGATTCATGTGATCTCTCAGTGTTCTAACACGATTATTCTCCTTATGAAGTGACTGGTTATCTTTTTCGGTCATGTTTTTAGATGAGGATGAAGATTTCCTAGAAAGTCTATCACTTAATGTGCGTGACTGAACTCTTATGCAAGTACAGAAAAAAAAAAAGGAAAAGGAAAATGAAGAAACAAAAATTAGAAAAATAATAAAAGTGAAAAGAAAAAAAAAATATATAATTTATACAATAACTTACCTCCCTGGTAATGGTGCCAAAAACTTGACATGATTAAAGAGTTGATGTCTTATCCCAAGTGCAGGAGTGTCAAAGTAATAAATAACCTGGCAAGACCAGGATCAATCCATAGGGAGGTCAACTATATATATATTAACAAAGAGTTAAAGAGATCTTTGTGATGTGAGATTTATGTGAGGATTAAACAAAGATAAAAACAATTGTCAATGTTAGAGGATCCACTAATAGTATTAGAAATAAGTATAGTATAAACTCTTTTTATTACTCAACTAAAAACCACACACAAATGGGGTTACAATAAGATAATTTATCCTTAATAGTTTATTATAAATTTTTAACATGATCATATTAATTATCTTATTATAGTAACATCATACTTTTAAATATTGTTAGGAATTCATGATGTTAACTTATGTTAACAACAAATCAAGTTCCTCTCATAACAACAATGCTGACCAAAGACTATGAAGGATCAAGCATTTATTGTACCAAGTGTTATACAACACAAATCTAGATTAATCATTTAACAAGTAAGATATTAATAATTAGTAAGATAAAAAGATTAGACATATTAATAACAAGCTTTCTTGGATATAAATATTGAAGTCCATGTTGAGTTTATATTATACATATTATAATACCATTAGTGAAATATTTTCATCTTAATATAATTAACTTAGCTAGACATAATGAAGAAAAAGAACATAAATAAAAAAGATAAGAACATAATCTTGATATAAGTTAACTAAGAGTAGTAAATGAAATGAAAAGCATAAACAAGTGATTAATTAAATTAAAATATGAAATAAAACTTGAACATTACAAAGAGAGAAAGCAAGAAAATGATCTTGATAAGAAATCAAGATGCCAAAATGTATGGCAAATGCATCCTTTTATAGGCTAAAATGAACTATTCATTTTGTAATTAACTATTGAATTAGTGGTCAACTATTGGCTTAGTGGACTTGGTGGTTTAGGTATGAATTTGTTTTATGGACAAAATGACATTGTTCCAATCAGAATTTGGCAACGTAGTCTTCATGAAAGTTGTAGGCATTTATCTCAGCTTTCCACCTAAAAAAAATGAGCTCATTTGGACTTCTAGAACCCGAGATATGGACTGAACACTAAACAGTGTTTGAGCTGCAAGATAAATTCAGACTTCTTTTTTTATGCTAAGATTTGGACTCCAAAACGGCAGAATTGAGTCTTGGACTCTTCATGAATGTTTTAGGCCTATGTCTTAGCTTTCTATTCATATAAACCAGACTAAAATCTAAGATTTATAGCTCTAGATATGACTCAATGACTGAATGGTGTTTCAGTTTGAATTGAACCACATATCTTTTCTAAGCTTAGCCCTCTCTTTGTCCTTTCACTTTCAATAGTTAATTACATCAATCAATCCTTTGAATTGTGAGATATGTTTGCATTTAAAATGAGCATTTACCATAAATTAAAGCTATCTTATATTATCAGACTTGTTATTATAAAACATGCTTAAATTAGGAAATTTAATGATACTTTAAATGCAATATGATGATATAAAGTCTTAATGAGAATGTACTTTTTAAGTATTAATCAGTTAGGCTAAAAATAAACATATTACGTTCATAGTGTTGGCCATAAGGGTGTCATGTCATAAAACAAGAGAATGGTTGTAAATAATTTATTAATGAACTAAAATTTATATATATATATATATATATATATATATATATATATATATATATATATATATATTAGGTTGGTTTAGGGTCAATTGTGTAATTCAATATATACAAATACTATAAAAAAAATTGTGCACACATCAACACATGGGTGGCCCTGCTTTTTTGGGAAATGCTTGAGGGACTGTCTAGTGGTCAAACACCACCTTTTGCGATAATGTTTGAATTATCTTGGCGTCGCCTCCTTGCGGAGGCGATGCATTTTGACAAAGGCTGCCCAATTTTATGCTTGTGGCCTTTCCCCCCTTCTTTTCTCTCATTTATTTGATTTCCGCGCTTGCCTCTTCAAAATCTTAACGAAGCCCTTTAATTTTTAATCTCTTTGAATTTGATCCCTTTTCTTTTGATTACCTTTTGTTTTATTTGTAATAATTTATATTAAAAAAATTCCTTTTCAATTTCAGCCGCCTTTAGTTTTTTAGTCTTTCAAATATAGTCCTTATTCTTTTGATCGCTATTTATTTTGTTTAAGATAATTTTTAAAATTGGATTTTTTTACAATTTCATTCTTTTTAGTTTATTTTTCTTTTCAAATTTGATTCTCATTCTTTTGATTGCTGTTTTTCTCACTTTGATCAAATTGTTTTTCATCCTTCAACATTAAATTGATTTGGAATTGAGCTTATTGGTTGAGTTCGGTTCTAAAATTTTATGAGTTGAGAGTTTTAGAGATTAACCAATGTTTAGGAGGTTTGCCCGTTGTCTCGGTTTTTTTAAATTGATTTTTTTTATTTTTCAATATTAGATTGATTTTAATTTTTTTTCTCTAGTTTTGCCATTTAATATTGAGTTATTTTATAGTCGAGTTTTATAGTTTTATTCAATTTATTTTTATTAACAACCTTTTTTTCTACCTTTTACTGACACAAATAATCATTTAATTAAATAAAATATTTATTCTAGAAAATAAAGTTATTAAATATAACTAAGTATATGGCTCATGTTGTAAGGTTAAATATCTTAATCTTAGTTATTACTTGATAAAATATCAATTTAATTAATTCAATATATGTATAAGCGTTTCAATTTAAGATTAAGAGTTTTTTTTTATATCCAAAAATATGTTGGAAAAGCATGTATATCCATTCTTTTTTTACTGGAAAAAAATTATTTAAGCCGTGACAAAGCACAAGTTAAATAGCTATGAATTAGTTAAATAGCTATGGATTTTAATTTTATGATGATCAGATCATGTTGGAGATGATGATAATATTAAGATGCAGGTGGTAGTTAAAATTAAATTAGATAATATTGTAAGTAAATTAATATTTGTAAAATATTTTATAAGTTAAAAATATTTTTTGAAATATATTTAAATTTGAAGATTGATTATAAAATATTTTTTTAATTAATGTTTTTATAAAATATTTTATAAAATTAAACATGTTTCTATAAAATATTTTACTATAGATATTTTACGCAAAACAATCCATCCTAAGTGTAAATTTACACAATATGGAAAGAAAGCGTTAAAGCGTGTTTTACGAAATTTCAAAATTGAAGTCCTCAGTCCTTACTGGTAAACTCTCTCTTTCCTGTGAGCCTGCAATTGCAACTCCCTCAAAATTTCCAAGAAAGAAGACTCTCTCCCTCAAAATTCTCAGTAAAGAAGAGTAGAAAGAAAGGGAAGGAAGAGGAAGAGGAAGAGGATGTACGAGGCTCAACGTTTTGTAGATTTGCAGCAGAATTCCAGCAATTTTGGAGACCCAAAATCATGGCTTTCCGAAGACAGCAACAGCAATTCTTCCCCGACTC